>Ga0187809_10000026_pt1 | contig 148836 bp, 144 predicted proteins | sample NC_wetland_sal_i_8_FD_132415 | JGI IMG/M metagenome (GOLD analysis project Ga0187809, IMG submission 132415) | Wetland sediment microbial communities from Neuse River Estuary, North Carolina, USA - ASW_4 | ecosystem: Environmental > Aquatic > Freshwater > Wetlands > Sediment | place: USA... | reverse complement strand
CAGTCTTTCCACCGAGAAGATCACGGCGGCGCAAATCCTTCTGACCTTGGACGACACCGAAGAACGCGCGCGCTATCTGAATGCCCGCGCCACACTCAAGACATTGCTGTCACTGGGCAGCATTCCGGTCATCAACGAGAACGACACCGTGGCGACGGCGGAAATCCGCTTCGGCGACAATGACCGCCTTGCCGCGCGCGTCGCATCCATGATGGAAGCCGATTGCCTCGTTCTGCTGTCGGATGTGGATGGTCTTTACACCGCCGATCCTACGTCCAACGCCGACGCGACGCACATTCCCGATGTCGCGGCCATCACGCGCGAGATCGAGGCGATGGCGGGCACATCAATATCCGGCGTCGGCCGCGGCGGGATGGTGTCCAAGCTCATTGCCGCCAAGATCGCTGCGGGCGCCGGTTGCGAAACCATTATTGCCAAAGGCGCCATCGAACATCCCTTGCGCGCCATCGCAGGCGGTGCGAAGTCCACGCGCTTCCGCGCCACCACCACGCCGGCCGCTGCCCGCAAGCGCTGGATCGCCGGCGGCCTTGCGCCGCAAGGTGTGTTGATCGTGGATGCGGGCGCCGCGCGCGCGTTGTCCGAGGGCAAAAGCCTTCTGCCCGCAGGCATTCGCCAGATCGACGGGCGTTTCGAGCGCGGCGATGCGGTGGCCGTGCGCGACCAGCAGGGCAATGAGATCGCGCGCGGGCTTTGCGCCTACAACGCATCCGATGCCGAGCGCATCGCCGGCAAGAAGAGCAACGAGATCGAAGCGATACTCGGTTATCGCGGCCGCGATGAAATGATCCATCGCGACGACCTCGCGCTCACGGGTGGCGCATGAGGGATGACCGTAATCGCAGTTCCGAACTTGCCGGAGAAATGCTCGGTTTTGGGCTTGACGCTCGCGATGCCGCACGAAAACTCCGGCGAGTCGAGCCTCTGGAAAAAAGCTTCGCGCTTTTGGAGATCTCGAAGGCAATTCGAAACTGTACAGATTTAATTCTGGACGCGAATGCAAGAGATTTGCAGAACGCTCGCAATCTTTCGCCAGCATTGCAAGATCGCCTTTCGCTCGACAAGAAGCGTATCGATGCGATGGCGACGGGCGTTTCGAACATAGCCGCATTGCCTGATCCGGTAGGCCGTGAGCTGGCGCGCTGGCAGCGTCCGAACGGGCTGGATATTCAACGCATCGCAACGCCAATCGGCGTTATAGGGATGATTTACGAAAGCCGTCCCAATGTGACAGCCGATGCTGCCGCACTCTGTTTGAAGTCTGGCAACTCGGTGATTTTGCGTGGCGGGTCAGAAGCCATACAGACCAATGTTGCTATCTACGAAGCAATCCAATCAGCACTGACTCTCACAAAGCTGCCGTTGCAATCGGTTCAACTTTTAGAAACGACAGATCGCAATGCTGTCGGCCATATGCTTCGAGGGTTGGACGGAAATATAGATCTCATCATTCCACGCGGTGGAAAAAGCCTTGTCGCGCGCGTGCAGAACGAGGCGCGCGTGCCGGTGCTCGCGCATCTGGAAGGCATCTGCCATGTCTATATCCACGCGGCAGCAAATCTGGTTATGGCGCGCAAGATCGCGCTTAACGCCAAGATGCGCCGCACCGGCGTCTGCGGCGCGGCGGAGACCTTGCTGGTCGACAAAGCGGTTCTGTCGTCGCATGGCGCTCCCATTCTGGAAGACCTGAAGAACGCCGGTTGTGAAATTCGCGGCGACGCGGCGGTGCGCGCCGTGTTTCCCTCCGCGAAGCCGGCCACCGAAGAGGACTGGCGCACCGAATATCTGGACGCGGTCATCGCGGTGAAAGTGGTGGACGGCGTGGAAGATGCCATCCGCCATATCGAGACCTACGGCTCGCATCACACCGAATCCATCGTCACCGAGGATGCCGTCACGGCGGAGCGGTTTCTTGCCGCGCTCGATTCCGCCATCGTCTTGTGGAATGCTTCGACGCAGTTCGCGGACGGGGGCGAGTTCGGCATGGGGGCGGAAATCGGTATCGGCACGGGCAAACTGCATGCGCGCGGGCCCGTCGGCGTGGAGCAGCTCACCACATTCAAATATGTCGTGCGCGGCACGGGGCAGACGCGGCCATGAAGACAGAGCCCGCGCCGTATCCCTGGATTCGTCCGCCCGGCCCTGTCGCGGCGGGGCTTCGCATCGGCCTTCTGGGCGGATCGTTCAATCCGGCGCATGAAGGCCATCTGCATATCAGCGACATGGCGTTGAAAACGCTCGGTCTCGATTATGTGTGGTGGCTGGTCGCCCCGCAGAACCCGCTCAAGCCCACCATCGGCATGGCGCCGCTGCAGCATCGCCTCGCCTATGCCGCCAGCCTGTTCGAACATCACCCGCGCATTCTGGTGATGGATCTGGAGCGCGATCTGGGCACGCGCTATTCCATCGACACCATCACAAAACTGCAGCATCGCTTTCCCGAGGTGGATTTCGTCTGGCTGATGGGCTCGGACAATCTGGCGAGTTTCCATCGCTGGAAGCGCTGGCAGGACATCATCCAGCGCATTCCGATCGCGGTCGTCATGCGGCCCGGTTCCACGCTTGCACCCTTGAAGGCCAAGGCGATCCAGCGCCTGTCCGGTCGCCGTTGTTCCGGCGCGGGACTGAAACGCGGGGATCTGCCCTGCATCACCATCGTGGACGGGCAGCGAAATATGCTCAGTTCCACCCGGCTTCGGGCCGAAACAAACTGGCAGGAAAACCTGTTTCTGGCGTGCCAGCCCTAGTTGGATGGCGCGTTGCCCGCGTGATAGGATGGCTCCGCAAACCTCAAAGGAGCGCGGGTCACGGACGGAATTTCGACACGTCCTCATCGCGCGTCCGGTTTGCGCTGAACGGAGGATTTGAATTCTGACCCGCAAGACCACCGGCGCGAAATCCGCGCCGAAGAAAGCCAAGGCCGCGAAGAAGCCGGCCGCAAAATCGCGCAAGGCGAAAGCCACTCCCGCAAAAGCCGCAAAGTCCAAAGCCAAAGCCGCGCCGAAAGCAAAGGCTGCGGCGAAGGCCAAAACTGCGCCCAAAGCGAAGGCCGCGCCCAAGGCGCCCGCGCCGCGCGTTGAGAAGAAGCAGTCCGAACTCGTCGAACGCATCATCCAGTCGCTGGACGACGACAAGGCCGAGGACATCGTGACGATCGATCTGGAAGGCCGCTCTTCGCTCGCCGATGCGCTGGTCATCGCCACCGGCCGTTCGTCGCGCCACGTTGCGTCCATCGCCGATCATCTGGCGCGCAAGCTGAAAGAGTCCGGTTACGGCACGCGCCCCGTCGATGGCGCGGCGCAAGGCGATTGGGTGCTTGTCGATGCGGGCGATGTGATCGTCCATATCTTCCGGCCCGAAGTGCGCAGCTACTACGACCTCGAAGGCATGTGGAGCGTGGACGAACCACCGCGCCGCGCCGCGGGCTGACATGCGCCTCACCATCATCGCCGTAGGCCAGTCCCGCGGCACACCGGAAGGCGCCCTCACCGAGGACTACGCCAATCGCGCGCGTGCGATGGGAAAGCGCGCGGGCTTCACCACCGTCAGCATAGAAGAAGTGAATGTCTCCAAGCTGCGCGAGACGCGCTCGCGCATTGCCGAAGAAGGCGAGCGTCTGGCATCGCGCATTCCCGATGGCGCGCATGTCGTTCTACTGGATGCGAAAGGAAAGGGCATGACGTCCGACGCCTTCGCCGAGATGCTGGGCGCGATGCGCGATGCCGGCGCGCGCGATCTGGCCTTCATCATCGGCGGGCCCGACGGTTTGGTGCTTCCCGATCGCATCAAGGCTGGGCGAAGCCTTGCCTTCGGGCCGCAGACCTGGCCGCATCTTCTGGTGCGCGCGATGCTGTCGGAGCAGATTTATCGCGGCATCACCATCCTGGCGGGCCATCCCTACCACCGCGCCTAGTCCTGCTTCGTGGGCCGCTTCGCAGCCACCTCAGCATGACGCATCTTTCGTCAGCCTGAGGTGCGACCCCGGATGTGGATCCGGGGGAGCCACGAAGGCGTTAGGCATACCTTAACCATATCGCGCGATGGTGGCCTGTCGCAGTGGGAAGAGTTTGCCCATGGAGATCAAAAGCACAGGCAGGGTCGGGTCGTCGTCTGTTCGCCGTTCGTCGAGCAGCACGTCGTCGTCCGGCAGCGCCTTCACGGTTTCCACCACCGAACAGCCGCGCGCGCAAACCGTCGCGTCGAGCAACTCGATCGCATCGGTGGAAAGCATTCTCACCCTGCAGGGCCTCGACGATTCCACGAGCGGACGTTCCAAGGGTCTCGCCCATGGCGAACGCCTTCTCGACATGCTGGATGAAGTGCGCGACGGGCTTTTGGCCGGCGGCATTCCGCGCGCCACCCTGAACCGCCTCGCCAACGCGGTGAGCCAGCGGCAGGAAGGCTTTTCCGACCCGAAACTACAGAGCGTGCTCGACGAGATCGAGCTGCGCGCCCGGGTGGAACTGGCCAAGCTGGAACAAAGCGATCAGGCCGCTGCCTCGTAAATCCCTGTTCATAAAGACGTTTTTGTGAATCCCCGCGAGTTTTATTCTATTTGCCGCACGGGGCCGGGGTCTGTATAAGCCTGCGCGCTCAGTGTGGGGCGAGTCATCGAACTGGGGTGTGCCCATGGGTGTCGAACTGCCGTCCGGTTACAAGCCGTCGGAATCAGAACCCTTTATGAATGAGCGGCAGCGCGAGTATTTCCGCCGCAAATTGACGACGTGGAAGGACGAGATCCTCCGCGAAAGCCGCGAAACCATCCAGAACCTGCAAACCGAAACGACGCCGTTCGCCGATCTGGCCGACCGCGCCTCGACCGAAGCCGAGCGCCAGCTCGAACTTCGCACCCGCGACCGCCAGCGCAAGCTGATCGCCAAGATCGACTCCGCGCTGCGCCGCATCGAGGACGGTTCTTACGGATTCTGTGAAGAGACCGGCGAGCCGATCGGCCTGAAGCGCCTGGATGCGCGCCCGATCGCGACCTTGTCCATCGAAGCGCAGGAACGCCACGAGCGCCGCGAGAAAGTCTACAAGGACGATTGATTTTTTCCGTCGGGAAAAAGCGAAACGGCCGGGCGATGAACCCGGCCGTTTCTTTTTGCCCCTCCGCCCCACCAAGGCGGATCGAAAAATCAGAACGGCATCAGCACGTCGAACACCTGACTGCCGTAGCGCGGCTGCTGCACGTCGGTGAGCTGGCCCTTGCCGCCGTAGGACACGCGCGCTTCGGCGATCTGCGACAGGTTCACGGTGTTGTCGCTGGTGATGTCTTCCGGACGCACGATGCCGGAGATCTGCAAGTCGCGCAGTTCGTAGTTCACGCGCACCTGCTGGTGGCCATTCACGACCAGATTGCCGTTGGGCAGAACCTGCGTGACAAGGCCGGCCAGCGTCAGGTTCACGCTCTCCGAACGGTTCACAGAACCCGAACCGACATTGGATGTGTTCGATCCCATCTTCACCAGGCTCGACGGATCGGCCGCGTTGGGCAGCGCGTTTGCGAGCTGGCTTTCGAGGCCGAAGAAGTTCGTCAGGTTCGCGTCGTCCGAATTGGCGCGCGTGCGCGAGGTGGTGTCCGAAAGCTTCGCCGCGTCCGAGATCGTGATGTCGATCGTCAGAATGTCGCCGACATGGCTGGCGCGCGGATCGTGGAAGAAGCTGCGCGAACCCGGCGTCCACAGCGAGTTGGCCATGCGAGGCCCCGGCGGCGCCTGTTCGGTCGGCATCGTCACCGGCTGGTAGCCGGGTTGCGCGATTGGATTGCTGATGGGCGCCAGCTTTGGCGCTTCGCCGATATTCTCCAGCCGGTCCACGGCGGAGCAGGCGCTGAGCGCGGTGCCGACAAGAGCGATGCAGGCGGTGTTCTTCAGGAGCGTGCGGATCATGGTTTTCACTTCTGCAAAGATGCGACTTCGGTGATGGAAGCGCCCTGGCTTCCGGCGCTCACGGTGCCGGCGCCGGTCACGGTGCAGGCGATCTGGCGATAGGAGATCGGGTTCAGAACCGTCACGGTTTCGCCCATGCCGCCTTCGCTCATCGCCTTGCCCACGGCGGTTAGCGTGATGCCGGGCACCGCGAACGTCATCGTCACGGTCGTGCCCTTGGTGATGAGAATGGGCTTGCGCACATCGTCCGGGCGGATCGGTTCGCCGGGGCGCAGAACGCGGCGCGTCTGCATGCCGTCCAGGTCGTTCATCGAAGTGACGATGCCGGCCTGCACCGACGACGGATCCACGGCCTGATAGGAAAGGTCGATATCGGAGATGACGGTGCCGCGCGGAATGGCATGCGACGGCACGACGATCCGCATCTCCGTGCCCTGCGCCAGCGCCATGTTGGCGAAGACCGGAAGCGCCAGAACGGCCAATGCGATGATAAGAGCGCGGATCATCATGCGCCTCCCATGCGTGAGGTTGTCTGCATCATGTCGTCGGCCGCGGTGACGACCTTGGAATTCATTTCATAGGCGCGCTGCGCAGTGATCAGCGCGGTGACTTCTTCCACCGGGTTGACGTTCGCGGTTTCCAGATAGCCCTGCTGGATCGTGCCGTAGCCGGCCGAACCCGGAACGCCGGCCTGCGCCGATCCCGAAGACGCCGTCTCGGTGAAGAGGTTGTCGCCTTGCGCGGAAAGACCGCCCTCGTTCGGAAAGCGAACGAGTTCGAGCTGGCCCAGCGTCTGCGGCGCGGCCTGGCCGGGAACGGTCGCGCTCACCTGGCCTTGCGCGTTCACGCTGATGGATGTCGCGTTCGACGGCACGGCAACACCCGGCGACACCGTGTAACCCTTGTCGGTGACGATCTGGCCTTCGGGCGAAAGCGCGAAGTTGCCGGCGCGCGTATAGGCGTCGGTGCCGTCGGGCATGGTGATGTGGAAGTAGCCGGAGCCCTGGATCATCAGGTCGTAGGGATTGCCGGTGTTGGAGGCATCGCCCTGCGTCATGATGCGGCTGATGGCGGCGGTGCGCACACCGGAGCCGAGCTGGATGCCCATCGGCAGCACCGTGCCGGAGTCCGAGGTTTGCGCGCCGGCCTGCTCGACGTTCTGGTAGAGCAGGTCCTGGAATTCGGCGCGCTGCTGCTTGAAGCCGGTCGTGTTCATGTTCGCCAGGTTGTTGGCGATGACTTCGACATTGGTCTGCTGCGCCAGCATGCCTGTCGATGCGATGGAAAGGGCTCTCATGGTTCTTTTCCTCAGTTCGCCGCGCTACCGAGCTTGTCGATCGCGTTGCGCTTCAATTCTTCCTGGCTCTGCGTAAGGTTCGCCGTTGTCTGGTAGGCGCGCATCACGTCCAGCATGTGCGAGATTTCCAGTACCGGCTGCACGTTCGATCCTTCGAGGCTGCCCTGCAGCATCATCGGCGTTTCGACCGGCTTGGCCTGCTGCATGGTGGAGTAAAGGCTTGCGCCATCTTTCTGCAGCGACGTTTCGTCATCAAACGTCACCAGCTTGACCTTGCCCAGCTGTCCGCGCGCGCCGCTTACCGTGCCGTCCTGCGCGATCTTGATGTCGCCGTCGTCATTGGTGATCGTCAGCTCGCCGCCGTCGCCCTGCAGAAGATCGCCGCCTTCGGTCGCGATGCGGCCGCTGGCGTCCAGTGTGAAGTGGCCGTTGCGGGTGTAGTGCGTGGTGCCGTCCGGCGATTTCACCGTGAAATAGCCCTTGCCGTTGATCGCGATGTCGAACGGCGCGCCGGTGTGGCTGATCGCGCCCTGCGTGAGATCGCGCAGCGTGCCCTTGTCCTGCACGAAGCTGATCTGTTGCGTGCCGGTTTCGCCCTCCGCGGGCTGGCTCTGCTGGATGTATTCCTCGAACTTCACCGACTCGCGCTTGAACGCGGGCGTCGAGAGGTTCGCCATATTGTTCGCGATCACATCCATCGAGCGATAGGCTGCGATCTGCTGCGAAAGTGAGACGAGTAGTGTGTTGTCCATCGGCCTGCCGGATCCTTTCTGGTCCGTCACGCCGAAGAGGAGTGCAGCCGTTATGCCAGCGCCGAATGCGCGGATTTGCTGGCTTTTCCGTTGCCCCTGAAAATCAAACGGCAAAACCTGCCGGGTGAACGCTGCCCAGACCGGTCATTTGAACCACTCCTTAACCACACCCGCATAAGTTTTCCGGCGAGCACATGGTGAACCATGTGTGAAGAGGGAGCTGGGCCGGTCATGGCGAAAGACGAAGAAGCCGAAGTTGAAGGCGGCGAAGGCGCTGCGCCGGAAGGCGAGGGCGCGGAAGGCGCGAAGCAAGGTTTTGTTAAGAAGCTTCTCGGCAACAAGAAGATGTTGATCATCGTCGCGGCGGCACTATTGCTAGTGCTGGGCGGCGGCGGTGCCGGCGCTTACTTCTTTCTCTTCAGCGGCTCGGGCGACGAAAAGACGGCGAGCAAGGGCGAACACGGCAAGGAAACGCCGCCGATCGTGGCCCCGCAGGTCGCGTTCTACGAAATGCCCGACATGGTCGTGAACATCCAGTCGGCCGATGGAAACCAGGCATATCTGAAGCTCGGCGTTTCGCTGGAGCTCACCGGAGCCGACGAAAAAGCCGGCATCCAGCCGCTGATGCCGCGCGTCGTGGACCAGTTCCAGAGCTATCTGCGCGAGCTGCGCGTGGACGATCTCAAGGGATCGGCCGGCGTGCTGCGCCTGAAGGAAGAACTTCTGCGCCGCATCAACGTCGCCACCGCGCCTTACGCGGTGAAGGACGTCCTCCTCAAAGAAATGATCGTGCAATAGGCGGATTATGGCTGACGAAACCGAAAATTCCGCGCCGGAAGGCGCTGCCGAAGCCGAAGCCGCCGTTGCTGCGTCGGCCGATGTCGCCACGTCCGAGCGCGTCCTCAACCAGGACGAGATCGACAGTCTTCTTGGCTTCGACGTCAATGACGATGCGCTGCAGGACAAGTCCGGCGTGCGCGCCATCATCAATTCGGCGCTCGTGTCCTACGAACGTCTGCCGATGCTCGAAATCGTCTTCGACCGCCTTGTGCGGTTGATGACGACGTCATTGCGCAATTTCACCTCCGACAACGTGGAGGTGAGCCTGGACAACATCACGTCCATCCGTTTCGGCGACTACCTGAACTCCATCCCGCTGCCCGCGATCCTCGCGGTGTTCCGCGCCGAGCAGCTGGACAATTACGGCCTCTTCACCGTCGACTCCAATCTCATCTATTCGATCGTGGACGTGCTTCTCGGCGGACGCCGCGGGTCCGCGGCCATGCGCATCGAAGGCCGCCCCTACACCACCATCGAGCGCACGCTTGTCCAGCGCATGATCGAAGTGATCATGCAGGACATGGTGCAGGCGTTCGAACCGCTGGCGCCGGTAAATTTCACGCTCGATCGTCTCGAAACCAATCCCCGTTTCGCCGCCATCGCACGTCCCGCCAATGCCGCCATTCTCGTCAAGCTGCGCATCGACATGGAAGATCGCGGCGGGCGCACCGAATTGCTGCTGCCTTACGCGACCTTGGAACCGATCCGAAAGCTCCTGCTGCAACAGTTCATGGGCGAGAAGTTCGGCCGCGACTCCATCTGGGAAGGCCACTTGGCAACCGAGCTGTGGTCCACGCGCGTGGATATCGACGCAATCCTCGACGAACAGATCATGTCGCTCAACAAGATCATGAGCATGCAGGTCGGCGAAACGATCATGTTGAACGCAACGCCGGAATCGAAAATCGAAATGCGCTGCGGCGGCGTTCCGCTGCTGCGCGGCCGCATGGGCCGCGTCGGCTCGTCGGTCGCGGTGCGCGTGGATGAAGCGGTGCAACGCACCGACGCCTCGAAGGGGCTTTGAACATGGCTATGCTGAACATTTCTCTTCTGGCCGAGATCGGTCTTTCGGTCCTGCTGTTCGCCACGATCATCTATTGCGCGGTTCTGGAGCGGAAGCTGTCGGCGCTGCGCAAGGGCCAGGATGGCCTGAAAGACACCATCGCCAAGTTGAACGAATCCATCGTCGCCGCGGGCTCGTCGATGCGGATGCTCAAATCCACCGCCGCCGGCGCCGCCGAAGCGCTGGACGAACGCATTTCGCGCGGCCGTTCCATCGCGGATGAACTCTCGATTCTCACCGCTTCCGGCGACCGTATCGCCGAGCGCATGATGGATCGCAGCACAGCGCCGAAGGCGGCCAGCGCGCCGCGCGTCGATAATGTGATGCCGATGCCCGCGACCCTCGGTGCGCGCCTTGAGGCGCTGAAGCCGCAAGCGATGAGGAATGTCCGGTGAAGAACCCGTCGCGTTATTTCCGCCTGTTGCCCGCCGTGATCGTGGTCGGCTTTGGCCTGCTCGTGGTGAAGGGGTTCACCATTGTCGAGGAAGCGCGCGCGCAGACGGCGATGACCGGCCAGGCGCCCGCGCCGGCGCCGAAGGACTTTACCCATGTCGCCGTCACCGATCCGGTGATCGACGATTCCGAATCCAACAGCGCCGCCGAAGTGGACGTGCTGACGTCTCTGTCCAAGCGCCGCCAGCAGCTGGATGCCCGCGAGCAGTCGCTGAACATGCAGGCGAACCTGATTGCCGCCGCCGAACAGCGCGTGGACGGCAAGATCGCCGCGCTCAAGGATTTGCAGACCACGATGCAGAAACTTCTGGGCCAGCGCGACGCCGCCGAACAGGCGCAGCTCAATGCGCTGGTGAAGAGCTATTCCTCCATGAAGCCCGCGGATGCCGCGCGCATCTTCAACACGCTGGATGAAACCGTGCAGCTGGATGTCGCCGCGCAGATGAAGGCCGACGTGCTGGGTGCGATCCTCGCCAAGATGCAGCCGGATGCCGCGCAGAAGCTCACCGTGCGTCTCGCCAATCGCCTGAAACTGCCTGCCGCTGCGCCGGCTGCCGTTGCCGCCGCAACAGCGCCCGAAGCACCGGCCGCGCAGCAGATGGCCTCGGTCGATCCGGCGGCGCAGCCTGCCGCAGCAGCGCCTGCGTCCGGCACCGCGCAACCGCCCGCGACGGCAGCACCGCAGCCTTCGACGAACGCTGCACCGGCGACACCTGCACCCGCTGAGGCAAAGCCGCAGCCGCAACAATCCGCCGCGACAAGTGCGAAGCCCGCCGAACAGAAACCGGCAACACCTGCACCGAAACAGGCGGCAACTACGCCGCCGGCACAGCCCAAGCAGCAGGCATCGGTTCCGGCGCCGGCGAAGCCTGATGCGAAAGCACCGGCCGCGCCCGCCAAGCCCGATGCTGGCAAGCAGGCTGCCGCCGCACCGGCCAAGGCACCACCCGCGGCAAAAGCCAAGGGCGGCTGAGACGAAACCGGCCCGAATCACCGACACTCTCGGTCGGGCCATGGATAAAGACGGGGCATGAACGGTCTGACGAAAGCTCTGACGATGGCGGCGGCGCTCTATGCGTTCGCCGCTTCGTCTGCTTTTGCCGACAGCGTGAGCACCGCTACCGATGGCGGCTATGGCCGCATCGTCTTCACCTTCGATCCCGCCGCGCATGTTTCCGCGCAGATGACCAGCGGCGTCGTCACCGTGAAGGCCGACCGCAAGATGGCCATCGATCCGGCGGCCGTTGCGCGCAATTTCGGCGATTACGTCGCCAGTGCGCGGCTCGATCCCAACGGACTGATCCTTCGCATCGCGCTGTCGCAGGATGCGAAGCTGCACACCAGCATCTCCGGCAATCGTTTTGCGGTGGATCTTGCACCGCCCAGCTTTCCCGGAACGCCGCCCGATCTGCCGCCGCCGCCGCCCAAGGTTGCGCCGCCCGCCGACGTGGCGAAGCTTCCGGTGCTGTCCATCCGCGCCGGCGCCTATTCCAACTTCTCGCGCATCGTCTTCGACTGGACGAAGACCGTCGCCTACAAGATCGTGCCGGGCACCGGCCATCTCACTATCCGCTTCGAAGCGCAGGAGCGTCCCGATCTCACCGCGTTCGAGCGCATCGCGCCGCCCTGGGTGAAGCTGGCCGGATGGCGCGTGGAGAATGGCGGCACGGTGGTGGAGTTCACCGCCGATCCCGGCTCGCGCTATCACGATTTCCGCGACGGCGCGCATGTCGTGCTCGATGTGCTGTCGCCCAAGACCGATGCGGATGCCTACAAGCCGCCGGGCGTCAAGAGCACCTATGATGTGAAATCGCTCGCCGCGGCCAATCCCAAGGATGCGAAAGCGGGTGCGCCCGATGCCGCGAAAGCCGCCGCGCAGGCGCAGGCGCTGATCGACGCGCAGAACAAGCAGGCCGCCACCGCGCCCGCAGCGCCGCAACAACAGCCGGCGCAAACCGCCGACGCCACGTCGCAAACGCCCGCGCCCGCGCCGATCACCGCCGGCGGGCAGCGCACGCAGGGTGGCGCCGTCATCCTGTTCGCCAATGCCGCCTGGCATCCCGCCGCCGTGTTCGAACGCGGCGCCACGGTGTGGATCGTGCTCGACGGCGCGCCGCCAGTGGACATCGACAAGCTGCGCACCGCGCTGGGCGACTTCCCCGCCGCGCTCGACGTTTCCGCCGCCAACGGCACCAGCATCGTGCGCGTCACGCTCAAGCAGCCCGAAGCGGTGGCGGCGGATGCCATCGCCGGCAATCTGAAAGTCACCATCGCGCCGCAGATCGGCAAGCAGCCGATCGCGATCGGTTTCGTGCGCAATGACGACGCGCCGAACGGCGCCTATCTCACCACGCTGGTGCCCGGCGCGCAGCGCGCCATCACGATGGACGATCCCACGGTGGGCGACACGCTCACCATCATCCCCGCCATTCCCGGCCGCGGCATGATCGCGCAAAAAAGCTTCGTCGATTTCAACGCCATCCCCACCGCCGCCGGTCTCGTCATCGTGCCGCTGGCCGACGATCTGGCCGTGGCGGTGAACAAGTCGCGCATCCGCATCGGCCGCCCCAACGGGCTGGTGCTGGATGCCAACACGCAGATCGCGGCGAAATCGCCCGCCGATCTGGCGCGCCCCGGCGACGGGCCGACCTTCATCGATTTCGAGAAATGGGCGAAGGCGCCGGGCAAGGGCTTCCTGGATTCCGAACGCCGCTTGCGCGCGATGATTACCAGGCAGAAGCCGCAGGACGTGAACCACGCGCGGCTGGTGCTGGCGCGGTTCTATGTCGCCAACCAGTTCGCCGCCGAAGCGCTCGGCCTTGTCGATTTGATGCAGGCGACCGATCCCACCTTGCAGGGCAATCCGCAGCTTCAGGTCATCCGCGCCGCGTCGGACTACATGATGGGCCGCTACAACGCCGCCCATAACATTTTGGCCGCAACCGCTTTCGACAACGATCCGCATGCCGCCTTCTGGCGCGGGCTCACCGAAGCGGCGCTGGGCAATGAAGACGATGCGAAGAAAGCGCTCGTCGTCGCCGATCCGGTGCTCTCGCATTACCCGCGCGACTGGCAGAGCCGCGCGCATATTGCGCAGGCCGAAGCCGCGCTGGCGGCGGGCAGCCTCGAAACCGCGGACTCCGCGCTTTCCAAATTGCCGCGCGATCTGCCCAAGCCCCTGCTGCTGGATTCGGAAATCGCCCGCGCGAAACTCTATGCGCGCGAGAACCGCAAGAAGGATGCCTTCGCGCTGTTCAACGCGGTGGAAACCAGCGGCGACGAGCGCGCCGCGGCGCTGGCCATGTATGCCCATGTCGAAGCCGGGCTGCAGACCAAGACGATGCAGCTGCCGCAAGCGATCGATATGCTGGAGAAGCTGCGCTATCGCTGGCGCGGCGACGCGCTGGAACTGAAGACGCTGCGCAAGCTCGGCACGCTGTATTTTCAGAGCAAGCGCTGGCGCGATGGGCTGAACGTGCTGCGCATCGCCTCGCAGAATTTCCCCGAAGACGAAGCCGCCCGCAAAGCGCAGGACGAGATGCGCGCCGCCTTCGTGCAGCTTTACATGAAAGGCGCCGCCGACAGGATGTCGCCGGTGCAGGCGCTGGCGCTGTTCTATGATTTCATCGATCTCACGCCCATCGGCCCGGATGGCGACGAGATGATCCGCCGCATGGCCGACCGGCTGATGGCGGTCGATCTGCTCGGCCCCGCCGCCAAGCTTCTCGACTATCAGGTGAAGAACCGTTTGGACGGCGTCGCCCGCGCGCAGGTGGCCGCGCGCCTCGCCATGATCCAGCTTCTGGATCACAAGCCGAAGGATGCGCTCGCTTCCATCCGCGATACGCGCGTCGCCGGCCTGCCGGACGATGTGAACCATCAGCGCATGATCCTGGAATCGCGTTCGCTGGCCGCGCTCAAGCAATGGGATGCGGCGCTGGACATTATCGCGCTGGACGAAGCGCCGGATTCGCAGCGCCTGCGGGCCGACATCTATTGGGAAAGCGGCAACTGGGCCGTGGCCGGCCAGAAGGCCGAAGAACTTCTGGGCGATGCGTGGAGCGGCAAAGACGCGCTCAGCGACGAAGACCGCACCGAAGTCATGCGGGCCGCCATCGCCTATTCACTGGCGAACGATGAGCCGAGCCTGGACCGTTTGCGCGATCATTTCATGGCCAAGATGAAGGCCAGCAAGGATGCGAGCGCCTTCACCGTGGTGACGCAGAACATCGCCGCCCAGGGCGCGCAATTCCGCGACCTCGCCGGCCAGATCGCCTCCATCGACACGCTCCAGTCCTTCATGAAGGACTTCAAGCGCCGGTATGACAACAACGCGGTGAATTAGAGGCTTATGGCGAACCGAGCCGGTCAACGGTTGCTCTGGGGCCTATTGTTGGGCTTCCACATCGGATTGTTTTTCCTGCTCACGCTCATTCTGCATAAGACGGCTCTCACCCTCGCGATTCCATATCTGATTACGTTTGTCGCACCAGTCCCAATCTTCGTGCTCGTCGCGTCCTGGCTGAGGAAATGGGAGACACATCGGCCGCCGCCGAAGCTGTTGGCCCTGTGCTGGAGCGCGATGGTGGGATTGCTGGCTGCCACGACTAATGGAGCTATCTTTTACTATGGTCGCAAGCTCCAATTTTTCCATCCAAGCTTCGGAGAAGCCGGATTCGTAATAGCAGCCTGTGTGCTCAGTGCCGCCATTCCGATGTATTTTCGAACGCTACCGATCATTCTCGCGAGAGCGAATGCCCAAGACCACCGTTGAGCAAGAGCTAGATACGGAAGCGCGCACGACACCGTTCGGGATGTTCAACATGGCGGAAAGCTATTTCCGCGCAGCGCGAGCGCTTAAAGCTGCAAAGCTGAAGGGGACGCACCCAGACCATCCCGTCGCCTTTCTCTACTATCATTCCATTGAGCTCTATCTAAAATCGTTCCTTCGGCTTCATGGTCATTCTGCAAAAGAGCTTGCTAGCCGGAAGTTCGGCCACCAAACGGCCGCTCTAGTAGGGCGTGCGGATCAGCTTGGCCTTGAGCTTATGGACGAAGACCGTGAAATACTTGACTTAATGGCAAATACGGATGCAGTGATCCGCTCTCGCTATCTTCTGATCGGTGCGTTTTATTGGCCGACGATCGATGGTTTGGATAGAGTTTGTAAGAGCATACGCGTCCCAATTGGCCAATCGTTTCGCCGAAAGGGATTCCCTGTAAGGCATGTTCCGCTCAGATAATTGCCGGTGGCGGTCCAACGTGATGGCGCGAGACAGCCTACAAATTCGCAGCATTCCTAACGCATCCCGATCCGAATGACCTGTTCGGTGCAGAATTTTACCACGACGATAAGCGTGCGGGTGAGCCAATCGGGAATACGGCGACAGGATACCTATTCTCGAGCTGACTGCCACAACCTCTAGCGGCTCGACTCACGAAGCGAATCACTCCCGAATCCATGTGGGAGCCTCTTCCATGCCAGCAACCTCCAACCCTCACGGGAGAATTGCGCGTGCGAAAGAAGAGCCGCTATCGCCACAACGAGCCTCGAAAGCCAATAGACCATCCAGTCAGCGCCATATTTGACGAGCCGTTTGATTGCTACGGGACCACGGTTCTGCGTTGGTGGTATGGCGACAGGTCCGAGGAGCAGCGGGGAACAGGAACGAATTGGACAGGCTGCTATGTAGAGAGAGTTCGATACGAAGACTTGAAAGAGATGGAGCACAGGGTTTGGGGCGATCCATACGAGCCGCCGAAGGCCTTTGATTTTGCGGCGATAGTCCCGGCGAATGTGAGGCGAAATGTGCGGTAAATTCACGGCAATGGCGAGTTGGGCGCAAGTCGTGGACTTCTCCCAACCGCTTACTATCCCCGCTGGTGGATCCGACTCCAACGATTACGAAGAGACTTTCCGCCCCTATTCGATGCTCAACGTCATCGTATGGGACGCGGAGTCAAAAGAACGGCGCGTCGTCAAAATGCGCTGGGGTCTTCCCGACCCGAAGAACTACAAGAAGCTGAAACATATTCACGCCCGCGCCGAAACGATCGACACGACCAAAGCCTTTGCGCCGCTCTTTACCGATGGACGCCGCGGCATTGTGGTGATGAAAACCTTCAATGAAACGCCGCCGGAAAATTCCGACCAATGGACCATCAATCCGAACGATGGCCGTCCGCGTGGCTTTGCCTTTCTCTGCCAGGGCTATGACATTCAGGGTACGACGGAGAAGCTGCTGGCCTGTTGCATGGTGACGGTTCCGGCAAACCCGCTTTTGCGCGATACGATCCTCAAAACCGATCCCGACCCGCGAATGCCAGCTATCTTGGAAACTCAGGATTGGGCGACATGGCTGGGCGAGAACGATCCGCCGCTGGATCAGGTGAAGTCCGTTCTCAATACGATGGAAGGCGAGAACTGGACCATTGCGCCCGAGCCGACGAAGCCGAAAAAGCCAAAATCGACCAGCCCCAAAAAGCCCAAGCCGACAACGGACACGCTTTTCTGAACCGTGCGGGTTTGTGTTGAAACTCGATTATCACCCCACCCCCAAAAACCGCGCCAGTTTGCCCAGCGTCTGATAGCCATACTCCACCGCGCCGAAGCCGATGGTCGCGTCGCGCTGTTCTCTGGTCGGGTGTAGCTGGCGCAGGGTCAGCACGGTCTTGCCGTCGCTCTGCGAGTCGAAGGTGACGACCATATAAAAGCGTGTGGGGTCGTCGTCCTTGTCGGCGCCGTGTTCGATCTCGATGAGCCGCGGCGCGTCAATGCGCGTGAACACCATGCGGCTGTTCCAAACCGTGCCGTCCGGGCCGGTGAAGATGAAGCGCCAGCGCCCGCCTTCGCGGATGTCGCACTCCAGCGTTTCGGTTTTGAATCCGTCGGGCCCGAACCATTGGACGATCTGTTTGGGATCGGTCCATGCCTGAAAGACACGCTCGCGCGGCGCGGCGATCACGCGGGAGAGAACGATCTCCCGATCGAGCGCCCAGGTTTTGCGAGGGTCGGCGGTCATTTTTCGTCTCCATCGTTCGCAAGGAATTTTTCGAGGCGATCGAAGCGCGCGTCCCATGCGGCGCGGGTGTGCTCGAACCATCGCGCGGCTTCGGCGAAGCGCTCCGCATTCAGCCGGCAGGGGCGCTTGCGGCCGTCGCGGTCGCGCGCGATCAGCCCGGCGCGCTCCAAGACCTTCAGATGTTGCGACACCGCCGGCAGGCTCATGGCGAAAGGCTCGGCGATCTGCTGCACCGTGAGATCGCCCTGCGTGGCGAGCCGGTTGAGGATCGCCAGCCGCGTGGGGTCGCCCATGGCGGCGAAAGTCTGCGGAAGGGGCTGGAGGGATTGCACGGCCGGGTTCGCCAGATAGTTAAGTGAACACTTAAATATAAGGGGCGGGCTGGCCAGTCAAGCCATTGGCGGGGCACGAAATTCCTGACTTCAAATAAAACTTCCTATTTTTCCCTTGCACCCGGCCAATATGTTCTCTATATGTTCTTTTGGGTAACGGGAGGGTATTCGCCTTGGAATCCTAGCTTCATCGCAAGAACAGACAGGTAAGGGGGCCAACTTGCGGGCACCCCGCGCGACCGCCGGGTCCGGCACTGGCTAACAGCTCACAGAGAACAGTGCTTTTCGGATTGGCGGAGCCGCATGAAAACCGGGGAGGTTGAAGCGAAGGCGCTTATTGGTTGCGCGGGGTGAAATCCGTCTTCCTAAGGCCGGCTGGGTAGCTAGGGACTGTTGGGCTTCGCGCGGGAAATCCGCAGCGAAGCCTTTCTTTTGCTTCGTGGCACCGCCTTGCGGTGCACCTCAGCATGACGAATCGGGATGCGTCATCCTGAGGCGCGCGCGTGGCGAGCCTCGAAGGATGATGCAAAAAATTCCAGAACGCGATTTGCGATCTTCTCCCAGCCCGGCTCGCCGATCAGCCAGTGGCTGTGGTTCGCGATCTCCTCGAACGATCCATGCGCGCGATAGCGCCGCGCCACGCCGCGCACCGTCCCCGGCGGGTTCACCCGGTCGCGATTGCCCACAAGGCACAGCACCGGGCATGTCACCCGCGCCGCATCCACGCTGCTCGCGCGCCTGGGATCCAGCGCCCATTGCATGATCTCGAAGGTCGCCAATCCGGATTCCGGCACGAAGCGCGCGAACACATGCTCCCGCGATTTTTCGTCCAGCATGTCCAGCGCATTGGTCATCGCGATCCAGCGCTCCGGCTTCAGCGGCTTGTTCCAGAACTCGCCCGCCATGTAGAGCGCCTGCGCCGATGCGATCTCGAACGGCGTGGACGGAAGAATCCCGTAAGGCGCGCTCGGCGCCAGGCACGCGATGCCGCGCAGCTTCGTGCGCGCCGCCAGCATCTGCGCCAGCAGCCCGCCCATCGAATGGCCGATGAGAAACGCGGGCTCTCCGATCTTCTTCAGAAGCTTTTCCAGATCGTCGGCGTAGTCGGTGAGGCTGGTGGTGCCCAGTTCCGGCGGCGGATGGCGTCCGTGATCGTGATGGCGAAGATTGGGAAGATGCACTGCATAACCGCGCGCTTCGAACAGCGCCGCCCAATGTTCGAATGCCCAGGCGCCGCAGAACGCGCCATGAATCATCACGACGGGCACGCGCTTGGCGCTCATGCAGCGTGGATCATGTGAAGGCGAGATCCTGGAATTCCGCGATCACCCGCGCATAGGTGTCGCGCTTGAACGGCACGATCAATCTCGGCAGTGCCTCGATGGCGAGCCATTTCCACTGCGCGAATTCCGGCTCCGGCGTCGCCACGTTGATGTCGCCGTCGTTGCCGGTGAAGCGCATCGCGATCCATTTCTGCCGCTGCCCGCGATATTTGCCGTGCAGCGCGATGCCCAGAAGATGCGCCGGCAGGTCGTAAGCCAGCCACTCGTCCATCTCGCGCAGATATTCGGCCTTGTTCGTGCCGATCTCTTCCTGCAATTCGCGCAAGGCCGCTTCCCTGGGCGTTTCGTTGCCGTCGATCCCGCCCTGCGGCATCTGCCAGCCTTCCACCGTCTGGTCGATGCGCTTGCCCACGAAGACGAGGCCTTCCGGGTTGAACAGCATCACGCCCACGCAAGGGCGGTAGGGCAGGTCTTCATGACGAAGGTGAGTGTGTCGCGACATGCTGAAATTCAACGCTATTTCTTGTCCGCCGGAACTATGGCGGATGCGGGCACCAGAACAAAGCCCCGTCCCGAAAGCCCCTGCGCCCAGGCCGAAAGCCGGTCGATCGTCACCGGATAAACAAAGGCGGTTCCCGCGGCCGAACCGTTCAGCCGCGCCCGCGCTTCCAGTTCGGAAAGCCGCTGGTCGATCTCCATGCCGGTCTGGATCGCATCCACATTCGCCGCCGATTGCACGAACGGCGCGCCGGTGCGCTTGGCGACATCGGGCGCGGCGGACCGCGCTGCCGGGCCGGCATCGAAGAACAGAAGCCCGCGACGCGCCAGGAACGTCATCACCGGCTCCAGCGCATTGGGATCGGCCATGAAGCGTCCGCCCAGCAGATTCATCACGCCGGCATATCCGGAGAAGCGCGTCAGCGACCATGTGAGGCGATCGATGTTGGAGTCGTCACCATTGCCCGCGCGCAGCGTGTGCGGGCCGGGATCGCTGTCGGGAAAGTCGTAAGGCTCCATCGGCACTTCGAGCAGCACCTCATGCCCGCGCTTGCGCGCCTCGCCGACCCAGCGCTGCACGTCGTCGGCATAGGGAAGGAATGCGAGCGTCACCGCGGCAGGAAGCTTGTCGATCGCCGCCTGCGTCGCTTTCGCGCTCACGCCCAATCCGGTCACGACGATGGCGATCTTCGGTCCCTGAACATTCGGTGCCGGCGGTGCATAGGCTGTCATCGGGCTGCGCCCGTCATCGGCGATGCGCGGCAGAGGACCCGAAGGCGTGGATTCGATCAGCCCCGGATCGGCGATAAGATTGGCGCCGGCATAGATCGGCTTGGTGATGTTCACCGGAACGCGCGCGGGCGGCACGGTCGGCGCACCTTGCGCAGGCATCGAAGCAGTCGGTTGTGGCCCAACGCCTATGGCGTTCACGTCGCCGGTCCTGGCCTGCGACTTTCCTGCGAAAAGCGAATGTTTCGGCGCAATGCTCACGTCGAAGCTCGCAACCGGTTCGCCGTCGGAAGCCTTGCCGAACAATGCTGCCCAGCCGAGCGCCCCCAAAACCGCCAGCAAGAGAAGGGCCCAAGCCAGCGTCAGCGCACGCGGAAACGCGCGCGCCTGCGATCCTTCGCCATCGGTTAATTCCGCTGCGGCCATAACCGCTTACATAGCGCGGTTTAAGGTACCAGAGGGTTAATTCGCGCCCTTCTTCGGCCCCGGTTTGGCAGGCTTTTCGGCGTCCGCCACCACTGGGTCTCCCGACAACATGCTCACAGCGTAGGAAAGCTGGAAGTCGTCGAATTTCTTGCCCTTGGGCGGCAGGATCGGTGCAGCCGCAGGCGGGGGCACCGGTCCTTCCGCCTCCAGATGATGCGGGAGGTTGGCTTCGCGCTGGTCAAACTCGGTGTAGGGGTCGTCCTGATCATCGCCCTGCGAAACCACCACATCCGGCACGATACCTTCGGCCTGAATGGTGCGGCCCGACGGGGTGTAGTAACGGGCGGTCGTCATGTGCAGCGCGCCGTCTTCGCCGTTGTTCAGCGGAATGATGGTCTGCACCGATCCTTTGCCGAAAGACGTCGTGCCCACGATGCGTGCGCGCTTGTGGTCTTGCAGCGCTCCTGAAACGATTTCGGATGCGCTCGCGGTGCCGCCATTGACGAGTACGATCACGGGCTTGCCATCCGTGATGTCGCCGGGATGCGCATCGAAGCGCTCGGTGTCTTCCACGCGGCGGCCCCGCATGGAAAGAATTTCGCCGCCATTTAGGAATTCGTCGGCAACCGCGATCGCCTGATCCAGAACGCCGCCGCCATCGTCGCGAAGATCGACGATGTAGCCCTTGATGCCGGGGCCGATCTCTTTCTTCAGCTTGGCGACCGCTGCCTGCAATCCGCTGTCGGTGTGGTCGTTGAACGCCGGGATTTTGATGTAGCCGACGCTGCCCTCGCGCCGCGAGGTCACGGGCTCAACCGGTACCTGCGCGCGTACGATCTTTACATCGAAGGGTTCTTTCGTCCCGGTTCGCGATATCGTAAGCGTCACTTTTGTGCCGCTTGGACCGCGCATCTTTTTCTGCACGTCGTCAAGCTTGAAGCCGGTGATTGGCGTGCCGTCGATCTGAAGGATCGTGTCGTTCGCTTTGACGCCCGCCTTCTTGGCCGGCGCATCATCCATCACTGCCACCGCTTTGATCGTGCCGCTGTCGGACTGGATCACGATGCCGACGCCGCCATATTCGCCTTCAGTTTTCACTGTCATGTCGGCGAATGTCTTGGGATCGAAATAACTGGAATGGGCGTCGAGATTGGTCAGCATGCCGCCAATCGCGTTTTCGATCAGAAGCTTGTCTTCGGGCTTTTCGACATAGTCGGCGCGAACCTTGGCAAAGGCCTGGCCGAAGCGATCGAGCTCGTTATAGGGCGGAGGCGCTTCCTGTGCGCCATAGGCGAAATGCAGAAAGGTCCCTGCGAGACAGAAGCCCAGGGCCGCGCCGGCAATCGTGAGCGGTATGCGTTTGTCCATGAAATTGTCCCGTAAGCCCATTATTGGCGCGTCGCGTCATCATCCATCGCTGCGCTCTTAACGTATGCGACGGTGTTTTTCCCGTTCAGCATGTCAAGCGCGTAGGACAGCTGGAAGTCGTCATATTTCTTTCCCGGCGCCGGCTTGATCACTTGCGTGGTCTTCCTGGCGGGCGCCCCGGCGGGCAGATGTCCCGCCAGATTGGCTTCGGCGAGTTTCACGGAGGACTCGTCGCCTTGCGCGACCACGACATCCGGCGTGATCCCGGTTGCCTGGATGGATGCGCCCGATGGCGTGTAGTAGCGCGCCGTGGTCAGGCGCAGCGCTCCACCGCCCTGGCCGAGTGGAATGATTGTTTGCACGGACCCTTTGCCAAACGACTGCATGCCCACGATCTTCGCGCGCTTGTCGTCCTGCAATGCGCCCGCAACGATTTCCGACGCACTCGCCGTGCCGCCGTTCACCAAGACAATCACCGGCTTGCCGTTGGTGATGTCGCCGCTATGCGCCGAATAGCTCGCGTTGTCCGACGGATGGCGGCCCCGCGTCGAGACGATCTTGCCGTCTTGCAGGAAGTCGTCTGAAACATCGACGGCCTGATCCAGTAGTCCGCCGGGATTGTTTCGCAGATCCAGAACGTATCCTTTGAGATTCGGTCCGATCTGTTGCTGCAGCGTCTTCACGGCGCGTTCAATGCCAGGCGCCGCTTCCTCGTTGAAAGATGTGAGCCTGATATAGCCCACATCGCCGTCGCGATGGAATTTCACCGTTGCAACATGGACGACGGCGCGGGCAAGCGTCAGCTGGAAGGGTTTCTTCTCTCCCTTGCGCAACACCGTGAGTTTGACTTTCGATCCCGGCTTGCCGCGCATGCGATCCACCGCATCGCCGAGCGAAAGGCCCTGCACCGGCGTGCTGTCGATGGCGGCGATATAGTCACCCGGCTTGATGCCTGCTTTTGCTGCAGGCGTGTCGTCGATCGGCGAAATAACTTTCACCAGACCATCTTCCATTGTCACTTCGATTCCGACGCCGGCGAATTCGCCTTTCGTCTGGACTCTGAGGTCTGCGTACTGCTTCGCGTCCATGTAGCTGGAATGTGGATCCAGCGACGACACCATGCCTTCGATCGCCGCATTCACCAATTCGTCGCCAGACACGGGACGAACATAGTTCGCCTGTACGCGCTCGAATGCGTCGCCGAAAAGATCCAGCTGCTTGTAGGCGGAGTTATCCGAAGCGCTGTGCGCCGCCGGAAACAGCATCGCCGCAGCCGCAAAACCGGCAACCATACCCAGGCCGACAAACGCATAACGCTTCATGACTATTTCGCTTTCCTCAGATCGGGCTTTCTGCCGGGTTCCAGCCATGGTGCGGGACTGAAACTTTTTCCATTGTGCCGCACTTCGAAATACAGCCGTCCATTGTTGCCCAAGGGCATCGCGCCTACGGGCTCTCCGGCAAGCAGTTGGTCGCCGCCTTTCACCGCGAAACGATCCATGCCCGCAAGGACAAGATCGTAGCCGCCGGGCAATTCCAGGATCAAGGCTTCCCCTGTCTTATGGTAACGCCCGGCAAACAATACCTGACCGTCCGCAGGGGCTACCACCGCCGCGCCGGGGCCGGTCAGGAAGGTTACGCCCGGAGACAGGTCCGCCGCGCGCGGATCGTGGCTATCGAGTTCACGGCCCACCACCGGCCGCCGCAAAGAACCGCGGAGAAGCCCTGTATCATTGTCGTTTTGCGGGCCGACGACAACCATGGTTGGGGTTCCCGGCATGGCCGTGCGCAGTGATGCGACCTTTTGCAGAAGCGAGCCGAGATCTGCGGCCTGTCCCGCGATCGCATCCAGTTGCGATTGCAGATCGCTATAGACGCTTTGCGCAGCTTGCGCTTCGCGTTCCTTGATCGCGAGAAGTTGATTTAATTCGATACGTGCTTGCGAAAGTTTAATCGCGTTGTGCGCGCTTTCGATGCGGCGTTGTTGAAGTTCCGCGCGCGTCTTGCGGAGATCTTCCAGGCGCCGCGAAAGAGTTGCCGCCGCTTCGTACACGCGCGGCAAAGATGCGCCCAAAAGCATTGCGCCATGCGTTGCCCCGAGTGCGTCGTCCGCCTTCAACACGATAACCGGCGGCATGTCGTGCTGAAGCCTCTCCAGCACCGCGAGCAGGCGGCCAACTTTTACCCGATCGCGCTGGAAGCTTGCAGACATCTGGCGCTCTTCGACCGACAACTCCCTGATGGCTGAATCGAGCGAAGCTTTTTCTATTTCAAGCTTCTGCACGCGAGCGGCGGTGTCGATCAGCTTGCGCCGCAGCCGTGCCGCTTCCGTCGCAAGGTCTCTGCTCTTGGCCTTTGCATTTTCGACGACGGGCTTGGTCTTGCGTATCTGGCTCTGCAGATTCTGGTAGCGGTCACTGGTGCTCGGCAGTTTGTTGTATTGGTCGAGCGGGACGGCATGGCTGAGATCCAGCGGCGCGTCTTCGGTCGCGGATTGCCCGGATTGCTTTGTGCTTGGCTGCTTTAGCGCAAGATGAGCCTTGGCCTGCGCTGGGCATGCGCCAATCGTCAGGGCAAACGCCATGCTTATATATATGGCGCGCCGCGAGGTCAGGCTTTCCCCGTCTGGTTTTTGACCGCCTGTGCTTTGCGTGCAATTTCGGCGGGATCGTTCAAGTAACGCGCCTCTTCTGCTTTGAATTGCGCGTTCAGTCGATACGCGCGCGGCTCGCCCGTCGGGAGATCAAGCTTGGTGATCGCCTCATCATCGATGCTTTCGAGATGCTTCATCAAGGCGCGCAACGAATTGCCGTGCGCCGCGATCAGCACGTTTTTGCCCCTGGCGAGTTGCGGAACGACCGTGTTTTCCCAATAGGGCATTACCCGCTCCAGAACGTCTTTCAGGCTTTCGCTGCGCGGGATTTCCGCGTCGCTCAAATGCGCGTAGCGGCGGTCGGTCTTTGGGTAGTCTTCCGATGTTATATCGACGGGCGGTGGCGGAGTGGCATAAGAGCGGCGCCAGATCAGAACCTGCTCTTCGCCGAAATTCTTCACGGCCTCCTTCTTGTCCTTGCCTTGCAGCGCGCCGTAATGACGTTCGTTCAATCGCCAGTTTTTTTCTACCGGCAGCCACATTTGGTCCATCTCTTCCAGGGCAAGCCCCAGCGTATGAATCGCGCGGCGCAGAAGCGAGGTGTAGGTTAGGTCGAACTGGAATCCTTCCTTGGCCATCAGACGGCCGGCGGCCCGTGCTTCGACGATCCCCTGTTCTGTCAACCGAACGTCGCGCCAGCCCGTGAAAAGGTTTTTCTTGTTCCACTCGCTCTCTCCATGACGGACGATTACGAGCTGGCCGATAGTGCTGGACACGGAGGCTTCCTCACCGATTCTTGCTGGATTTCCGGGACCATAGGGTTGGGGGTCCCGCCTGTCCACGCGACCCAAAGACGGCCGTTTCCTGCCGGGAAAAACTTGCCGGGACGACTGATTTTACTGTTTCTTAACTAAATAAGCCATTGTTTTAAAATGGAATTCTGAATCCGCCTTGCGGCATGGTTCTGGCAGGTTGGAAGCCGGAATAACAGCAAGAGCAGAACCCGCTCATGGCCAAGAGCCGCCCGATCCTTATCCGCGTCGCCGCCGCGATTGCGTCTGCCGTTCTCGCCCTCGTCCCGATGCAGGCTTATGCCTTCAGCCGGGTGAAGGATCTCGTCGACGTCGAAGGCGTGCGCGACAACATGCTGGTCGGTTACGGCATTGTGGTCGGCCTGAACGGCACCGGGGACTCGCTTCGGAACGCGCCGTTCACACAGCTCTCTATTCAAACCATGCTGGAGCGCATGGGCGTCAACACGCGCGGCGCCCAGATGCAGACCAAGAACACCGCAGCAGTGATGGTCACGGCCAATCTTCCCGCCTTCAGCGGCCAGGGTTCCCGGATCGATGTTTCGGTAAGCGCACTCGGCGATGCGAAGAGCCTGCAGGGCGGCACTTTGCTCGTGACGCCGCTCTTCGGTGCGGATGGACAGATTTACGCGCTGGGCCAGGGTCCGGTTGCGATTGGCGGCTTCTCGGCGCAAGGCCAGGGCGCCAGCGTTACGCGCGGCGTGCCCACAGCCGGCCGCATCGCCAATGGCGCGATCATCGAGCGCGAAACAGGGTTCGTCCTCGCCAACGAAACTTCCTTGCGCCTTACGTTGCACAATCCCGACCTGACGACGGCTATGCGCATTGCCGCTGCCGTCAATCGATATCTTGGCGGCAGTATTGCGAGCGCGAACGATCCGGCGACCGTGCATCTGAACGTGCCATCCGCGTATCCAAATGGCGTCGTCGGCCTGCTTAATGATGTCGAACAGTTGAAGGTCGATCCCGACCAGCCGGCGAAGGTCATCATCGACGAACAGTCTGGCGTGATCGTGATGGGCTCGGATGTGCGCATCTCCACCGTCGCCATCGCGCAAGGCAATCTCACCATCAAAGTGACCGAGACCCCAGTGGTCAGCCAGCCGGCGCCGTTCTCCAGCACGGGCACCACGCAGGTCGTCCCGCGTACCAACATTCAGGTCGATGACGGCAAGGGCAACAAGATCGCCATGCTGCATGACGGCGTATCGCTTCAGAAGCTTGTCGACGGACTGAATGCGCTTGGCGTGGGCCCCCGCGACATCATTTCCATCCTGCAGGCGATCAAGGCCGCCGGGGCTCTCCAAGCCGATATCGAGGTCATCGGATGAGCGATGCTGCGATCCAGGCGACGATGGCGCTGGCGCAATCGTCTACACCGAAGGCTCCCGTTAGTGCCGCAAATTTCGCGGCGGCGACCAAGGCCGCAAAAGAATATGAAGGGGTATTTATCTCGGAATTCCTAGGGTCAATGTTCGAGGGAATTTCGACCGATGGCCCCTTCGGCGGCGGACAGGGCGAGGCGATGTTCCGCTCGATGATGCTGGACCAGTACAGCAAACAGATCGAGGCAAAGGGCGGCTTCGGCCTGTCGCAGGCCATGACGAAGCAATTGCTGGTGCATCAGGAGATGCGGTCATGAGCGAGGGCGCGACAGCCAAGATCGAGCGCCTCGTTCTATTGAGCGAACGCGTCACCGAAGCTTTGGTGGCGGACGTGAAGTCTTTGGAAGCGGGCAATGCCAGCCACCTACGTAGCATCGAAGCGCCGTTTCAACAGCTGATGTTGAACTATGCCAAGGAAGCGCAGGGTGTAAACGCCGCGGTTCTAAAGCACGTTGCGCCGGAACTTCGGGACAAGCTCACGCGCGCATCTCGCACGATGAACGAGAGTCTGGCGCGGCATCAGCGCTTGATTACGCGCGTTCGCAACGCCAGCGAGGGCCTGATCCAGGCTGTCGCCCGCGAAGTCGAACGCCGTCAGACATCGCAACGCAGCTATGGCCGCATGCCGGCAGCGCGTCCGCAGCCGTCGGGCGCGATGGTCTATAATAGCGTTATCTGAATTCCGCCGGCAATCGTTTGGAGCCGATGTCGGCATCCGCGGCGGCCGTTAGCCGATGCTGCTGGTCGTCGTCGAGGTGCCCGACAGCATATTGAGCGCGAGATTGTAACTCGCGAGGTTCGACGTCAGATAGCTTGGTGCCGGCCCCGACGAACTTTTCGCAGTCGACGACGCGGGTGTGTCCGGCGTGTTCGTCTTTTGATAGATGTTGCGGATTGCCGACAGAACGTTGAGAAGCTGCGCGCGCACAGCGCCGGCGCTCGCACTGTCCGTAAGCGAAAGATTGCTCGTCAGGCCAAGACCAAATGCCTTCGTTCCGTCGGCGGCGATGGCCGCGGGCGGGCTCGAGGATGACGAGCTGGTCTTTCCGGTGTTCGTGATGACGCCGGGATCGATGCCGAGGCGCCCCAATGCATCGAACCCGTCCGGTCCGGGAATGAGGGTTGCTGTGACGCCGGGATTGACTGCGATCTTCAACCCTTCCGCACCGTGCCCGTAGTTCACGCTCGCTTTTCCGCCGCCTACAAACTCAGCATTGATCTTGGTCGTCAGGGAATTGAGCGTTTCGCCGGCGTCGATGCGGATCGTGGCGGTACGCGTCGACGAAGCAGTGGCGATCTTGATCTGGAACGAGTCTCCTGCGCGCAAGGTGGTCGCGGTCGTGAGGTCGAGCGATTGGTTGAGGTTGATCGTGCCCTTGGGCAGGCCAAGTGCATCCAGCACACTGCTTCCACTGGCATCAATGGCCACGGATGCGCCGGTGGATTGACCGTCCATGCCGCCATATTGGCGTACCCAATTCAGCGAGCCGCCAGGTGCAATCGACGCCACGAAGGCATTGGTCGTGTTCTGCGTGCTGCGCGTCTGGCCGCTGAAGGTGCCCGACGTGGTGCCCGACAAATAGACGGTGCCGTCCGAACCTACCGTCAGCGCGCCACCCTTGTCCTGTGTGCTGGTGCCCACATAGGTGACGGTATTGGCGGTAGCCGATGTACCGTTGTCGGTGATGCCCATCACATAAGCATCACCGCCGCCAGAGCTTGGCGCGGTTATCGTTGCGGTGCCGCCGGTAAGGTTGGTGTTGGTCGTCGACCCAGAGAGATAAACCTGGCTTCCGGAAACGGCGATGCTGCCGATCGTGCCGCCATTCTGCAGATCACCAAGATCCTGCGTCCATGTCGGCGTCTGTGTCGCATCGCCGTTCGCATATTTCGAGAGGACTGCGTGACCGTTCTGCACGCTGGCGACGTAGAGGCTACCGTCGGCCGCGGTTGTCATCGCGGATACCTGATCGTTTCCGCTGGTTCCGAACTGTTGCTCGTAGACAAGCTTGCCCTTGGAATCGAGCTGAGCAACATACGCGTCCTGTTTGCCGCTGCTTGTCTGGTCCTTGCCGATGACGCCGGTTACCTGGCCGCCGATAAAGACGTTGCCGTTCGCGTCAACGCTGATCGCGTTGGCCTGATTGGCATTCAGCGTCTGAAGTTGCTGCGTCCAGACGGGCGTACCGTTCTTGTCGTATTTGGCGACGAAGCTGTCGTTGTTCCCGTCCGCGATAGATGTCGTGGTCAGCGCGGAAGTGCTTGAGCCGGTGACATAGGCATTGCCGTTCTGATCGAGTGCGAGTCCGTAGCCCGATGCGCTGCCTGCGCTTCCGACCATCTGGGTCCACTGCACATTGCCGGCGGAATCATATTTGGTCAGATAAACGTCTTGCGTACCCTGGTTAAGTTGGCTGCCGAAATCGCCAGTCGCATTTCCCAGAACATAGATATTGCCGCTTGAATCGACCGCGCTCGCTTGGGCGTTGGTCGTGCCGGTTGTCGGGTTGGCGCTGACGTTGAAGACACTTTGGGTCGTGCCGCTGGAAAGGCCTGTCAGCTTTATGATGCGGCTCTGTTGATCGGCGGCGGCCGTTGCCGCTTCGCCCTTTGATGTGGTGGCGGTCGGAACCGGGCTGCCGGAAGACCCGACGAGGTAAAGCGCGGGCTGCGTGGTGGGCGATGAAAACGTGATCGACTCGCCGGCGCCCGGCGTGACGTTCAGTCCATAGGAATTCGTCGTGGTGCTGTTGCCGGTCGACGAAGTCTTCGTATTCGAATCGGTGATGGTCTTTTGAAGGCGCGTCTTGAATCCGCCTGCGGAAAGCTGCTGGTTTGCGTAGATGATGATGTTGTTGAGCGTCAGTGGGCCCTGCACTTGCGACAGGTCGATCGGAACATCAGTCGTCGTGCCGCCTTTCTTGATCGAAATCGTGAAGCTCTGGCTCGTGCTCACGCCCGTCAAGGGATTGTCTATATTGGTGTCATTGGTCAGCGTCTTGGTCGTATAGGAAAATGCGGGAAGCGGTATCGATGCCGTGCTTGTAACGGACGAACTGGTTGCTGCCGCCTGCATGGTAAAATTGTTGAACGATGTGGAGCCTATGTAGTCTTCAATCTGCTGAAGCCCTGTCTGGAAGCGCGAGTTGAATCCGTCGATTTGCCCGGCCGTCATGGTACTGCGCTGCGCCATCTTCGCGAGATAAGACAGATTGTTGATCGCGTTGTAGAGCGAAAAGAGCTTCTGATTGTCTTGTTCGGTTTTCGCGTCAGTCTTTGAACCTGGCGAGAGCGGTACGTTGGAGGTGTCTAGAAAGTTCGTGATGCCGAGAACCTTGGCATCCTGCGCGTTCTGATCGACGGACGAGTAGTCTTCCCAAGGCGGAGAGTCGTTCGCAGTCGCGCTGTTGGCCGCCTTCTTCGCTGCCGTGGCAGAGACCAACGCAGAGCTGCCGCTTTGCGTCGTGCCGCTGTTGATCTGGGAGTTGAAGTAACTCACCAGAAGCGAAGAATCGAAACCTGCAACCGTTGTCATGGGCTCTCAAACCTGATCCCGATTTTCGACCGGAAGGTGTTAAAGCGTTGCTAAACAGGCATTTGTTTGCTTAACGCGCCCTTAAGCGCGCGCATGCGAAAAACGCTCATGGCTGCAAGCAACAACGCCCATTACGAGCAAGGCCTCCGTTTCACCCGGCAGGGCCGCCACGCCGACGCGATCGACTGCTACCAAAAGGCGCTCTCAGCACGCCCCGCAGACCCGCATGTGCTTTTCGCGCTCGGAAATACCGCCCGCGCGCTCGGCATGGCGAAGCCGGCCGAGGTATTTTACCGCCAGGTTCTGGCCGTAGCGCCGGATCGTATCGAGGCGTTAATCAACCTTGCAAATCTCTTAAGATCCAATGGTCAGATCGACGCTGCTCAAGCGATCATTGCGCCGGCGTTGGACAGGAATCCGGCCTGCGCGGAGCTCTGGCTCACATTGGGCTCGATCTTTCGCGACGCGGACGATGCTGTCGCTGCCGAGCGCCATTATCGACATGCGCTTGAACTGAAGCCGAACTATGCCGCCGCGCTTGCCAATCTCGCCGATATGCTCGCTGCAAAAGGTGCTTATTGCGATGCGATGCCACTCTACGATCGCGCGTTGCAACGTGAGCCTGACAATGCGCAGGCCAGACTCAATCGCGCGGTGCTTCATTTGCTCAAGGCCGATCTCAAGCAAGGATGGAAAGACTATGCCGCGCGGCTTCGTATTCCAGGTAAAGCACCCGTCTGCGATCACGGTCTAAAACCTTGGAATGGGCAGTCCTTGTCGGGCAAGCGTTTGCTGGTCACGGCAGAGCAGGGCATCGGCGATCAGCTGATGTTCGCCAGCATGATCCGCGATCTTTCCGCCCGTGCTGAGGCCGAGGGAGGGCGCATTATACTGGAGTGCGAGCCGCGCCTTGTGTCGCTTTTCGCCCGCTCTTTCGAAGACGTTACGGTCTGCCCGAGTCACATGGAAACGCGCGGCCCGGACGTCCATGCGTCCTATGGTTGGGTGCGAGATGTTGGGGGTGCCGATTGGGCGGTGGAAATGGGCACGTTGCCCCTCCATCTGCGCGACGAACTCACGAAATTTCCGAATCCAAATTCTTATATCGACGCGGACGAGATCGAAACGCTGAACTGGCAGCGCTCGCTCTCCAGTGTGGCGGATGGTCCTTTTATCGGGATCTGCTGGCGAAGCGGAAAACTCACGGCCGGCCGCGCGCTGAACTTCGCGTCTCTCAAAGACTGGGCGGCTTTCATACGTGATATGCCAGGCACGCCGGTCTGCGTCCAGTACGATGCCTTGCAAGAAGAAATCGATATGCTGGGCGCCTTGTCCGGCAAGATCGTTGTAGTGCCCGCCGGAATTGACCAGAAACAGGAACTGGATCGCACTTGCGCGCTTCTGTCGGCGCTCGATGCGGTTGTCAGCGCGCCGACGGCGGTGTGCTGGCTGGCCGCAGCCGCGGGCGTGCCGACGTTCAAGATTCTCCGCGATCCTGCCTGGACGAGCTTCGGCTGCGACTACGAACCTTTCTCGCCGTCGGCGCGGTGCATTGTGCCGGATGTTGTGGGCGACTGGACCAACGTTTTTGAGAAAGCACTCGCGGCGCTCAACTCGCAATTCGGCTAGGCGTCGCGCTGCGCCGCTGTTTGAGCGACTGCGCCAGATCGCACGCGATACGCGACGCGGCTTCGCCATCCACCGCCATCAGACCTGCGGCATGCATGTCGCGACGGCGCGCGGAATCGTTCAGAAGCGCCCAAGTCGCGCTGGCGATATCGAAGTCTTCAATTCTGTCGATGACTCCAAGAGACATGCCTATGCCCGCGCGCTCGAACGCCGAAGCCGAAAGCGCATGGTCTTCGTTCAGGCACAAGTAAAGGGCGGGAACACCATAGGCCGCCAGTTCATAGGCGGTGACACCAAATGCGGTGAGAGCCAGATCGCTTGCGGCGAATTCCGTAGTCAGATCGTCGGCGCCTTCGATCGTTTCGAAATGCGGCGCAAGGCCCGCGATGCGCTTGGCCGTCTGTGCGGCATTGCTCATGCCGGGTCCGATGACGAAGCGTGCGCGGAATATGGGATCGAGCTTGGCCAGCGCGCGTGCTGCGCGAAGGGTCAAATCGAAAGGGTCGCTCCCGCCCATGGTCACGAGCAGGCTTGGACGCGCCGAGCGGACGCGCGGCTTGGGCATCGATTTCGCGAGTCCCAGCAATGCCCACTCCCAGCCGATACGTGCCACGCAATCCGATCCCGTCCAGTCGAGAACGGATGCCTGTGGCACCGGCGGATAATAGGCAACATCCGCGGCAAGCCGTCGGTCTGAGCCGTCATCGATCACGGCCGTAATCGACACATCGCGGGCGAGCGATTCCAGGTCCGACTGCCCAATGCCCTCGCGCATATCGCAAATCAGAAGATCCGGCTTGCGGGCGCGGATGAGCGCGGCAAGCATTGCCTCATCCTGTTCGCGATCAATGATACCGGCTTCAAATCCTGCGGCCTTTATCGGTTCAAGCGCGTCCGGCGTTCCGTTCAGCGCAAACATGGCGCCGATGCCTTCACGGTCGCGAAGCGCGCGCGCCAGCGCGATCATGCGTTTCACATGGCCATAACCATATTTGCCGCCACCGTCACAACGGATCAGCGCCAATCCGCCAATATGCGCAACGATCGGCTTCTGCTTCACATGCGCATTCATTGCACGCAGTTCCGGCTCGCGCTCCAGCAGAAGAAGGAGATCCGAGAGCGAGGCTTCGCCCGCCTTGGCCGCCAGCCGCTCATGTACCGCCTCTACGAAGGCCAGATCGTCCGGTGTGTCGATGGTCAGCCGCGCGCCCGGCTTGTCGAGCGCGGGATAGGCCGGTGCGCGCGCAATGCGTACGAAGTCGGGATGCAGCTTGAAGTAACCTGTGACATGCTCGCGGGCCGCCGGATCGTTTGCGGCATCCATCATGAGTTTATCCAGCGCGCGGCGCGTAAACGGATCGACGCCCTCGTGCGCGGTGGAGGCACCTTCCTCCAGAAGAACGAAATCGCCGTCCTGTTCTAGAAGGGCATTAATAAGATGATCGATAAATCCGGCATCTAGGAACGGCGCATCGGCATTCACGCGCACTATCACGTCCGCATCCAGGAGTTCCGCGGCACGCGCAAAACGCGCCAGCACGTTGTCTTCAGGCCCGCGGATTACGGCAACGCCGTTGGCCCTTGCCCACTCCACAATAGCGTCGTCGCGCGCGTTGTCGGATGTCGCAATGGCGACGCGCTCGATAAAACTCGATTTTTTGAGGCGGTGCACGATGTGCCAAAGCAATGGCTGGCCTGCTATGGGGCGAAGCACCTTGCCTGGCAGACGCGTGGAGCCCATGCGCGCCTGCACCACCGCGACGATGCGCAGATGATCGCCAGGTTCCGGCGTGAGGCTCATGCGGCTTCCGGCTTGTAAGTTGTGCGTATGTGCAGAAGAGGGCGCATGCCGTCCGCGGGATCGGCGCGCCATTCCCGGTCGGAAAGCTCGCTGGGCTGCGGGCCTTTGAACCCGGTGCCGTCGGCGACAGCGCTTTCGCGAATACGCGCGATGACCGGCGCGATTTCTTCGGGCAGCCAGCAATGGCCGGCCGCGTATTCAGCGCCTTCACCGTCGAGATCGAGATGAAATTCCACCGTTGCCGCGTTCCAGTGATGAACGGCACGCTCGATAACGGCCGGGCGTCGCGTATGGTCGGACCATCCAGTCTTGCAACCGGTTGCCTTGCGGATACCCGCGATGGCGGAAAGATTGGCTTCGTTCGCGGGTGTGGGATAGGCCGACACGCAATGTAGCAACGTGATGTCCGTTGCGCCTGCTTGTTTCAACGTCCCGGCTGCGCAAATGATTTCGTCCATCGTCGCCATGCCGGTCGAAAGCACGACGGGCTTCCCAGTCTGAGCGCAGGCTTCGAGCAGCGGCGTCACCAGAAGTTCGTATGACGCAATCTTGTAGAAATCGACGTGAGGCGCGAGTTCTTCTACAGCTTCCAGATAGAATGGCGTGCACGAGAATTGGATGCCGCGCGAACGGCAGTGTTTGGCGAGCGGCTTCAAATGTGCAATCGGCAGCTCCCATTCGCGTCGTGCGCGATGCTTGGGACTTTGGGAAAGAATCTCCGGTGCGAACATCCGGTCGATCTTGAAAAGCTGGAACTTCACCGCGTCGCAGCCGGCATCGGCAGCTGCATCCACGAATGCGAGCGCGCGGCCAAGGTCCTTGCCGTGATTGCTGGAGGCTTCAGCGATGAAGAGAGCCACGAATCGCTTCCTTTTCAGGCTTAACGATTTCTAAAGCCCGCATGGCTAAGAAGGTGTTAACGGCGCCGACAGGGAAATTGGCGGGATGAACGCGGCAACCGCAGTCCAGGAATATGTGCGTTGGGGCCACCATTGCGGTTCGCGACTCGCGGCTCGTAACGGTCATGATGTGATAGCCTGCGAAATCTGCGGATTTTCGCATGCTGTTCCGTTGCCTGAGGCAGATGCCCTCGAGCGCGAATATCGCGAGAACTATTACACCGAGGAAAAGCCCACCTATCTCGCCCATGCCGGCGAGGATCAGGAATGGGCCAGATTGGCACAAATCGACCGGCTGGACGCGCTCGCGCGGCTGCTACCGGCAAATCGGCGGCGCTTGCTCGATATCGGATCGGGTCCCGGGTTCTTCGTGAAAACGGCGGTCGAGCAAGGTTGGCAGGCGGAAGGGATTGAGCCTTCGCGCCAAGCCGCGGCGCATGCCCGCAACATGGGCCTTTTGATCACGGAAGGCTTTTTCAGCCGCGAATCCGCGAAGCAACTCGGATGCTTCGACGCTGTGCATATGAACAACATGCTTGAGCATGTGCCCGACCCGGTCCCATTGGTTGAAGCCGCCCGCGATCTGCTCGAACCGGGGGGGGCTCTTTGCGTTGGCGTGCCCAATGACTTCTCGCCGCTGCAGAACGCGGCGGCTGCGTCCGGCTTGGCGCAGTGGTGGGTCGCGCCTCCACATCATCTCAATTATTTCGACTTCGATTCACTAACGCGGCTTCTCGAGCGCTTGGGCCTGCGCGTCGCAGAGCGCCACACAAGCTATCCGATGGAAGCCTTCCTGCTGATGGGCGACGACTACACCGCCGATCCGGCGCTTGGCCGCGCTTGCCACACCCGGCGCAAGCGCTTCGATCTGGCGCTGGAACACGCAGGTCTCGGTGAATTGCGGCGCAGCTTCTATGGCGCGCTGGCAGGGCTTGGTCTGGGCCGTGAAGCCCTCGTGATCGCCATCAAAGACTGATCGATGAGCGAAAAGACGCAGGCGTTCTTTATCGTTTCGAGCGGCCGCTCCGGCACCGCGATGCTGCACAAGTCGCTGTCCGACGCCGGCGATGTCGACATGCACCACGAATACATGGTGCACATTGCCCAACCTCTGGCAGTCCGTCGCTACATGGGATTGGCAGCCGCGGCGGAGGCGAAAGCCATATTGCGCGACACCCATGCTGCAGCGATCCGCTATAGCCAAGCCGCACATTGGGGCGACTCGTCCAACAAGCTTTCCTGGCTGATCCCGGAACTGGCAGAGCTGCTACCGCAGGCCAGGTTCGTCCATCTGGTGCGCGACGGGCGCAAAGTCGCCGGCTCTTACTATCGCAAGCTTTTCGCGGAATGTTACGATGACCGTTCAATGGCGGTGCTGCAGGCACATGTCGACGATCCCGCGAACAATCCCGCGCCGCCACCGGAGAAGAAATATTGGTGGCCGGTGGCCAAAGATCCGGCGTTTCGAGATTTCGACCAGTTTGAGCGCATCGCCTGGCATTGGGCAGAGATCAATCGCGTCATTTCCGGTTCGCTTGCCGCGTTGCCGGCGCATCGCTCGCATTTTGTGCGCCTTGAAGATCTTTATATTCAGCCCTCCGCAGTGAAGGGGCTTTTCCACTTTCTTAATCTTCCTTACCGAGATGAAAACTTTGCGGCCTTCGCGCGGCCGCATAACGTGAACAGGCCGGAAGACGAACTGCTCACGCTTGCGCAGGCGCAGCGCTTCGATGCAATCGCCGGCGAGATGATGGCCACGCTGGGTTATGCCGGAACGCGCGAGTACGTAGTGAATTATTAAGCACAATTGGCGAAAGATGGTTACGGAACACTTATCCGGCCATCGTCATGCGCGAGCCTTGCGAACTCTGCCACCATGAGACGCTGACACAGGTTTACGAACCTGAGCGCTCGTCGCGCGGATTGAAGATCTATCTTTGCAACCATTGCGGGCTCGTACAGAGCTTGCCGCGCATCGATCGAGCGCCGCGCCGCGCGGCTGCTGTTTCCGGCGGCTCCGATTGGGGCAATGTGCGTTACGGCAAGGCCTTTCGCACCGATGCCGCGATGAAGGTGCTTGCGCGTCACGCGCATCTCAACGCGGAGATGGCGCTTCTCGACGTCGGATCCAACCGCGGCAGCTTCGTGAAATCCTTCCTCGACGCCGCGCCATTTGCCCGTGTTTTGGCTCTGGAGCCGGATGAACGCGTCGCCGACTCCTGCAGAGGGCTGGAGCGTACCGAACTCACCGTGTCGCGCATCGAAGATGCCGCGCTGGAAACGAGCCGCTTCGATATCGTTCATTCCTGTCACACCATCGAACATCTCGCGCATCCGCAGGAGGTTCTCGCCGATCATTGGCGCGTGCTGAAACCGGGCGGCCTGGTCGTTCTGGATGCACCCAACCTCGCCATCCTCGACGAAAGCGACATGATCGAGGAATGGTTTATCGACAAACATCTCTACCACTTCTCCGCGCGTACGCTCATCCGCATGGTGCGTGCCGCTGGCTTCGACATCGTCGAAGCGCCCGATTCGAAGGATCGCGCCAATATCCTCATCGTCGCGCGCAAGTCGGATAAGGCTGTCCGCGCGAAGGACGACGATCCGCTGGAGGTGGCTGAGGCTGAGCGCCTGATCGCCGCTTATGGCGCAAACCGCGCGCGCAATCTCGCCGCACTTACAGCCGCAGCCGCGGATATCGCGCGCATGGCGCCGCGCAAAGTCGCGATGTGGGGCGCGGGGCGCCTGTTCGATTCGCTCGTCACCCATGGCGGCTTTGAACCTGCGATCCTGTCGTCACTCATCGACAAGCATCTGAAGCAATATGTTGGCGAGCGACACGGTCGCGCGCTGGATGCCCCCGCGGCGTTGGCTGAAACGCAGCCCGGCGTGGTGATCGTGATGTCGCGCGGCTTCGCGCAGGAAATCGCGGACGAGGCGAAGTCGCTCGCACCGCAAGCGGAAATCATTTTCTACAGCGATCTGATGGCGCGCGCGCGTCAGGCAGCCTGAGGGGGCAGTTGAGGGTATGGCACAACCGATTCCATTCGACCGGCGTGCACCGGTGCAATCCAAGCAGCCGCTGAAGGCGCTGCCGCCCAATCTGGTTTCCGATCTTCAGGCTTCCGCGGCATTCGTACGTCAACACGCCATCGCGTCGATCTATCACGCCGGTTCCGGTCATCCTGGCGGCGCGCTTTCGTGTGCCGATGTGCTCGCATGTCTCTTCGGCGCCGAATTGAATTTCTGGCCGGACGCCGTGAACGATCCGCAGCGCGATCGTTTTGTGCTTTCCAAGGGCCACGCTGCGCCGGCGCTCTACGCGGTGGGCGCGCAATACGGATTTTGCAACAAGCGTGAAGCATTGAAGCTGCGCAAGCTAAACAGCCCGTTCCAGGGCCACCCGCATGTGCTCGATATGCCCTGGGTCGAAACCTCCACAGGCTCGCTCGGCCAGGGCTTTTCCGTTGCGCTCGGCATGGCCATGGGGCTGAAGCTGCACAAATCGCAGGCCCGCGTTTACACGTTGCTGGGCGACGGCGAGCTGCAGGAAGGCGAAGTGTGGGAAGCCGCGATGTGCGCGGTGCACCACAAGCTCGATAATCTTTGCACCATCGTCGACTACAACAAGATGCAGAGCGACGACCTGAACGCCAACATCATGCGTCTTGAGCCGCTGGCCGCGAAATTCCGCGCCTTCGACTGGGCCGTGATCGAGATCGACGGCCATGACATTCCGGAAATTCTGGGCGCGCTGCGTCGCGCATCCTCCACGCACGATCGCCCGTCGCTCCTCATAGCGCATACCGTCAAGGGCAAGGGCGTTCCCTACATGGAAGGGATCCCGACCTGGCATGGCAGCGTGAAACTCACGCGCGAACAGGCGGAAGACGCGTTGGACGCATTGGGAGCTAACAAAGAGCAGATCGCGGAGTATCTGGCATGAGCACGGCACCGGCACTGATTGCGCAAGGCAACGATTCCCTGCGTGAGGCTTTTGGCAAGGCGCTGTCGGGTCTCGCAGACGAGTTCAAGAATGTCGTCGTGCTGGACGCGGACATTGCGGGCGGCACCGGCGTACATCATTTCCGCAAGAGCCATCCGGATCGCTTCATCCAGTTCGGCATCGCGGAGCAGAACATGATGGCGGCAGCGGGAGGTCTTGCCGCTACGGGCTTCATCCCGATCGTCACCACCTTCGCGGTGTTCTGTTTGCGCGCGGTGGAGCAGGCGCGGCTTTCGCTCGCTTATACGCGCCGCAATGCCAAGATCGTGGCGTCGCATCCGGGCCTCGATGTGGGGCCGGATGGGGGCTCGGCACAGGCGCTGGAAGACATGGCGGCGTTCCGCGCGATTCCCGGCATGACCGTAATCTCGCCTGCTGACGCGACCGAGATGCAACTCGCTACACGCGCGATGCTCGAATATGACGGCCCGGTCTATATGCGCACCGGCCGCAGCCCGGCCAAGCAGGTGTTCGGGAACGACCACACTTTCGAGATTGGCAAGGGCAAGATCGTTCGCGACGGCAAGGACGTGACCATTGTCGCCTGCGGGGTCGAAGTTGCGCGCGCCATTGAGGCTGCCGAGCTGCTGGCGGCGGACGGCATCGCCGCGCGCGTCGTGAACATGGCGACCATCAAACCTATCGATTCCGATTTGCTGACGCGCTGCGCCAAGCACACCGGCTGTTTCGTCACTGCTGAGGATCACAACATCCACGGTGGCTTGGGCAGTGCGGTGGCGGAATCGCTTGCCGCGACACATCCCTGTCCGATCGAATATGTCGGCGTGAAGGATGTGTTTGGCGCGTCCGGCGAACCGGAAGAATTGGCGGAGCAGTTCGGTCTTACCGCGCCGCACATCGTCAAAGCCGCAAAACGTGCCATTTCCCGCAAGAAGAAGGCGAAATGAACAGTCGCTTCTCGCTTGCCGGCCGGAACGCCGTCGTCACCGGCGGGAGCCGCGGCATCGGCCGCGCAATCGCCATCGGTCTCGCGGAAGCCGGTTCCGACGTGATCCTGACTTACAAAAGCAATCGTACCGAAGCGGAGAATGTTGTCGCTGCGATCGAAAAGCTCGGACGACGCGCGTTGGCGCTGCCGATGGATGTCGCGGATCGCAAAAGCGTGGAATCCGCAGCGAAAGACGCGCAAGCGTTTGGCGCGCTCTCCATCCTCGTCAACAATGCCGGTATCAACAAGCCGACCGATTTCGATCAGGTCTCGGACGGTGATTGGGACGAAATCCTGGACACCAATCTGAAAGGCCCGTTCGTCGTCGCGCAGGTGTTCCTTCCGCTGTTGAAGGCAGCAGGTGGCGGCTCCATCGTGAACATATCCTCCGTCAGCGGTCAGTATGGCGGCCCACGCACGGCGCACTATGCGGCCTCGAAGGCCGGCTTGATTTCGCTGGCGCAGATCATCGCGCGCTTCGGCGCACAGCACAATGTGCGGTCCAACACGATCGCAGCGGGATTGATCGCCTCCGATATGGCGGCGGCCGGCATGGCAGCGGCGAGCGTGCAGAAGGCTGCGGAAGGCATTGTGCTGAAGCGCCTGGGAACGCCGCAGGAAGTGGCCGATGCCGTAGTGTTTCTCGCATCTGACGCGTCATCTTACATCACGGCGCAGACCATCAATGTGAATGGCGGGCTCTACTTCTGATGCAGAAGACGATCCTCATCGTTTCAGGTGGCGTTGAAGCCGCGGATGCCGCCAAACGCGCACGCGAGATGGGCCTCTATGTGGTCGTCTCCGATCGTGATCCCCATGCGCCGGGTTTCGCGCATGCGGACTCCGTGTTGCTTGCCGATGTCTATGCGCCGGATGAAACAGCGGCCGCCGCGGATCGCTTCGCGCGCAAGATCCGCAAGATCGATGGCGCCATTTGTGTCGCCGCCGATGCGCCGATGACGGTGGCCGCAATCAACAAGCGTCTTGGCCTTTCCGGCATCTCCGAAGAAAGCGCGCGTCTGGCCTGCGATAAACTGGCGATGAAAGAGCGCTTTCTTGCCGCCGGCGTGCCGATCCCATGGTTCGCGCCGGTGTCCACGCCGCAGGCTTTGCAGCGCATCGCCATCGAGCGTGGCCGCAATCTCGTGATCAAGCCGGTGGACTCGCGTGGCAGCCGGGGCGTGCAACGGGTGGAGCAGGTGGAAGACCTCACCAAGGCGTTCTACTTTGCACAGCAGCATTCGCCAACCGATCGCGTGATGGTCGAGCAATATCTGTCCGGACCGCAGGTCTCCACGGAAAGCATCGTGGTGGATGGCGTCTGCCATACCCCCGGCTTCTCCGACCGCAATTACGAATATCTGGAGCGTTACGCGCCGTTCTTCATCGAGAACGGCGGCGACCTTCCCAGCCATCTGCCGGATGATATCCAGCAGAAGGTCAAGGATGTGGTGGCGCAGGCCGCTGCCGCGCTCGGCATCACGAATGGCACGGTGAAAGGCGATATCGTCGTTCATAAGGGCGAGCCTCATGTCATCGAACTGGCCGCGCGCCTGTCCGGCGGGTTCTTCTGCACACGCGAAATTCCGCTCAACACCGGGGTGGATTTCGTCGGCGCTGCGATCCGTGTCGCGCTGGGCGAGAAGCCCAGCATCGAGGAACTGACACCGAAGGCGCTGACGCCGGTGATTCAGCGCTATGCCTTCCCCAATCCTGGCACGGTGACGAAGGTCACGGGCGCGGAGGAAGCGCGCAAGATTCCCGGCGTGACCGAAGTGATCATCACGGCGAAAGAGGGCGACGTTATTCCCGCCGCCGGCGACAAGCGTCCGTCCGCCGCCATGGTGCTGGCCACGGGCGCCACGCGGGATGCCGCGCTCGAGGCGGCCAACGATGCGCTCGCGCAGATTCGGATCGAAACGGCATGAACGCGCCGTTCCGCCAGCGCGAGGTTTCAGCGATTCACGGAACGCTGCGTCTTTTCGCCTTTTTCCATCTCAACATCATGTTTTCCTCGATCGAGGAAGAACAGCGCGCAGAGGTCATCCGCCGCTGCTATTGGCCGCTTCTGGATCTGGCGGCCGAACATGGTCCGATCGGCATCGAGGCCACGGGATACACGCTTGAAGTTGTCGACGCGCTTGATCCGGAATGGATCGGCCGCTGCCGTGCGTTGATCGCGCGCGGCAGAATCGAATTGATCGGATCGGGGTACGCCCAGCTTATCGGTCCGCTCGTTCCGGCGCGCGTAACCGAAGAGAATTTGCGCATCGGAAACGCAATCTACGAAAACTTGCTTGGCGCTCGTCCCAAGCTCGCGCTGGTCAATGAGCAGGCGTATTCAGCCGGATTGGTCGGCCTCTACCTCGATGCAGGCTATCGCGGCATTCTGATGGATTGGGACAACCCAGGCTCGCAACATCCGGAGTGGCCCGGCGAGACGCGTTACCTGCCGCAGCGAGCCGTGGGCAGTGATGGGCGCACTATAGACCTGATCTGGACCAATACGGTCGCTTTTCAGAAGCTGCAGCGCTTTGCCCATCGCGACATTCCGCTGGAGGATTATGTCGGCTATGTCCGCACCCAGCTCGCCAAGACCGATCGCGCGCTATGTCTATATGCCAGCGATGCGGAGATTTTCGATTTCCGTCCCGGGCGCTACAAGACCGAAGAGAAGATCGCGGATGGTGGCGAGTGGAACATGCTCGCGCGTGCTTTCTCCCGTCTCGCGCAGGAGAAGGAATTTGCGGTTGTTGCGCCTTCGGATGTTCTGTCCCTGACGAGCTCGCGTGACTCCCGGCAAGCACTACAACTGGAAACGCCAGCTTGTCCTGTGCCTGTGAAAAAGCAGCGGAAATATGCGCTGGCGCGCTGGGCGGTTACGGGTCGCGATGATGTTGCGATCAACGCCGCCTGCCAGCGTGTTCACGACGGACTCGTCGCGCGCGGCGCCGATACCGTCGCTTGGAAAGAACTCTGCTACCTCTGGTCGTCGGATTTTCGCACCCACATCACAAACAAACGCTGGGCGGATTTCGTCCCCCGTTTGCGCGCAGCCGAAGCGAAATGGGCCGCTCATAAGCCGGTCCCTGTCTCGCTGCCGCAGGGCGGAAAAGTGGAATCGCGCTATGTCGATATTGAAACGCCCGCGTTGAAGGCGCGGCTGGATCGCCGCCGCGGCCTCGCCATTGAGTCGCTCCAGTTTGCCGGGCAGCCCACTCCGGTCATTGGCGGCCTTCGCCACGGCCATTTCGACGACATCGCTCTGCAGGCGGACTGGTACACCGGTGACTGCGTTTTTGAGGCGCCTGGCGAGCACAAAGTCACAGACCTGGAATGGTGCGAGGCGCAGATCTGGCAAGACGCTGAGGGCGATGTCGTCGTGCATGGCGCGATCGCCACGCCGCTCGGTCCGATCCGCAAGACGCTGCGATTTGGCGCGCGAGGCCCGCGCGTGGAATTCGACATCACTTTCGACTGGAGGGATTGGGGCCGCGGTTCGCTGCGCATGGGGCATTTCACCCTGCTGCCCGGCGCGTTCGAATGGACGAAGCTTTCGTTAACGACACACAATGGCGGTAAGGAAACGGAAACCTATTCGCTTAACGGTCACGCGGTCGATCATGGCAGCGCTGTTTCCTTTCTTGTTTCGTCATCCCACGGCCTTGGAATGACGGAAGGCTGGGCATCGCTTGGCGACGACAAAACGCGTGTTCGCATTGAAGTTGATCGCGCTGCGGCCCCGCTTCTGGGCCTTCTCACCCATCGCCGGGCGGCCGGCAGCGTGTTCTGCCAGCTTCAGCTTTCGGCGCTGGAACTGGACGAAACGCGCAAACCTTGCGCCGTTACAAACGGCCCGCGGCGCTTCCGATTTGGTGTATCGGCGGCCTGATCTTCCGAGATTTTTAACCCTATTCGGCAACGATTGCTCCGCTTAAGAGGGGCACTCCCATGGCGCAACGCGCTGCCAAGATTTATCTGCCGGTCTCCAACGAAACCCAATCCGAGGCGCCGGCGTTCACCGGTCTTCGCGATTTCTCCCAGCCCTGGCTGGACCTGAACGACAAGGGCGTTCTTGTTACCGGCGGCACGGGCTCTTTCGGCAAGCATTTCGTCAAGACGGTCATAGAACACTACAAGCCGCGCCGTCTCGTGATCTTCAGCCGCGACGAGCTGAAGCAATACGAGATGCAGCAGCTGTTCCCGATGGAACAGTATCCCTTCATGCGCTACTTCATCGGCGACGTGCGCGACCGCGACCGCCTGGAGCTGGCGATGCGCGATATCGATTACGTCATCCATGCCGCGGCGCTGAAACAGGTGCCTACCGCCGAATATAATCCGTTTGAATGTATCCGCACCAATGTCATGGGCGCGGAGAACGTCGTGTCGGCCGCACTCTCGCGCAATGTGCGCAAGGTGATTGCGCTTTCCACAGACAAGGCGGCCAACCCGGTCAATCTCTACGGCGCATCGAAGCTGGCGTCGGACAAGATCTTTGTCGCGGCCAACAACCTTTCTGGTGCTGACGGCACCAAGTTTGGTGTCGTTCGCTATGGCAATGTGTTCGGCTCGCGCGGCAGTGTGGTGCCGTTCTTCCAGAAGCTGGTGAACGAAGGCGCGAAGGAATTTCCGATCACGGATGAGCGCATGACGCGGTTCTGGATCACGCTCACGCAGGGCGTGAACTTTGTTCTCTCCAGCATGGAGATGAGCCAAGGCGGCGAAATTTTTGTACCGAAGATCCCGTCCACCACCATTCCCCAGCTCGCCACGCTGATCGGCCCGAAGGTCGCGCAGAAGGTGGTCGGCATTCGCCCCGGCGAAAAGCTGCATGAAACGATGATCCCAGCGGACGATTCGCGCTGGACCGTGGAGATAGACGACCGCTTCGTGATCCTCGCCAGTTTCGCGCACAAGATCCGCGATGCCTATCTGCATCGTGGCGCCACCCCGGTGCCGGAAGGTTTCGCCTATTCGAGCGACAACAATCCGGAGCGTCTCGATGCGCGCGGGTTGCAGTCGCTTCTGATGCACGCTTTCGCATGAGCGCGCCGGCGCTGCGCGCGCAGCCGCGTGCTTTGCCCAACGCCTATTTGCCTTATGGGCGCCAGCTTATCGAGGAAGACGACATCGCCGCCGTGGTGGAAGCGCTGCGCGGCGAACTGCTGACCACCGGTCCCTATGTCGAGCGGTTTGAAACTGCGCTGGCCAATACCGTTGGTGCAAAACACGCCGTCGTTTGCGCCAACGGAACGGCTGCGCTGCATATGGCGGCCCGGGCGCTGGATCTCGGGCCGGGGACTAAGGTCATCGTCCCTGTCATCACCTTTCTCGCAACGGCTTCCGCACCACATCTCAACGGCGCGGAGATCGTATTTTCGGACGTGGACCCAGAAACCGGATTGATGCGGCCCGAGGACCTGGAAGCGGCGCTCGTCCGCGCAGGTCGCGCCGACGCAGTCTTTAACGTTCATGTGAATGGCCAATGCGGTGATATCGAAGCTATCGCCAGGGTCGCTCGCGCGCATGGTGCCAAGATCGTAGACGACGCCTGCCACGCCATCGGCACCGGCTTTGTCGCGGATGACGGCAGCCTGTCACAGATCGGATCCAACACGTTCTGCGATCTCACCGTATTCTCGTTCCATCCCGTCAAGACGATCGCGATGGGCGAGGGCGGGGCGGTCACCACCAATGATCCCGAACTCGCAAAGCGCCTTATTCGCGCACGCAATCACGGCATGACGCGAAATCCGGACGAGTTCGTGAACACGATCGATGCCTTCGACGCCGAGGGGGCGCCGAACCCCTGGTACTACGAATGTATCGCGCCAGAATTCAACTGGCGTGCGAACGATATTCAATGCGCATTGGGGCTATCGCAGCTCGGCAAGCTCGGCCGCTTTGTGGCTCGGCGCCGCGCGCTCGCGCAAAGCTATGACACGCTGCTCGCGCCGCTTGCGCCTCTGGTACGTCCTGCGGCGCGTACCCGGGCTTCGTTGCCGGCATGGCACCTTTATGCGGCGCGTATCGATTTTGAGCGCGCCGGCATCAGCCGCGCCACCGTCATGCGGGAGTTGTCGAAAGACGGCGTCGGCAGCCAGGTGCACTATTATCCTGTGCATCGCCAGCCCTACTACGCCAGGCGTTATGGGGCGCTCGCATTGCCTGGCGCTGACCGGTACTACGCGCGCGCCTTGAGCCTGCCGCTCTTCGCTTCGATGAGCATGAGCGATGTGGAGCGGGTAGCATCCACGCTCGGCAATATTCTCGGTTTTTGACGAGCTCTTTCCGGATCTCCGGAAAAGAAGAAGGCGGAGTTTCTGCCCCCCGGCCGAAACTCCGCCCCATTTCTTTTTATCGAACCCACCGGCGATAAGCCCAAACGCCCCGGGGCGTGGCGGGTATTCCCGCTCACGCGTCCCGGAAAGCTGCGGCGGAGCGGTCGCCCGCCCCGCCGTGATGTGCTTACCGGAACAGCGAGAGCGCGATCTGCGGCGACTGGTTCGCGATCGACAGAGCCTGCACGCCGAGCTGCTGCTTGACCTGCAACGACTGCAACATGGCGCTTTCGGTCGCCATATCGGCGTCCACCAGGTTGCCGATGCCGGTCTGCAGCGTGTCGGACAGGTTCTGCACGAACGTGGCCTGGATCGACAGCTTCTTCGAGCCCGAGCCCAGCTGCGCAAGCGCGCTGTTCACGGCCTTGAGGGAGTTTTCGACCGTGTCGACCATCGAAGCAGCCGTCGACTGCGTCGAGATCGAGTCGGACGCGCCGATCGAGACGATCGAACCGCCGAGGCTCATGTCCTGACCCGCAACCGTGATCTTCTTGCTGCCGTCGGAAGACGCCAGCACGGAGATGCCGCCCGAAGCCGAGCCATCGATCAGGTTGAAGCCGTTGAAGACGGCGTTCGACACGACGGTGGCAATCTGATCGCGCAGAGCGGTGAAGTCTTCGTTCAGCGCATCGCGGCTGGCGGAGTCGAGCGAAGAGTCGGACGCGGCGAGCGCCTTCTGCTTCATCTCGATCAGCAGGTCGGAGATCGACTGACCGGCCGACAGCGCCACGTCGACAGACGAGGTACCGCGGTTCAGAGAGTCGGTAACGGCGGAATAGCCCGCCACGTCGCCGCGCATGTTCTGCGCGATCGCGTAGGTGGCGCCGTCGTCTTTCGCCGAAGCAACCTTAAGACCCGTGTTGATGGCGTTCTGGGTCTTCATCAGGCTGGAATTCGTCTGGTTCAGGTACTGCAGCGCAACCATGGCGCCGGAGTTGGTATTGACGCTAAGCATTCTTGCCTCCGTTCTGGCGTTGTTTGAGCGTTTTGCTCAAGGGCATTCTTGCCCCGCATGCACAATCGCAAGCGCCGTGCCGCGCGCGTTTTACGATTTGCTAACTCTCGATTTTCAGACGGACGGCAAAAGCTGCATGGCGCGGTGTTGCAGAGGCGCGTTTCTTACCGGGCAGGATTTACCGGTTAAGGGGAAAATTTTGCCGGGCAGCGGAAATTTCTGCCGGGTTTGAATCAAACGAAATGCGAAGTCACGTCGAACTCGGTTCAAAAAGAAATGGAGCGGCGCGGGGATTTCCCGGCCGCTCCGCCCCATATTTCCCAAGGGTTCTGTCCCTCGTTGATTACCTGAACAGCGAGAGGATGACCTGCGGCGACTGGTTCGCGATCGACAGCGCCTGAACGCCAAGCTGCTGCTTGACCTGCAAGGACTGAAGTTTCGCACTTTCGGTCGCCATGTCGGCGTCCACCAGATTGCCGATGCCGGCCTGCAGCGTATCGGACAGGTTCTGGACAAACGTCGCCTGGACGGACAGTTTCTTGGAGCCGCTGCCAAGGCGCGCGAGCGCGCTGTTGACGTTGTTCAGCGAGGTTTCGACCGTGGCGATCATCGCGGATGCGGAGGACTGCGTCGAAATCGATGCAGAAGCCGCGACCGTGATGACGGATCCGCCCAGCGACAAGTTTTCGCTCTGAACGGTGATCCGCTTGCTGCCGTCCGAGGACGCCAGAACCGAAATGCCGCCCGAAGCCGAGCCGTCGATGAGGTTGAAACCGTTGAATACGGCGTTGTTTACGATGGAGGTGATCTGATCGCGAAGCGCTTCGAAGTCTTCGTTCAGCGCCTGACGGCTCGCGGTATCCATCGAGGCGTCAGAAGCTGCCAAGGCCTTCTGCTTCATTTCGATCATCAGGTCGGAGATCGACTGACCCGCGGAAAGGGCCACATCCACCGAGGAGATACCCCGGTTGATGCTGTCGGTCACCGCCGAGTAACCAGCCACATCGCCGCGCATATTCTGGGCGATGGCGTAGGTGGCGCCGTCGTCCTTTGCGCTCGCAACCTTCAGGCCCGTGTTGATGGCATTCTGGGTGGTCTGAAGTTGGGCGTTGGTCTGGTCGAGGTACTGCAGCGCTACCATCGCGCCGCTATTGGTGTTGACGCTAATCATCTAGGATTCTCCATCCCATTCTCGAGTGAGGCCGGCCTTCTGCCGGCCGCAGGGCACAATGCCCCGCCCCTCCTAGGGCAACCTTCGTGCCAGCCGATTAACGTACTAAGCTATTGAATTTGCTTGGAAAAATATGCGGGCGAGGTACCCATGACCGGGCAATTTTTACCTTGCGGCAGAACCTGTCGCTCCCTTTGGGCAAGAAAAAACGCCGGCCCCGCGAGGGACCGGCGTTTGTCCGGAAAACGGCTTCTCCGTCTCTTAGGCCGCGCCCTGCAGGCCCTGCATGATCGTGCGATTGATCTCGATCAGGGGGTCCATAGGGGCACCGGTACGCGTCACCTGCTTGGAGTATTTCGACACCCAAAGGGACAGCGACACGATCTGCGCGCGCACTTCCTTGGGCAGCTGGTTGCGGTCGTCCAGACAATCGCTGGCGAGCGTGCGCCAGAGCTTTCGATTCCAGTCGATCGCCTCGGCCAGCGGACCGCCGCTGGCATGGGTCTTCTGCGCATCGATCAGGGCGCCGGTTACCTGGCCGAAAAGCCGGTATTCCGTGGCCCTGGGGTTTTCAGTGACTACTTGCGCGCTTTGGTAGGCTTTGTGGGTCATAGCTCAGCCGTTCTCCTTCGAATTCAAACAGTTTTTTGCAGGCCATCAGCGCTTTGTAATAAGCACCGCTCATCACATCGCGGCTGATTTCCACGCAGGCCGTAAGGGCCGCGCGGTTGCGAATCGCGCCCATGAACTCGGTCATGCGCAGCGCGAAATCGTTGTAGTAGGTCTCGGTATCCTCGGGCGCGAGGTACATCATCATGATCGGGAAATAGATGCGCCGGGCGGGCGTGGTCGCGCCATCGGGCTGCATGATGTCCTTTTCCCGAAGGATGCAGGCCTTGTTCTGGAGGACGAGGCTGGTGCGCTTGTCGCCATTGGCCAGAACCGCGCCGTTAAGCACGAACTTCTCACCTGGCTTCAGCGACAGTTTCAGCGGCATGGGCGAATTCCTTTTGAATTCATTAATTTGAGGGCCGCGGGTATCTCCCGCACAGCCAATCACGCGCGCCACGCTAGCGTGCATGTCTTAATAAAAGGCTTGCAACGCGATGCTCTGTGTTCACGCCCCTTTAAGCATGTTTCGCCTTTGATGCGGATTGGCATCGAAGGAATTTGCTCATGGCGCAGGCTGCCGTCGCACAGGGATTGGACATGCTCGCGGGGGCGAATGCGCACAGCGCCGCGCTCGCCAAGCTCGAGGTGCTTGAGGAGCAAATCGATGCTGCGCTGGATAGGCGTCGCTCGAATGGAATTCTTCGACGCGCGATCAAGGTCTGGCGCACAGGCGAAATCGCCCGCGCCGGCCACCTTGCTTTGGAAGCGACCGAAGCCGATCCCACCAATGGCCAGGCTTTCCATGTTCTTGCGCTGGCACTTGAAAAGATGGGGCACCAGCACAAGGCGCTCGTCACCTTCGAAAAGGCATTTCAGCTGGATCCGGGTGATCCGGATCTCGTGCTGAATTTGGGCCTGACCGCATGGCACATGCAGATGCGCGAGCAGGCCGTTAAAATGTTCCGGCTGTTCATCTCAGTGAATCCCGGCTCGCCGCTGGGCTACAACAATCTGGGCATGGTGCAGTGCGAGTTGGGCGACAAGACAACCGCAATCGAAACGTTGCGCAACGCGATCTACCAGATGCCGCATGAGCCCATGCTCTGGAATTCCCTTGCCACCGTGCTTGCGGAGTCCGGCCGTTCCGACGAGAGTATTCAATTCTATCAGGAGGCGCTGCGCCTCGATCCGGAGTTTTCGCGCCCCTATCACAATCTCGGATATGCCTATTCGCATCTGGGCATGCTGGCCGAAGCATTGGAAGCCTATGACGGCGCGTTGGCGCGCGTCACCGATCCAATCGAGCGTGTCGAGGGTCTGCACTCGCGGGCGATCTGCCTGATTGGCATGGGCCGGTTGGAAGAAGGCTTTCGCGAATACGAAATCCGCCACAACGTGCTTTTCCGGGCCTTTGTGAATCTCATGTCTAAGGCGCCGTACTGGAACGGCGAGGATCTCGAAGGTAAAAGACTGCTGGTGGTTGGAGAGCAAGGCCTCGGTGACGAGATCATGTTCGCCAACATTGTTCCGGATCTCATCCGCGCGGTTGGCGAAACCGGAAAAGTGCAGATCGCCGTCGACCCGCGCCTGGTGTCGCTCTTTCAGCGCTCGTTTCCCGCTGCCGAAGTCGGCACCTATGATGACCGCAAGCTGCATCACCGAGACGGTGACAAGGAATTGCGCTTTGTCCATTTCGCCGTTGAGAACGGCGAGCCCGACTATCAGGTGACGCTGGGATCGGCCCTGCAGTACTTCCGCAAACGCCTTGAGGATTTTCCGAAGCAGTCCTTTCTTGTGCCGGATCCGGCGCGGGTTGAGGGCTATCGGCAACAACTCGCCGCGCTGGGCAACGGTCCCTTCGTGGGCATCTGCTGGCGCTCCATGATGATGGACGGCAAGCGCGGGAAATATTTCAGCGCACTGGATGAATGGGGGCCGCTGCTCAAGACGCCGGGCGTCACGTTCGTCAACGTGCAGTATGGCGATTGCGCAGAGGAGCTCGCGCGCGCGCAAGCGCGCCACAGCGTGACGATTCATTCCATCGCCGGTTTGGATATCAAGAATGATCTCGAAGGCGCGGCAGCGCTTTCGGCGGCGCTCGATCTTGTCATCTCGGCGCCAACGGCCGCCGCCGCGACAGCCGGCGCGGTGGGCACCAAGACCTGGATTCTCACGGCCGGTCGCACTTGGCCGCAGCTCGGCACGGATGAGTATCCCTGGTATCGCGACACCAGGGTCCTCATGCCGGAGAAATTCGCGGACTGGTCTTCGCTGATGCCGAAGATTTCGGCGGAGCTGTCCGCGATCGCGGAGAAATAGCCTCGCTACTTTTCCACGCGCACGAGAAATGCTCGTACGTCCGCGGCGGATTGGTCCGGCACTTCCTCCATCGGGATGTGTCCGGTCGCTGGATAGATGATCAGCTTCGAGCCCGGAATGTCCTTGTGGAAGGCATGCGCCGACTCCACGGGGATCAGGTGATCCTGCTCGCCCCACAGGATGAGCGTCGGGACCTTGATGTCGCCGATGTGTTCCTTGACGTCGTTGGTCCAAGGTAGCTGGAAGCGTTCGCCGTTCGCCGCGCGCGAGCCCTTCATGCGCGCGAATTCCCAATACTGATCGATCATCTTGTCCGTAATGATCTCTTTGTGAACGATCGCATCGTTCAACCCTTCCTTCACGATCGAGCGCGGCGTGATGAACAGCAGCAGCTTGTTCAGCACCGGTGTGCGCGCGATCTTGAAGGCCAGCGGCACGTGATCGCCGCCTTTGCCCGGCTCGCCGCCGGCATCAACCAGGATAAGGGCCACCACCTTGTCGGGATGCTCCTCGGCATAGCGGGCGACAACGCCGCCGCCCATCGAATTTCCGCCCAGAGCGAATTTGGAGATGCCGAGCTTGGTCACTACCTCATCGACGAACTTCACCATGCCTTCCTGCGAATAGTCATGGTTCGGCACCGCACCCGTCAGGCCGTGGCCCTGCAGATCCATCGTCACGATCCGATAGCTGTCGCCCAAGCGCTTGACCCAAGGCTCCCAGGTGAAGAGCGAAGCGTTGGAGCCATGCACCAGAACCAGCACCGGGCCGTTCTTGTTGCCCTGGTCACGCACATGCGCACGCGCGCCGTCCGGCAGCATGATGAATTCGGAAGGCGGCGTCGCGTATTTGGCTTCCAGCGTGGCGCGCGGAATGTCCGGATCGCTGAACCACCACACAGCGCCGATCAGCGCCAGCACCACAATGACAAGTCCAATCAGAAAGCCCCGCATCGCATGCCCCTTCATTCGATGGATCGAACTCTAGCAGGGTTCAGAGGAGTGCCAAAAGGGCATGCTGGTTCGGTTGTTTTGCGATGCGGATTTCACGAAAGTGCAATGGCGAAAGCGCGCGGGCGGTCGCTTCGCTGATGCAGAGGGCCACAATTCTTTTGCAATGCCCGCCAAGCGCATCGAGCCGTGCGCATTCCGAAAAAATCGAAGCGCTGCGCGACGAGAAATGCATGATCGCGTCCAACGCATCGCTTTTCAGAGCATCGGCTGCGGCTTCGGGCAGGCTGGCCGCCGCCCGTGCCTCGTAGAGCACTTCCCGTCGCACGGTGAAACCGCTGTTCTCCAATGCCTCCGCCAGCAACTTTGGCGCTTCGGCGCCGGCGGCGTGGAGCAACGCCCCGTCTGTGGGCTTGGCCCATTGTGCGGTGGCGCGGGCCAAAGCGGTGCTATCTCCATGCGCGTTCTTTATCGTTTCGAATCCTTGTTCAAGCGCTTCGGCTTCCGTTTGCGGACCCACTGCAAAGAGCGGCACATCGCGGCGTTCTGTGCGCCGCGCAATCGCACGCACGCCATTGGCGCTCGTCGCCAGGATCGCCTGCACGCCATCGAGCGAAATTGCCGGCCCGTCGGCATAGAGGATCTTGAGCAGCGGCGTAGCAATCACGTCATGGCCCATTGCTTCCAGGGTCTGCGAAAGCTCACGCGCATCTTCAGCCGGCCGCGTGATCAGGATGCGCATCAGAACGCCAGCCACCGCTTGACGCGTGGCTTCAGCGCTTCGCCAGTTTCGCGGCCGAGCTGTTCGGCGTGATTGCGCGGATCGTGGCCGAGGTCCTGCTCGAACGATGTTTCGGCGAAATCACTGCCGTCCGGCGCGAGCACTTCGCCGCGGAAGCGCAGCACATTGCTTTCGAACGTTGCCAGGCCACCGATCGACGTGCGACACGACCCATCGAGTGCGAACTGGAAGGCGCGCTCGCAATTCAGCGCCACTTCCGTCGTCACGTCATTGAGTAGCGATGTGACCTCGCGCGCCTGCGTATCGGTTTGGCGGATCTCGATTCCCACCGCGCCTTGCGCCAGTGCGGGCAGCCAATCTTTGGTGTCGAGATAAGAGGTGATGCGGTTTGCCAACCCCAGACGCTTCAATCCGGCAACCGCAAGCAGCATGCCATCATATTCGCCGGCATCGAGCTTTGCGAGCCGTGTATCGACATTGCCGCGCAACAGCTTGATCTGAAGATCGGGCCGCGCGCGCGCGACCTGTGCGTGCCGGCGAACTGATGAGGTGCCGAACACCGCGTCGTTGGGCAATTCCGCAAGCGACTTATATTTGTTGGAGATGAACGCATCACGCGGGTCTTCGCGGGGAAGAAGTGCGCTCATCGCAAGTCCCGGCGGAATCGCCACCGGCACATCCTTCATGGAGTGCACCGCCAGATCGATGCGCTCGTCCAGCAGCGCTTCTTCCAGCTCCTTGGTAAAGAGCCCTTTGCCGCCGGAGTCGGCCAGGCTTCTGTCCTGGATGCGGTCGCCGCTCGTCTTCAGCACCACGATCTCGATACTGGTGAACCCTTTGGCCGCCAGCCCCGCGCGCACCATTTCCGCCTGCACCAGCGCCAGCTTGGAGCCGCGGGTGCCGAGGCGGAGGGTTCGGGAATTGCTTTGCGGCATGACGGGCTTATCGGCTAGGGACGAACCGGAAACTAGCAGAGACAGGCGCGCTTTGCGCAACTTCACCGTCCTGGGCCTCGAAACAAGCTGCGACGAAACCGCCGCCTCGGTGGTGCGCGGCGCCGCGCCCGGGCCCGGTGAAATCCTCTCTAATGTTGTGCTCAGCCAACTGGAGGATCACGCACCTTATGGCGGCGTCGTTCCCGAGATCGCCGCGCGCGCGCATATCGAGGCGTTGGACCGCCTCGTGGAAGAGGCGCTGGTGCAGGCGAAGCTGGCACTCAGCGATATCGATGCGGTCGCCGCTACTGCAGGCCCTGGGCTCATCGGCGGTGTCATGGTTGGGCTTACAACCGCCAAGGCGCTCGCGCTGGCCGCGAACAAGCCGCTCATCGCTATCAATCATCTGGAGGCGCATGCGCTCACCGCGCGCATGACGCATGGCGCGAGATTTCCGTTTCTGTTGCTTCTGATTTCAGGCGGGCATTGCCAGCTTCTCGCCGTTGAAGGCGTCGGCAGGTTTAAGCTCTACGGGTCGACCATCGACGATGCCGTGGGCGAGGCTTTCGACAAGACGGCGAAGCTTCTCGGCTTGCCATATCCGGGCGGTCCGGCTGTCGAGAAGCTTGCACAAAACGGCGATGGCAAAAGGTTTTCCCTGCCGCGTCCCCTGCGCGGACGTGGACTTGCAGACTTCTCGTTCAGCGGTTTGAAAACCGCCGTGCGGCAGATTGCGAAAAACGAAGAGTTCAAGCATGACGACCGCGCCGATCTGGCGGCGTCATTCCAGCGCGCAGTTCTCGATATTCTCGTCGATCGCGCGGCCATTGCGATGCAAATGTTCCGTCGCGATTTTCCAAACGAGGTGATGCCGGATTTCGTGGTAGCGGGCGGCGTCGCGTCCAACCGCGCCATCGGCGAGGCGATTCAAAAGCTCTGCGACGAAAGCGGATTTCAGAAAAAAATACCCCCGCCCGGACTTTGCACGGACAATGCCGCGATGGTCGCCTGGGCGGGGGTTGAACGAAGCCAGCTAGGTCTGTTCGACGCCTTGGGGGTCGCGCCGAAGGCCCGCTGGCCGCTTTCCGGGTCGCCGCAAGGTGGGAGCCTAGCCGCGGCGACGACGGGAAAGGGTTAGCCGGCGAACAGTGCCAGCGACAGGAAGCCGGATAGAACCACGGTCGCCGTCATCAGAAGGCTGGCGATGGTGCCGTTAAAGCCGGACGACTGGTCCGGCGTGCGAAGGTTGAACTTGGTCATGACTGCCTCTCCAAAAACCGGCCGGGAAAGGAAAGCCCGGCCTCGAAACTGTTTCCGGCGTCATTGCCGGACGAGGCTGATATAGGAGACCCCAATGGCAGTTCAATGAATAATTTCAAGAATATTCAGCGTTTATCGGCTACAAATTATTTCAAAAATCGTCGAAGCTATTGATTTCATTGTGTAATATAATTTCAACTCGAAGACATGCCTATGCTGCATAGCAGCAATTCTTTTCCACAGGGGTTCTGACAAGGTCCGACATGAAGCTCGCCACCTGGAATATCAACTCGGTTCGACTGCGTTTTCAGGCCGTGGCCCGCTTCCTGCGCCATGAGGCGCCGGACGTGCTCTGCCTGCAGGAGACCAAGGTCGTGAACGATCTTTTCCCGGCCGAGGGCTTCGCCAAGCTCGGCTATGTCCATCAGGCCATCAACGGCCAGAAGGGCTATCACGGCGTAGCAACTCTCTCGAAGCTGCCCTTCAAAAGCTCGGAAGCGCGGGAGTTCTGCCAAAAGGGCGATTGCCGCCACATGCGCGCAACGTTCGAAAACGGCGTCGAACTGCACAATTTCTATGTACCTGCCGGCGGCGACATTCCCGATCCGAAGACCAATAACAAGTTCGCGCACAAGCTCGATTTCCTGCGCGAGATGGAAGACATGTTCCGAGGCCGCAGCGACCGCCATGAGGCGCCCGTTATCCTCGTGGGCGATCTCAACGTCGCGCCGCTGGAACATGATGTCTGGAGCCACAAGCAGCTTTTGAGCGTCGTCAGTCACACGCCTATCGAAGTGGAGCTGTTCGGCAATGCGCGCGAAGCCTTCGAATGGAACGACGTCACACGGCAGTTCGTGCCGGAGGACCAGAAGATCTATTCCTGGTGGAGCTATCGCGCGCAGGACTGGCGCGCATCCGACCGCGGCCGCAGGCTCGATCACATCTGGACAAGCCCGGTGCTGAAGAACCAGGTCCGCTCGCAGAAAATCCTGAAAGACATGCGCGGCTGGAAGCAACCATCCGATCACGTGCCAGTGGTGGCGGAATTCGAGCTGTAAGAAAAAAAGGCGAGGCGCTTGCGCCTCGCCGTCCATACGCACTGTCTTGTCAGAGTGATTTTGAAAGTCCGAAGAACAGTCCGCGGCGCGCACCCCATTGGGGGGCGCCGACGCCGATGCCGGATCCATCGCGGATCATGTATTTGTTGTCGAACGCGTTGATGAGATCGACCCGGGCCGTGAGATCGCCGGCATCGCCCAGATCGAAATCATGGCTGACGCCGAGATTGACGATCGTATAGGCGGGCAAGTGATTTCCATTCGGAACAGCACCGTCCGACCGTAGACCGGATCCATAGAGCAGGCTGGCGCTGAAACGCGTGGTATCCCACACGTAGGAGGCTCCGGCGGACATCGTCAGATATTGCTCGTGATCGAGGTGGATGTAGTGATCCTCGATATAGGTCAGATCGCCCGGATCGAAACTGAACTGGCTGGAGGTGATGTTCTTGCCCTCCGCATGCTCCAGTCCCGCGTTTGCATAGAAGGTGAAGTCGTTCAGGCTGTAATCCGTGGTGAATTCGATGCCATATTGCTTGCCCTTCGCATAGTTGAACGGCGTCAGGATGATCGGCGCACCGAACTGGCCTTCGTCGATCAGATTCTTCGAGATTTTGTAGTAGCTGTCCACGCCGACCGTCAGCCCGCCGGCGATGTCCTGGCTCGCACCGAGGTCGAAATAATTCGAACGCTCGGCCTTGGTCGGGCTGTCCAGCGTGATTGCCGGCGACGCCGTGGTGTGGAGGAAGCTCGTCACAGTTTCATTGCCGATGTTTTCGAATGGCGGCGGCGTGAAAAAGCGCGAATAGCCGGCATGGATCGCCGTGCCATCTGCCGGCTGCCAGACCACGTTGATGCGCGGGCTGAGCTGATTTTCCTTCAGATAGGCTTTGTAAAGATCGTAGCGCAGGCCGTAGTTGATGGTCAGCGTATCAAATACTTTCCATTCGTCCTGGATATAGGCGCTGTAGGTGTTTTGTGTCTTGGTGCCGTTGTCCGCAACGGAAATCGGAACGTCATAGTTTGGATTGTAATCTGGAGACGCCGGATTGCCGGAATAGGCTGCGCAATCAAATGGGTCCGCCATCGTTCCCATTCCGCTGCAATTCGCGGGCAATACGCTCGACGACGTGCGGCTGGTGGCATGTTCGCTCTGTACGATGATCCCGCCGCGGATCGCGTGCGCATCGCCCAGGTGATAAGCGCCTTCCGCCTGAAGCCCGAAGGCAAGGTCCTTCTTGAAAGCCTGTTGGGCTATGCCGTCAAACATCAGGTCGCCGGTTTGGTCGGGCGTGAAGTTCAGGCTTGAATAGCGGCCAAACACAGAGACCTGTGTATCCAGATTTCCATCCGTGCGCTGATAGCTCAGGATTCCGTAGTGGGTTATCTCGCGCTGACGCTCGTCGAGCTGCGCGCTGTTGAAGGCGCTTTGTCCGTTCACGACATAGCTCGGCAACTGGCCAGGATTGTTCGGGATATCAAAGTCGTCATGGCTCGTGCCCAGGATCGCCGTGATGCGGCTGTTCTCGTCCAGCACGTCTTCGAGATACGCAAAGCCGTGATATTGTTGCGTGCGATCGTGAATCGGGTTGGCACTTCCGTCCGGGGATTCGATGCCCAGGCTGTTGGTGAGATAATCACCCGACACGAAATAGTTGAAGTTTCCAGAACTTCCACCGTAGTCGAAGCTCGGCTCGATGGTGTTGTGTCCACCGCCATAGATCGAAACATCGCCGCCGTTTTGGAACGCGCCGCTCTTGGTCTGCATGTCCACGATGGCGCCCGTGACAAGGCCGTATTCGGCCGGAAGCGCACCGTCGATCAGCTTCACGGAAGAGGCAAGGCGCGGATCGAGGGTCTGACCGAACACGCTGATGCCTTCCGGGATGATCACGCCGTTCAGGCGGTATTGCAGCGCGTTGTGCTCCCCGCGCACATGCACCTGGCCATAGGAATCCTGCGTTACGCTCGGCGCCTGCAGGATCACGGTGTTGAGCAGGTTGTTGGCACCGCCCGGCGCCGCTTCGATGTCCTTGTCCGTGATGGTGTAGGTGGACGCGCCGGTCTGCGTCTGGATGCCACTGCGCGCCTTGTCGAGGCGCTCCGAAGTGACCGTGATGGTTTCAATCGGAGATGCTGACGGACCGGATACCGATGGTGTGGATTGATCCGCGATCTGGGCAAAAGCGCTTGTGGGTGCAAAGGCGGCCAGCGCCGCGGAAGCGAGAAGAAGTGAACGTAACATGGAATACCCCTGTGTCTGAATCGCGGGCGGCAGTGCCGCATCGCGCGAAATCGCAAAGTCCTGAAATGCCGATCGACTACGCGGCCGCAACGCGGCGCATATCTGTCAGCGCGGTATTGTGCGGGTCAGACTTGGGGTGGGGCGCGGCTTTGCCATCCATGCGACGCGGCCTCGATCGCCACGGCGATGGACAGGAAAAGCGGAATGATGGCGAAGGCCTGTGTTGGCAACAGAAGCGCCGCCGCTGCCGGCGTCGTGAATTGCCCGGTATGGGCCATGACCTGGCAGATCGGGCAATTCGCAGGATCGTTGGTTGATGATTTCTTCTTTTGCGCAGCTTTCGCGGGTTCAGCAGTCAGCGCGTGGACAAGCGCGCTGATGCCGGTTTCGGCGGGCGGCGCGAAATGGATATGGCTTTGGGTGATCTGCGCCTGCAGCGCGAAAAGCAGCATCGACAGCACGGCGACCCATTGCCGCCAACCCTTGTGGGGTTGCAGCGCGCTGGTCGCGGCATGGATGCGGTGAGGCTTCAGCTTTCGATCCTCAGGGCGAACGAAGAAAATGTATAGCGCATCAATCTAGTCGTCATCCTTCAAATGGCAACCTGCGACGAATTTGCGCCGACGCACGCGCGACCATAGTCTGCGGCCATGTCCGCCGGGCGATTCACTCTTCTCGCAGCCAGATGGATCAGCGTTGCGGCGGGCATTGGCGCGTTGCTGTGGCTGGGCTGGCTGTCATATGTCTATCTCGCTTCCGAGGCGGTGATCGAACGGCGCTACACGCTGCCGTCCTCGCTGGTCCATGCGAGCATGGATGTCGAGGCCGTCAAACGCGGCGAGCATTGGGCCACCCTGGGCGGATGCTTCGGATGTCACGGCAAACAGCTGCACGGCCGGCTTCTGAAAACCAATCCCTATTTGACGATGTGGGCCGGTGACCTGACCGCTGCCTCTGTCATCTATACAGACGGCGACTTTGAGCGCGCGATCCGGCACGGCCTCACGCCCGACGCAAAGCCGATGTGGATCATGCCGTCCGACACTTTTGCCTATATGCGCGACAAGGATGTGACGGATCTGATCTCCTATATCCGCTCGCTACCGGCGCACGACGTGCCGCTGCGCAAGCCGAAGTTCGACTGGACGGCGCGCAAGGCGATCGTCACGGGCAAGCTCAAGCCCAAATCTCCGAAAGCCGATGAAATCCTCGGCCCCGCCGACGAAGGTCCGCGCTTCGATGGCGGCCGCTATCTTGCGTCGATCGCCTGCGCGCAATGCCATGGGCCGGATCTCACGGGCTCCGGCCCCGCGCCGGATTTGAACGTGGCGGCGAAATACACGCGCAGCCAGTTCTTCCGGTTGCTCTATCGCGGGCGGTCCACCCATGGCTGGCTGCCGGTCATGTCGCCACTGGCCAAGGCGCGCTTCCATGAATTCCACGACTATGAGGTGAACGCGCTTTACGACTATCTCGTCGCGCGCAAGACGCTCGTGCCGTGGACCAAGGAACAAAGGGCCGCGTTCAACCGGGGCAGTGACAAGGCATTGAATCCCGCACCCTATCCAAACCGGCGCTGAGCCTCTTCTTTTGTCGCCCGCCGTGCTAACCGGTTCGCCATGATACGCCATCCGATGATCAAGCTAAGACCCAAGGAAGGCCGCCGCGTCCGCGCTGGCGCGCCCTGGATATTCTCCAACGAGATCGTCATGGATCAGGCGACGAAAGCGCTCGCCGCCGGCAGCATCGTCAATGTGCAAGGCGATGATGGCGTTGCGTTCGGCACAGGGTACTTCAACCCGGCAAGCCTTATCGCCATTCGCCTTCTTACCCCGAAGGCCGATGCCGACATCGGGACGGCCTTCCTCGTTGCCGCGATCAAACGCGCGCTTGCACGCCGCGAAGCGTTTTACGATGCACCCTACTATCGCCTCGTGCATGCGGAAGGCGATAGCCTTCCCGGGCTTGCCATCGACCGCTTCGATGATTTGCTCTCCGTGCAGGTGACGACGGCGGGAATGGAGAAACTCACGCCGGTTCTTCTCGAAGCATTGGACGTTGTTCTCGCGCCCGGCACGGTGGTGCTGCGCAACGATGCACCGGCGCGGTCGCTGGAGGGTCTGGACAGCTATGTCCGTGCGGCGAAGGGCGAGATGCCCGAACGCATTTCGCTCCTGGAAAATGGCGTGCGCTATTTTGCCGACATCGGCGCGGGGCAGAAGACAGGTTGGTATTTCGACCAGCGCGACAACCATGCTTTCATGGCGAAGCTCGCAACCGCCCGCACGGTTCTGGACGCCTACAGTTATGCGGGCGGCTTTGGCATCGCCGCGGCAAAGAACGGCGCAAGCGCGGTGATCGAAATCGATTCATCCCCAGCCGCTTTGGTGTTGGCCGGAGAGGGTGCAGCAGCCAACGGCGTGACGGCGGATTTTGTCAAGGCCGATGTTTTCGATGAACTGGAAAAACTGGCTGCGGCAAATTCCAGGTTCGATATTGTCATTGCCGATCCACCGCCTTTTGTGAAATCCCGCAAGGATATCGAGCCGGGCGCAAAGGCTTATCGAAAGCTGGCGCGGCTGGCGGCGTCCGTTGTCGCGCCCAATGGCTTTTTGTTTCTCGCATCCTGCTCGCACAACATCGCGCCGGAACGTTTCGCGCAGGAATGCGCTATCGGAATTGCGCGCGCGGGCCGCCATAGCGCGTTGATCCATCAGGCGGGCGCCGGTCCGGATCATCCAGTGCATCCGATGTTGCCGGAGACCGCATATCTCAAGGCGCTGGTTTACGCGCTCGACTAGGGGATGGGATCGCCGGTGCGCGCGTTCCAGCCCAGATAGATCACGCCCAGCTGTTTCGCGCGGAAACCGGCAACAGCGTTGCTGTCGTCCGCGAACACCATCGTTTCTGGGGCTGCATCCGTGCTTGCCGGCCAATCAGGCAGGCTCGCGCCGTTGGGATCGCCTGTCTTCGCAAAGTTTGTCCAATAGTCCTGCACCAGCGCGATCATCTTCTTGTCCTTGTCGGTGGCGAAGGAGGCCATCATCGCGCCGCGCGGCGTCTTCGAAAGTCCGTGCAAGCCGAAGACGTAGACGATTTCGCCGCCATGTCCGACGCCGCTCTCGCGTCCGCGCAAGGCGTCCGCGACATATCCGAAGTAATAGACGTAACCCTTCTGCCCAGTCTTTGCAGTGTAATGCGCAAAGCCCTGCGCGCCGGATGCGAAGACCGCATCGTCGAAGAGCTGATGGCCGAATTCCTCGTCGCTGAGCTTTCCGCCGTTCTCATAAATCGCGCGCACCGCCGGCAACTTGTCGCCCAACTGCGAAAACATCTGCGCGTTGTCCATACGCAGGTTGGGCATGAGCGATGCTTCGTTGCTGTTGGAGCCGGCCATATAGGTCGCGTTGGCGATCTTGCCCTGAGCAAACAGCGCCGCTACCTGATCGGGCAGCACGGTTCCATCCACCATCGGCCCCATGCCGCCGGAATCGTCCGATGGCGCGGCATTGGCGACCGCCGCTGCCGGGCGCGAACGCAGGGCCTTAATCTGCTCGGCGCCCGTCAGGTCACCGGCGTTCATTTTCGCCGCGAATGCCGCACTGCCTGTCTGTCCCTCAGCTTCCGTAGGCGTATGGACCAGACCGAGCCCGGATTCCGAAATCCCCTTGCTGAAAAGCCCGCGCGCCAGCGGCGAGACCATGAGGTCGTTCACGCTCATGCCGCCGGCGGATTCGCCGAAGATGGTGACATTGGATGGATCTCCGCCGAACGATGCGATATTCGCCTGCACCCATTTCAGCGCCGCGATCTGGTCGAGCAGCCCATAGTTTCCATGCGGCTCGTCCGGGTGTTCGGCGGCAAGCGAGGGCAGATCAAGGAAGCCGAGATAGCCCAGCCGGTAGTTGATCGTCACGACGATGACGCCATGCTGCGCCAGTTCCGCGCCGTCATAGAGCGAGACGGCGGAGCCGCCTTCGCGAAAGCCGCCGCCATAGATCCACACCATCACAGGCAGCTTCTTTTCTGGCGCGGTGTTCGGCGTCCATACGTTCAGCGAAAGGCAATCTTCGCTCTGCTTGAGATTTTCGCGGTAGTCGCGGCCAGGCGGGCGCGGGCCCTGCATGCATATGGGCCCGAAGCTGCTCGCGTCGCGCACGCCGTTCCAATTGAGAGCCGGTTGCGGTGCGCGCCAACGCAGGTCGCCCACCGGCGGTGCGGCGAAAGGAATGTCCTTGAACACGGAAATGCCGCTGTCCGTCGTTCCCGCCAGCGTGCCTTGTTGAATGGTGACTTGCGGTCGGCTGGCCTGCGGGTCGGCGAGGGCCAGCCCCGCGATCAGAAAAACAAACGCTCCCGTCAACGCTGCAACGCGCATGAAACCCCTCCCATCCTTGTTTCGCACGAGACGCGGTTGGGCAAGGTCCGTCAAGTCAGATGCTGATTTGCGTTCCGAGTTCGACGACGCGATTGGCGGGCAGGCGGAAATACCGCGCCGGCGAATACGCATTCGACGCGAGCCATGTGTAGAGCGCAATACGCCAGGGGCTGAGGATGGGACGCGATGCCGGGACCAGCATCTCTCGTCCCACGAAGAACGTCGTCGCTTCCGGATCGATAGCGAGGCCGTAAGGCCGCGCCTGCTCCAGTCCTTTCGGCACGTCGGGATATTCAAAAAAGCCGTAATGCAGCTTCACGGCGAAGAAGCCCTTGCCGAGCTTTTCCACTTCCGCGCGCCGGGCCTCGGGAATTGCCGGCACGTCCTCTGCCAGCACGCTCACGAGGATCACGCGCTCATGCAGCAGATGATAGTGCTTGAGGCTGTGCAGCATCGGTCCGGGCGTAAGATCGGTACGTGGCGTAAGGAAAACCGCCGTGCCGGAAATGCGCTGAGCATTCTTGTCGGCGCGTTCGAGAAACAGCGGCATGGGAAGGGCGCCATCGCGCAAGCGATCCAGGTGCAATCTGCGCCCCACACGCCACGTATCCATCAGAACGAACACGGCAGCGGCAACGGCAAGCGGCAGCCAGCCTCCCTCGACGACCTTTAGTGTGTTCGCGGCCAGGAATGTGAGGTCGATCAACCCCAGGATACCGAACGCGATCACAACCGCGAACGGGTTCCACTGCCAGCGCTTGAGCGCGACGACGGCCACCAGGAAAGTGGAGATAACCATAACGCCCGTCACCGCAATGCCATATGCAGAAGCCAGTGCGTCGGAGGACTTGAAGATCAGCACGATAAGCACGACGCCAATCCCCAGCATCGCATTGATGCGCGGCACGTAAATCTGGCCTTGTTCCGTCGCCGACGTGTGGCTCACTTCCATGCGCGGCAATTGTCCAAGCTGGACGGCCTGCTGCGTGACGGAGAACACGCCCGATATCACCGCCTGCGATGCGATGATGGTGGCGACGGTTGCCAGGCCCACCAGTGGGTAATGCGCCCAATGCGGCGCGAGCGAGTAGAAAAGGTAGGGCAGTGCCTGCGGCTTCACGAGCAGCATCGCGCCTTGTCCAAAATAATTCAGCATCAACGCCGGCAAGGTGATGAACAGCCATGCGTTGCGAATAGGCCCGCGCCCGAAATGGCCCATGTCCGCATAAAGTGCTTCGCATCCGGTGACGGCCAGCACGACGGAACCAAGAGCGACGAACGCGATCCACGGTTCATGCCGGAACAGCGCCACCGCATATTCCGGATTGATCGCTTCCAGAATTTGTGGCGCTGCGAATATCGCATGCAGGCCGAGGCCACCCAGCACGATGAACCAGACGATCATCACTGGCCCAAACAATGCGCCAATTTTTTCCGTGCCGTGACGCTGGATGACGAAGAGACCGATCAGGATGATGAGCGCCAGCGGCAGCACCCATTCGGCGAAATCCTTGCTCTCCGCGCCAATGCCTTCGACCGCGGAAAGCACCGAGATCGCCGGTGTCAGCATCCCGTCCCCGTAAAACAGCGCGAGTCCCAGAAGGGCGACGAGGCCAATAGCTGTCTTCACGCGGCGGCTGAGGCCGGTCACGCGATGCGCCAGCGCGGCAAGAGCCAATACACCGCCTTCGCCGTCATTGTCAGCGCGCATGATGAGCGCGACATATTTCGCGGTCACCACGATCAGCAGCGCCCAGAAGATCAGCGACAGCACGCCCATCACCGCCGACATGCCCGGGATGGCGCCCCCGGCCGCCAGGGCGGACTGCTTCATGGCGTAGAGCGGACTTGTGCCGATGTCCCCGAAAACGACGCCCAATGCGCCGATCGTCAACGCCAATTGGCGGCGCCCGGTGGCCGGTGCGCCATGCGCCTGCAAGCTGTCTGCCGACGACATGAATGCCTCTGATCAGATGGTTGTTTGGGTTCCGAGCTCAACCACGCGGTTCGGCGGGAGCTTGTAGAAGCGCGCGGGGGAGAGTGCTGCCGCGGCAAGTCGCATGTAGAGCCACGTGCGCCAGCGGCCCAGCGCGGGATGTTCGGCCGGCACCAGCGTTTCGTGGCCGATGAAAAACGTCGCGGTCTCGACATCGATGGCAAGCCCGAAGGGACGCGCGTCTTCCAGCGCGCGGGGCACATCCGGCGTCTCGAAGAAGCCGTGATGGATGTTCACGTTGTAGAAGCCCTTGCCCAGCTTGGTGACTTCGATGCGCTTGGCGGCCTGCACGATCGGCGTGTCGTCGACCATCACGTGGCAAAGGATCACGCGTTCGTGCAGCACCTTGTTGTGCTTCAGATTGTGCAGCAGGGCACCGGGCACGATGTCATCACGTGCGGAAAGGAAGATGGAGGTACCCGCAACGCGCACCGGCGTCTTGTCGGCGCGTTCGAGGAAGAGGTCGAGCGGCATGGACTCGCTGCGGATCTTTTCCATATGCGCGCGCCTTCCGCTACGCCACACTTCCATGACGATGAAGACGCAGCCTGCCACGAAGAGCGGCAGCCAGCCGCCTTCGGGAATCTTGTGCAGATTGGCGCCAAGGAACGCCAGATCGATGATCGCGAGCAGCCCGAACAGCGCCACGACCCCGAGGATCTGCCAGCGCCATTGTTTGGCGGCGACGAGGGCAGCATTCGAGGTGTCGATCACCATGACGCCGGTCACGGCAATTCCGTAAGCCGCCGCCAGCGCCGCCGAGCTCTTGAAGATGAGTACGATCAGGACCACGCCGATCGCCAGCACCACATTCATGCGCGGCACGAAGATCTGGCCGTAGTCCGTCGCGGACGTATGGCGGATCTCCATGCGCGGCAACTGGCCAAGCTGCACTGCCTGCTGCGTGACGGAGAACACGCCGGAGATGACGGCCTGCGAAGCGATGACCGATGCGATCGCCGACAGGATCACCATTGGATAATGCCCCCAATGCGGCACCACCGAGAAGAATGCGGTTCCCGCCAGATGCGGATCCCGAAGAATCGCCGCGGCCTGACCGAAATATTCCAGCAGCAGCGCCGGCAGCGCGACGAAGAACCAGGCCTTGCGGATCGGTGCTTTTCCGAAATGGCCCATATCGGCGTAGAGCGCTTCGCACCCTGTCACAGCAAGCACTGCCGCGCCCAACGACACGAAGGAATGGATCGGTGCGTTGATGAAGAGCTTGATCGCGTACCAGGGATTGATCGCCATGAGCACCGATGGCGTCTGCGCGAGCGAGAGGGCTCCCAGCACAGCCAGCACGGCGAACCACAGCAGCATGAAGGGACCGAAGAACACGCCGATCTTCGCGGTGCCGTGACTTTGCATCGCAAACAGCGCGATCAGGATGATGAGCGTCAGCGGTATGACCAGCGGCTCGAACGCCTGGCTGCCGATTCCGAGACCTTCAACCGCGGAAAGCACGGAGATGGCCGGCGTCAGCATGCCGTCGCCGAAGAAGAGCGCCAGACCCACCACCGCGCCGATGCCGATGGCCATCTTCACGCCGCGGCCGATGCCGGGCGAGCGATGCGCCAGCGACGCCAGCGCCAGCGTGCCGCCTTCGCCGTCATTGTCGGCGCGCATGATCAGCACGACGTATTTCAGCGTCACGACGATGAAAAGCGACCAGATGATCAGCGACAGCGCGCCGATGGTGTAGTCGTGGTGCGGGAACGGGCCGCCCATCGCCAATACCGTCTCGCGCATCGCGTAAAGCGGGCTCGTGCCGATGTCGCCGAACACCACGCCGAGCGCGCCCAGCATCAGCATCCATTCGCGGCCCTTGCCGTGGCTGGACACGTGTGCCGTGGGCACCTGCATGTCGCCTTCCAGCGCGTCAGTGATGAGGGGCTGGGGCTCTTTCACGGATTTCTTGGAACCAGGTTCATTTACAGGACAACGCTCTTGGCCGCGCGATCTTCAACGCCGTGATTACAGCTGCGCGATCCCCTGCGCCCCGTTCAAGGGCGCGGACCATACCCCCGCGAGCCCCAAAGGCAACGGGGTGGGGCAGAATGGCGCGCGGCAGCGGCCAAGCTTCTGATTCTGCGAGTAATTATCAGTAGTTGTCGGCGAGGCGGGGGTTGTCCCGGCCCGGCCCGATGAAGCCCTGCACCAGATAGACGCGGCCACCCCAGGCGCCGGTGCGCTCGTTGAACACCTTCACCTGGCTCCAGTCGTTGTCCGGGCTGACATCCACCACGGGGTCGTTCGTGAAAATGGCGCCGTCGTTGAGCCAGTTGGCGTGATCCACGCGGATTTCGCGGCTGGACACCATCGCCGTCACCACCGCCACATGGCCATGATGCGGACCGGCATAGCCGGTCAGCACGAGAACCGAGCCCAGCTCCGGCTCTTCGGTGCGCGAATAGAGGCCGTCGGCCTTGCCCCACCAATCCGCGGCGTCGCCGTAGATTTTTACCTGCGAATGATCGCGCGCGTAGGGCACGCATTGCAGCGGGATACCCGTGGGCTGCTGTTCGGCGCTCGTCCAACCGGACGAGCCGCTGGAATAGTCGTATTCAGGCGCGCTCGCGCATGCTGCCGTAAGAAGGCAAAAAGCGGTCACCGCCGCGAGCTTTATCCGAGACCCCACCATCACTAGCCCCTTCATGCCGCTCTAGCTGGCGGCGACCGTGAAAGGCATCTTACGCAGGCTTTTTCAAAGCCGCGTAAGACAATTCGATAAGATTTGATCAACTAAAATTAAGAGCGATTTATTAATCGACTCTTAACGCTATTCGCCCGGAGCTGCGTCCCGCGCGGGAAGCTGGGCCATACGCCCCTGCAGTCCCATGCCGCCGATCAGCAGAAGACCGGCCGCAGCGATGATGAAGAAGGGCAAGCTCCACGCTTGTTCTGTCAGCGCGAACACCGGCAGCGAAACCCCGGCAACAAGCTCGGGGCTGCCGCGCCAACCACCGGCGATGGCGGCGCCCGCCTTCGGGGTGCGTGCGAAGTCCATCGGCTTGCCCGATATCGCTTCATAGGTCGCGTAGGCATTGGAAAGCGCCAAGCCACTCGGAAAGACCATCGCCAGCAACAGCGTGGGAAGGAAGTAGGCCTCGCGTTCGCGGCCAAGCATCTGCTGTCCGAGACGCAGATAGAAAAGACTGGTGGAGATGCCGAGCGCGGTCACGATCAACCCCAGCATCGCCACGCTGTCGAGATAGACCACGTCCATATACATGAGCACGAGGCTGATCACCGCGCTCGCGCCGGCCAGCAAATAGAAGCCGAACTGGCACATCTGCAGCGTCATGGCGGTCTTCTGCCAGAGCGGAATGTTGCTCGACCAGATATGCGGCACAAGCTTGCGCGCGCATTGCGCATGGCCTTTGGTCCAGCGCGCCTGTTGCGCGCGCCACGCCGCCGCGGTTTCGGGCAATTCGCCGGGCACTTCCAGATCGTGCACGAAGCCCATGCGATAGCCCTTGAGCGAGCAGCGCATGGAAAGATCGAGATCTTCCGTCAGCGTGTCGCCGGTCCAGCCGCCGCCATTGTCGATCGCTTCACGCGACCACACGCCCGCGGTTCCGTTGAACGACATCGGAAGACCCGCGCGGAAGCGCGCTTCCTGTTCGACCGCGAAGTGGCTGTCGAGCAGGAAACCCTGCGCGCGCGTCAGCCAGTTGCGGTTGCGGTTGGCATGGCCCCAGCGCGCCTGCACGAAGGCAAGCCCGTTGTCGGCGACGAGCGCCGGAACAGTGCGGCGCAGGAAATCCTTCGGCGGCACGAAGTCCGCATCGAATACGGCAACGTAAGGCGCCTGCGAATGCGTCAGGCCGAAGGCGAGGTTGCCTGCCTTGAAGCCCGCGCGCTCACCACGGCGCATGATTTTCAGATTGATGTCGGCCGGAACGATTTCGCGCACCGCCGCGATCAACGCTTCGTGCTTGTGCGCTGGGCCGTCATCGAGAAGCTGGATCTCAAGCTTGTCTTTTGGCCAGTCGAGTTGCGCTGCGCTCGCGGCAACGCGCACGGCCAAGGCGCCTTCATCGCAAACCGGAAGCTGGACCAGGACATGCGGCAGCGCCTCGTCCGGGATCAGCGGCATGCGCAGCCGGCGCGGCGCGCTGTACATTCTGAGAATGGCAAGCACGGCAAGCTGAAGGGAAAGCACGGCCAGCGCGATCAGCACCAACGCCAGCGTGCACTGCAGCATTAGAGACATTCCGGACATGCGATGCGCGCGACCCCACTCTTTGCTTGCCCAAGTCAGCGCGCCTTGACTGGCGCATCGCCCGGTTTCGATCCGCGGGGGAAAGTGCCCCGCGAAAGGCACGGCTTATATCGGGACGGAATGTGCTTTGGGACCCCACATTTCGCAAGACCTGACGATTTTTTGGCCAGATCAGTCCAGCGTGCGGCGGAATCGGGCCAAAGCGATGCCCATGACCACGAACATAAAGAGAATCAGGGGCCAAAGGTCCGGCCAGATCTCCGGGAACCCGTTATCCTTCAGGAGTACGCCGCGGATAATCCGCAAGAAATGCGTGGCCGGGAGCACTTCGCCGATCCATTGCGCCCAGATCGGCATGCCATCGAAGGGAAAGGCGAAACCGGAGAGCAGGATCGCCGGCAACAGGAAGAACATCGTCATCTGCATCGCCTGCAGCTGGTTCTCCGCGATGGTGGAGAAGGTATAGCCCACCGCCAGATTGGCCGTGATGTAGATCACGAGCGCAAAGGACAGCAGGACAAGCGAGCCGATCATCGGCACATCGAACACAAAGCGCGCCACCAGCAGGATGATCGCGCTCTGGATGGCGCCGATCAGGATGTTGGGCGCGATCTTGCCCAGCATGATTTCCACGGGCGAGGCGGGCATGGCGAGCAGGTTCTCGTAAGTTCCACGCTCGCGTTCGCGCGTCAGCGCCAGGCAGGTCATCAGAACCATCGTCATGGTGAGGATCACGGCGAGCAGGCCTGGGATGATGCTGTACTGCGTCACCTGCTCGGGATTGTAGAGAAGGTGGGTGACGGGATTGAACGGCGGCGGACCTTGGGTGCGCGATGCCAGCGGGCCTTTCAGATCGTCGCGCAGCGCCGTGGATACGATGCCGTTCACCGCGGCGATGGCATAAGAGCTGGCGGCGGTATCGGTGGCATCCACTTCAATCAGCAGGTCCGGCTGGGTGCCGCGCACGATATCGCGCGTGAAGTTGGCCGGGATCTCCACGGCAAACAGCGCCTTGCCTTCCTGCAACATCCGCCGCGCGGCTTCGGGCGAATGTGTTTCCGCAACAATCTCGAAATAGCTGGAGTTCTCCAGCGCCACGACGACCGAGCGTGAAAGCGTTCCGGGATCGTCGACTGAGATCACCGTCGGCAGGGCGTGCGGATTGAAATTGATCGCGAAGCCGAAGAGGAAAAGCTGCATCAGCGGCACGCCAACAATCATGCCCATCGTGATCTGGTCGCGGCGCATCTGCAGAAACTCTTTCAGCAGGATCGCGTAAACGCGCGCGAAGGAGAAGGCGCGGGTCATTTCGCCTGCTCCTGCAGATGGATGAAGACGTCTTCCAGGTTGGGCGGCGTTTCGCTCACCGTTATGTCCGGCTGATTGCGATAAGGGGCGATGGCCTTTTCGAGCGCGGCGCGATCGCGTCCGCTCACATGCAGCGCCGCACCGAAAAAGCCGGCATAATCCACGCCCGGTTGCTGCTGAATGGTGTGAAGAAGTCGGCGCACATGCGGGCCTTCCAGCACGAAGGTTGTCAACCCCGATTGCGCGATCACTTCGGCAACGGAGCCCTTTGCGATCAGCTTGCCGTTCAGGATGTAGACGATGCGGTCGCAGCGCTCCGCTTCGTCCATGTAATGCGTGGAGACGAGAACGGTCAGGCCTTCTTCGCTGAGCGCATGGATCTCTTCCCAGAAATCGCGCCGCGCCTTGGGATCGACGCCCGCCGTCGGCTCGTCGAGCAACAGGAGTTTCGGCTCGTGCAGCATGCAGGCCGCCAGCGCCATGCGTTGCTTCCATCCGCCGGAAAGTTCGCCCGCAAGCTGGTTCTGCCGCTTGACGAGGCCAAGCCGTTCCAAGGTGTGTTCGACCTTCGCTTTCTGATCGTCGAGTTCGTAGATGCGCGCGACGAACTCCAGATTCTCGCGGATCGACAGATCCTCCCAGAAGCTGAACTTCTGGGTCATGTAGCCCACCTGGCGCTTGATCGCTTCGGATTGCGTTACCACGTCGAGGCCAAGGCATGTGCCGCTGCCGTCATCGGGGTGCAGCAGCCCGCACAACATGCGGATCGTCGTCGTCTTTCCCGATCCGTTGGGACCGAGAAATCCCCACACCTCGCCGGCGGGAACGGCGATATCGACGTGATCGACCGCCGTCTTCTTGCCGAACCGTTTCGTCAGCCCGTGTACGTCGATGGCGAGATCGGATGCCATGTCAGAGCGGCCGCACCTGAACCGGCTGGCCGGGATTGAGTTTCAATCCGCCCGGCGCGCGCGCTTCCAGCTTGAACACCAGCTTTTCGCGCACGCCGACGCTGAAGATAACGGGCGGCGTGAACTCTTCCTGCTGTGCGATGAAGGTGATGGTGGCGTCGACCGGCTTGCAGCCATCGCAAGTCACGCGCACCTTCTCGCCGATATGGACTTTGCCGAACTGCGTTTCCGGCACGAAGAAACGCACATAGATGTTCTTCGGCGGCAGGATGGAGATTACCGGCGTGGAAGCGGGCACATATTCGCCGGCGCGGAAATAGATGTCCTGCACGCGGCCTTCGGTTTGCGCGACGATGTTGCGCTGGCTGAGCGAGTAGGCAGCACCGGCGAGCGACGCCTCTGTCTGCTGAATCTGCGATTTCAGCTGCGCGATGCGCGCGGCGGACTGTTCATAATTGGCTTTTGCCAGATCCAGATTGGCGGGCGTTCCGGCATTGGCGCGGGCGAGCCCGCTCTGCCGCTGCAACTGGCGTTGCGCGTAGAGGAGGTTGGCTTCTTCCTGTTTCAGCGATGCCTTGGCCGTTTCCAGGGATGCAACGGCCTCGTTGCGCTGTGCCGTTTGCGCCGTGTCGTCGAGCGTGAACAGAAGATCGCCGCGATGCACGAGCGTGCCGCGCTCTACATGCAGCGAGGAAACCCAGCCCGGCTGCGGCGCGGAAATGAACGCGTTGTCGCCCTCAGCATAGCCCAGCCATGCGCCATCGTCTTTTTGTCCGCATGCTGTGAGCAGCAACAGGCAAACCATCAAAAGCTTTTTCATGGCGATGCGTTTCCTTCGGGCGCAAGCCCGCGCAGCAGCGTGTCGAGATGGGTGTCTAGAAAACCTTCATTGTCGAAAGGCTCGGTATCGAACTGGGCGAAGGTCGTGCGCCACACCGCAACCATCAGCGCGGGCGCAATGAAGAGCCGCGCCACGAATTGCGCATCGACCATGCGGAATTCTCCGCGCGCGATGCCGCGTTCGATGACGCCCGTCACCGCACCGAGGCCCTTGTCGATGATCTCTTCGCGATAGAAGCGGGCGAGTTCGGGGAAGTTTCCGGCCTCGGCAAGAATGATCTTGGGCAGAACGACGAGATCGCTGGTGCGCATGATGGCGCCGATATTGGCCATCATCATGCGCAGGATGTCGGATGCCGGCGCTTCGGATGCGCGGACGCGCTCGAGCACATCGTTGACCGTCACGCCGATCGACTCGCGCACCAACGCTTTGAACACCGCTTCCTTGTTCGCGAAGTAGAGATAGATCGTGCCTTTGGTGACGCCCGCCCGCTCGGCGATGTCGTCCATGCGCGCCGCCGCGAAGCCCTTTGCGGCAAAGCAGGCCAATGCCGCTTCGAGAATTTCCTGCGGCCTCGCATCCTTGCGGCGGCGCCAGCGGGGGGAGGGGTCCGGCATGCTTTCTCATAAATAACTGACCGTTCAGTTATAAATAGCCATCGCGGATTTAACAATCGGCGCGTTGACACAACAGCTATGATCGCAAGGCAGGGCAGATTTGGCGGAGCAGTCCGGTGACGGAAAATAATTCTAATAAACCAACGCGTTACAAGGTTTTGGCCGGTTTGTTTGCCTTGGCGACGCTAGCCGGCTGTGCGACCCCGGCACCCTATGCGCCGCAAACGCATCGAGGTGGCCCGGGCTACTCTGATGAGCAGTTGGCTCAGAACCGATATCGCGTGACTTTCACAGGCAATTCCGTGACGCCCCGCGCGCAGGTGGAAGACTTCCTGCTCTATCGCGCCGCGGAGGTCACGCTCGCGTCAGGCTTCGCGGCTTTCGAATTCGACGCGCGCGATACGAAAGCCAAAACCACCTATTTTTCGACCTTCCATCCCTATCCCTACGACCCGTTCTGGCCCGGCTATGACTTCGGCTGGTATTGGCACAATTGGGCGTTCGACGACGTCCAGGCTCGGCCCATCACACGCTACGAAGCCTATGCCGAGATCGTCATGCTCACGCCGGAGCAGGCGCGGTCTGAACCCCGGGCATTGGACGCGAAAGACGTAATCGCACATCTCGGACCAAGGGTTGCGCCGCCGCCGCCGCCAAGCCCTTGAGGACATTGGTAGGGCTAAGAGCGTTCTGGTTAATTGCACGAGGCATCCAGTTGCCCGGTGCATCGCGCAAGTTGCACTTGCCCACGTGAGTGTCCGAAGACGTACAAATTAAGAAAATCCCTTGGAAACTCAAATTCTTGGCCGCCAGATATTGCAGCGCGCGCGGGTTGATGGGAGATTGCCAACATAACGCGTGATTAACACGGGCGGGCGGGGATGCTTGGCGCCGTGATGGGATGTGGGGGAAGCATGCGCGGCGCTGTTGGCCATCGCCTGCCGTTGAAATCGAAACTGCTCGTCGGCGTCGCAGGCGTATCTGCTGCGGTCGCGAGTTCTGCAGCGTTCGCGGATGATGCCGCGCCCGCCAAGCCGGACGCGCCGCCCGCAACACCGGCGGTCGCACCGGTCGCTACGCCGGCGCAGGCCATGGCGCCGATCGATGCGCCGAAGTGGATGCCCTACATCGACATCGGCGGCGGTGTCGGCAGCGGTTTGGCGATTGGACGCGCCACGGCCTTCGTGCCGTTCTGGCAGGATCTCGACTCCCTGATGTTCGCACGCTTCGGTATGGAAACGGGGCGCCGCAACACCGACAACAATTTCAATATTGGCCTTGGCTATCGCACCAAGATCGACAACGAGTGGATTCTCGGCGGGTTCGCCGGCTTCGACAGCTCGCAAACCGACTTCAATCACACGTTCAACCAGTTCTCCTTCGGCCTTGAAGCGATGTCCGCGGACTGGGATGTCCGCGCCAACGCCTACCTCGCGAAGAAAACGAACCGTCCGATCGACAACAAGTTCGAACTCGCGATCCAGGACACCACAATCGCGATCCTGCAGGCGCAGGAAGCGGCTCTTTCCGGATTTGACGGCGAAGTTGGCTATCGCGTCTTCAATACGGACACGACGGACTTCCGCATTTTCGCGGGCGGCTACAGCTTCCATCATTCCGATGCCGACTCATCGAGCGGCGGCGTCACCTTCCGCGTGCCCTACAAGGACATCTCCGGTCCGAAGCTCCGCGCCGAAGTGAATGTTTTCGATCTCGACATGCTGGGGCCGCAGTCGCGCCTGTCGATCGAAGGCCAGGTCTCGCACGACAACGTTCATCACACTTCCGAGTATATCGGCGCGACCTTGCGCATTCCGTTGGGCGATGTGTCGGGCGGTGGCGCGCAGGCGCTGGACGATCTGGATCGCCGCATGGCCGATCCCGTCCGCCGCCAGGACAACGTGCTGACGCAGTGGCAGTTCAACAAGCCCGAACCGGTCATTATCTACAACTCGACGATTACGTCGAAGCCGACGAACTCGCTGTATTATGTCGAGCAGCGCAGCGGCGCGGCCGCCGGCACCTACGCCGATCCGACGACGATCCAGGATGCGACCACGCGCGGCAGCGGCAACAACGCCTTCATCGTTCTGACCGATGCCGGCGGAAGCTCCATCGACGCGGCGGGCACCACGGTCGCCGCCGGCGAAACCGTGACTGGCGCAGGCGTGTTCAAGATCCGCGGCGCCAATGGCGACACGCCGGTCTTCACGCACAGTTTTGCGCCGGGCTCCGGTCCCGTCACGCTGTATGCGAGCACAGGCAATGTCCTGAACATCACGGGCGACGCCAACATCGCCGATTTCACGATCAACGGCCCGTTCGGCACCGCGATCTATGGCACCAATGTCGGCAACGTCACCATCTCCAACGTCGACATCAATGGCGGCGGAACCGGCACCAACGGCATCGTCTTCAAACAGACCGACGCCACGGGCACGTCGAACATCTCCATCACCGACACGTCCATCACCGGCGTGACCAATGATGGTCTCGACCTTGATATCAGCGCCACCTCCGGCGCGACGTCGACCACGATCCTCACGGCCGACAATCTGACCGTCAACGCCGGCAACAACGGCGTATCGCTCACCTCGCTGTCGAGCGGCGGATCGAACGCGACGGTTTCAGCCGCGATCCACAACTCGTCGCTGACCGGCGGCAGCATCGGCCTCAATCAGTCGGCAACGACGGCGGGCGGCACACTCAGCCAGACCGTGGTTGTCGATCCGACCATTATCTCGGGCGGCGTTCATATATCTGGCGCCACCACCGGCGGTACGCTGACGCAGAGCTTCACCGATATCGATGGAACGATAACGGGTGGCTTCTTCGTCTACGGCCACACGCATGGCGGCTCGCTGACCCAGTCCGCCGATGCGGCGAATGTCACCGTTCCAGCGTCGGACCTGCCGCTCAGCATCGGCGCGAACGCCAATGGTGGCAGCATCGTCCAGAGCGTCAGTATTGCAAACCTCGTCGCCAAGAACGGCGCGGGGAACAATATAGAGATTTCGGCAATCGCGCGTCATTCGGGCGATATCCGGCAGGCTGTCAGCCTCTCAAACGTCAATGCGAACAATGCCGGCGAGAACGGCGTTTACGTGCATGCCTCCGCAATGAGTGGCGCAACCACGCTGCAGAGCGTGACTCTCACCAACCTGAAGTCGAGCAACGATGGCGGCGCGGGCGTTTACGCAACCGTTACCGGCAGCGGCTCGGGGAGCACCTCGTCGGTCGCTGCGCAGTATCTGACGATCAATGGCGCCACGCTCTCCGGAAACGCAGGCGATGGCGTCTACGCCTCCGCGACAGCCACATCGAATGCGGTTGTGCGTCAGGACCTGAACGTCCTGGGCGCCACGATCGAGAACAACGACGCCGGTATCGAACTGAACGGATACGCCTATGATGGCGCGTCGACGCAGCAGAACATCTACTTCGCCTACGACACGATCGAGCACAACGCGCAGGATGGCGTGGATCTTCACGTGCTGGCGCAAGGCAACGGCGCGTTCGGCGCGCAGTACGGCACGATCTACGACGTCAATGCCAGCTACAACGGCGGCTACGGTTTCAATATCGGCGCGCTTGCCGATGAGGCCAATGCTGAGCAGCAATTCTACATGGTCTATGTCACCGGCGACCATGAAGGCAAAAGCGGCATGCTCGTCACCTCGTCGGCGACCGGCTACGCCGCCGGCAGCTACACCAATTATCCGGCGCACGTTCAGCAGAACATCTACGCCATTTACGGCAGCTTCTCGAACAACCCCGACTTCGGCGTGGCGGTTTACAACAACGCGACCGGCGGCGCGGCGATCGACCAGTCGATCTTCCTTTATGGCTTGAACATCAGCCACAACACCAAGTCCGGCGTGTACGAGTATTCCTACGCAACGGGCACCTCCACGGCGATGCCGACGCATCTGTATGCCGACCTCAACGTCATCAACAGCGTTGTCGACTACAACGGCTACAGCGGCATCTATCAGCTATCGAATTCGGTCGGTTCGACGAACCAGCGCAGCCACACCACGATTTCGGGAACGGACGCCAGCCACAACGGCGTCTACGGATTTGCGAATATCGCGGATTCCAGCGGCTACTACAGCGTCAACCTGCAATATGTGACGCTTGCCGGCTCCGCCTTCGATCACAACGGCGCCAGCGGCGCATACTTCGCGGCCTATGACAATTACGGCCCCGGCCCCTACGGCTTCGCCGGCCATATCGTGACGATCCAGGACAGCGATTTCTCCTACAACACCTACAGCGGCCTTGCCGCCTCGGCGGAAGCCAAGGGCACGAATGGCCGTGCGGAGCAGTACTTCAACATCTACTATTCGAATTTCAGCCATAACGATAATGGCATTTCGATCTTCAACTACGCCCATGATGGCACTTACATACCGGGCTATAACTGCCTCGCGGTGCAGGGCGTGTATGGCGGTTGCGCGATCGTCCGCTCTTCGGTGATCGCTGTCGGTTCGCACTTCGACAACAACACCAACGACGGCATTATCGAGTCCTCGGGCGCCAAATATTTCGGCACGGTCTATGCGCAATCCGGCCATGGAGCGGCGCCGTCGCTCTACCTGTTGGGCAGCACCGTCGACGGCAACGGAAACGATGGCATCGCCATCGGCAACTTTATCAAATATGGCGGCGCCCAGCTCCAGACGGTTGCGATTGTCGACACCGACATCTCCAACAATGTCCGCAACGGCATTTACGGGTTGAACTGGGTCAAATATGGCAGCCAGCAATACCAGGCCATCACGATCGCCAACAATTCGACGATTACCTACAACGGCGCCGATGGCATCGGAATTCGCACGATCTCCAAATACGCGCCGCTGCAGGTGAACACGCTGTCGGTTTACGACTCTTCGATCAGCAGCAACGCCGGATCTGGCGTGTATCTGGAGACCAGCGCCAAATATATGGCGGGCGGTCCGCCGCCCGCGCCAGGTGGCATCTTCTATCAGGGCTTCTCGGCATCCGGTTCGACGTTCGACAACAACGGCGATCACGGCGTGATGCTCAGCACCTATGCCGAGAACTTCATCTACGCCTACCAGGTGGTGCAGACCCAGAACAGCGACTTCTCGGGCAACGGCACCTCAGCGTCCAACAAGTATGGGTTGGCCGCGAACTTCTTCTCGGTGCACAACGTCAACCCGTATGGCTATGGCGGGCAGTACGTGTACAGCCAGAACGATACGTTCAAGAACAACTCCGGCAGCGGCATGCTGCTCGGTATGTCTGCAACGGCCAACTACTACTATCCGACCAAACAGATCGTCAGCATTTCCGGCGACCAGTTCAGCGGCAACGGTTCCGCCGGGTTGGAAGTGGAGGCGCGCGCGAAGTACGGCACAGTCGCGCTGTACCAGGATCTGACCATCGCGGACACGACCTTCACGAACAACGCGTCAAACGGCCTGTATGTCGGCCGCTACGCAACCACGGGAAGCACCCTCGTCGCGGTTGCGAACATCTACAGCTATGCGTCTGCGACCTCTGCCACTGGCAATGGTGGGGCGGGCATCAACATGCACGACGAGGCCCGCAACTCCGGCACCGTCTACAGCCAAAACCACATCGAAGGCATCAGCCTGTCCGACAACCAGCATGGCGGTCTGGCGTTGTCGGTCTACGGTACTGGTGGCACGACCACGAAGCAGTTCAATTTCGTGTACGGCAACACGATGAACGACAACGAGTATGGAATCGCGCTTACGTCCACGAGCGCGACGGGCTATCAGGTGTCTTACCTGCACGGCAACACGGTCCGTAACAATTCGGATTACGGGATTACGGGCTACGCCGGCGACACCGCGTTCCAATATGTGCAGTACCAGGGCCTGAACACGGTCAATGGAAACGGCACGGATTACTATTTCCACGCGGCCGGAACGGCGACGCAGGTTCTCAATTAGCAGACCAGACAAATCCTTGAAGCGGCGGGACCGGATGTCCCGCCGTTTCCGTTTTAAGGCATCGCCCAACGCGGCGTTGAAGCGCCTTGCCCTCTTGATTACGGTGCGGGCCTCATGACCAGCGATCAGCCATACGGCGCCGAATCCGTGCAGGTGGACACGAGTGGCGGAAAGCCCGCCGCAACCCAGGCGGACACCGCCGTCGGCCAAGTGGATCTCAGCAACGGGTTTCTCCATCCCAACAGGCAGCAGCAGCAACCACAACAGCGGCAGCCGGCCGCCCGCCCGCCCGGCGGGGCGCAGGTTCAGCAGCAGGGCGCTGCGCCGCGCAATCGCAACCCCCAACAAGCGCAGCAGGCGCAGATCGATCCGCGATCGGTCGATCCGCTGGTCAATGAAGGCAAAGCCGCGCTGGAGCGCAACGATCATACGCTGGCAGAACTGCGCGCCATGCAGGCGCTGCAGCGCGTTCCCGACCATCTGGAAGGCCTCACCCTCCTGTTCCAGGTCAAGCGCGCGACCGGCACACCGGCCGGTCCGCAGCTCGAAAACATCCTGCGCCGTATCGTGCGCAAGAACGCCAACCTTCTCTGGGCGACCACCGAGCTTGCCTACATGCTCTTCTCGCGCGGCGAACGCGTGGAATGCGAAGTGCACGCCCGCAACGCCATCCGGCTGGCGCCGCGCAATGCGCAGGCGCATGGCATCCTTGGTCTCATCCTGACCGAAACCAATCGCGCGCTCGCCGGCGAATTTCATTTCCGCAAATCCATCGAGATCGGCGGCGTGCACGGCCGCGTTGCCTCCAACCTCGCCAACTGCCTCAAAATGCAGGGCAAGGTGGAGGAGAGCGAGGAGTGGTATCTCAAGGCGACCGAACTCGACCCGCAAAATCCGGATATCTGGCTCGGCTGGAGCCGTCTCGAAGAGGCTCGCCGCAACATCCCGCGTGCCTGGGAGCTGATGCACAAGGCGGAGGAAGTCGCACCGGCTTCCGCCGATCTCAGTCTCGCGCGCGCGATCCTGTATGGCCGCGAGAAGAAGAACGAAGAAGCGGTGAAAGAACTCTCGCGAAGCCAGGCTGAGGGCAGGGTGCAGCAGATTCCCGCGGTGGCGCTTCTGGAGCGCGGCCGGCTCTACGACAAGATGAACCGCTTCGAGGAAGCGTGGGCCGATTATGTCGAGGGCAAGCGGCTATGCCGCGACGTGCAGGGGCGCCGCTACAACGAGCAGATCGCCCGCGACCTGGTCGAGCGCCTCAAGCGCTTTTTCACGCGCCAGCGCATGAGCATCCTGCCGCGCGGGCAACGCGACATCGACATGCCGCAGCCCGTCTTCATCGTGGGCTATCCGCGCTCCGGCACCACCATGACGGAACAGACGATTACGGCCCATCCCTCCATATCCGCCGGCGACGAGCTGGTCTTCATCAACGACCTGACGCGCGTCGGCTCGCGCATGCTGGGCAGCCCGCTGCAATATCCCGAATGCCTGGCCGATCTCTGGATGGGCGACAACCAGCTCATGCTCGATCAATTCCGCGACTATTATCTGCAGCGCGCCGAGCAGCTCGGAATCTGGGAACCGGGCGCGCGCTATTTCACCGACAAGATGCCGCTCAACGAAACACATCTGGGCTTGATCCATCTTATCTTTCCGGAATCGCCGATCATTCATGTCCGCCGCCACCCGCTGGACATCCTGCTGTCGAACTTCTCCAACTTCCTGACGCATGGCTTCCACCAGGCGTTCGACGTGCGCAGCTGCGCGACGCATTACGTGTTGATCGACGGGCTGGTCGAACACTACAAGCAGCATCTGGACATGAAATATCTGGATGTGCGCTACGAGGATCTGGTGGAGGATCAGGAGCCGAACGTTCGCCGCATCCTGGATTTCATCGGCGTGAATTTCGATCCCAAGACGCTCGCCTTCCACGAGAACCAGCGCTACGCGCGCACCGCCAGCTATGCGCAGGTGACCGAAAAGCTCTATGACAGCTCTGTCTATCGATACCGGCACTATCGCAAGCATCTGGATGAAGCGGTGCGGATATTGAAGCCGGTTCTGGATCGCCTCGGCTATCCGGCGGAGTGATCAGGCCGTTTTGCCGGTTGTCATCCTGTTGATGACAAGCCAGGAAAAACACAGCTTGCCGATTTCCTTCACCAGTTTTTGCGAAGCCGTGCGGGACGAAACGTCCGATCCTTCCGGCAGCCGAACGGTCAAATCCGGCACGATCTTCAAATCGTGCGGGCCCTCGTTCAGCGCGTAGTCCCAGCGGCCGGTCGCGCGCACAATGATGATCTCATTGTTCAGGTAGCGAAATTTCTTGTGCGCGATGGCGTTGTCGCTGATGACGCCGACAAGTTCCAGCTTGGGCTCCAGCGTGATGCGCCGCCCGCTTTTGCTGGGGCTGGGGTTGAGGTCGGTATAGATCAGCGTGTTGAAGCCGATGCCCTTGTCCAGCTCTTCCTTGCGCCCGAAATGCAGCATTCCGCGCGAAAGTGTGTTGCGCCAGTCTTTGAGCACGGAACCGACATTGGGATGGCGCAGCTGCTGCGCGAACATCTCCAGGATCGGCTTTACATCGGGATCGACGGCGGTCATGGCCTAAATTCGCGCACCGGTCGCGGCGCGGTCAAGCGGGGCGCTTCAGCACCATGCGTGCGATGTCGCCATCGCGTGCCACGTCCAGCACTTCGAACCCTTCCTGGCGGCACATATGCGGCACGTCGATCGGCGCCATGGGATCGTCGGTCACCACGCGGATCTCGTCGCCTGCCGCCGCCGCACGCAATCGCCTGCGCGCCATCAGTGCGGGCAGGGGGCATTTCAAGCCTCGGAGATCCAGTTCCTCTTGCGCCATTTGGCCCCTTTTGCCGCCTTTGCCGCGCAGCCTATCCTCAAGCCTTCGAGTCGAGAGGGCTGGAATTCCGATGTTCGACGCCATAAGGCGCGAGGCGATCTATATATCAAGCGTGGCGCGCACCTTCTATCGCATGCGCCATGTGAAGCCGGACGCGCCCACCACCATTGCCGATGTGGTGGAGGCCGTGGTGCGCGCGCATCCAAACCGGCCCGCGATCCTCTATCTCGACCGCACCATCACCTATCGCGAAATGGACGGCTGGGCGGCGCGCTATGCCCGCTGGGCGCAAGGCCAGGGCGTCGGCAAAGGCGATGTCGTGGCGCTCCTGATGGAGAACCGGCCGGAATATCTCTTCGCCTGGCTGGGTCTGCTCAAGCTCGGTGCCGTCGTCGCCCTCATCAACACCAATCTGCGCGGCAGCCCGCTGGCGCATTGCATCTCCATTGCCGGTGCGAAGCATATGGTCGTCGGCGCGGAGCTTGCGGACGCCTACAAGGACGCCGCGCCGCTCGTCTCGCCCGCGCCCGCCGTCTGGGTCACCAATGAAGATGGCGGCGGCAATCTCGATGCGGCGCTGGCCGTTTGCTCCCCAGAGCCCTTCGCACGCGGGCCGCGCGAAGGTCTGCTGTGCAAGGACAAGGCGTTCTATATCTTCACCTCGGGAACCACCGGCCTGCCGAAGGCCGCGAACATCAGCCATCTTCGCGCGCTTTTCATGATGTATGGCTTTGCGGGCGGGCTAAACGCGCAGCCAAGCGACCGGATGTATAACGTGCTGCCGCTTTATCACTCCTCCGGCGGTATCTGCGCGGTGGGCGTGGCGTTTACCGCCGGCGGCTCGCTGGTGCTGCGGCGCAAATTCTCGGTGCATGAGTTCTGGGACGATTGCTACCGCTACAAGCCCACCTTCTTCCAATATATCGGCGAGCTGTGCCGTTATCTCTTGAACGCGCCGCCCGGCCCGCATGAGCGCGATCACAATCTGCGCGCCATCACCGGCAACGGCTTGCGTCCGGAAATCTGGCCCGCCTTCCAGAAGCGTTTCGCGATCCCCAGGATCGTGGAGTTCTACGGCGCCACCGAAGGCAATGTTTCCATGCTCAATTACGACGGCAAGGTGGGCGCCGTCGGCCGCATTCCACATTATCTGCGCAACGTACTGACCACGCGCATCGTCCGGTTCGATCTCGAGCACGAGATGCCGGTGCGCAACGCCGAAGGCTTCTGCATCGAATGCGCCCCCGGGGAAGCGGGTGAGGCCATCGGCAAGATCACTGAGGAACCGGGCAAGAATTTCGAGGGCTATACCAAGGCCGCGGACACGCAGAAGAAAGTGCTGCACGACGTGTTCGAAAAGGGCGATGCCTGGTTTCGCACCGGCGATCTGATGAAGCAGGACGCGGAAGGCTATTTCTATTTCGTCGATCGCATTGGCGACACCTTCCGCTGGAAAGGCGAGAACGTGGCGACAAGCGAAGTGTCGGAGGCGCTCGGTGTCGTCCCCGGTATCGAAGAAGCCAATGTCTATGGCGTGTCCGTGCCAGGCATGGACGGCCGCGCAGGAATGGCGGCGCTTGTCGTCAACGGGGATTTCCAGCTCGACAGGCTGGCCCAGAACCTTGAAAGCGCGTTGCCAGCCTATGCGCGGCCGGTCTTCCTGCGCCTGCTGCCGCATATGGAGATCACCGGCACCTTCAAGCAGCGCAAGGTAGAACTGGTGAAAGAAGGCTTCGATCCTTCCGCAATCGCTGAACCGCTCTACTGGCTCGACCCCGCGACGTATAAATACGAGCCGCTCACCAGCGCCATACATGCGGATATCTGCGCCGGGCGGGTAAAGCTTTAGCCAGTCTCAAGCTCCGAAACGGGCGTCCACTTCTTCTTGCGCCGCGCAATGCGGCCCGGAACGTCCTCGCCATCAAAATCGTGCGGCACCACAGGAAAGTCGAGTGGCGGCTTTTTTTGAAAGCTGTTGGCATTGACGGTGAACCACATGCGCCCACCATCTTTCATCAGCGCGCCGATGTAGACACCGCAATCGCGGCAGACGAGGAAATCGGCGGTTTTCAAGGCAAAGCGATAGCGCGAGAGTTTCGCCGCGTCGCGCACCGAAATGCGGATCGTGCCGTTGGGATCGGACGTCGTGTGCGCGCCATGGCTGCGGCAGAAGCCGCACATGTCGGCGCGCAACCCCAGCGTCTCCAACGGCGCCGTGGCCTCGAAGACGTACGAAAGATTGCCGCAGTGGCAGCCACCGATAAATATGTGCGTGGTCATGCGCCGAAGCTAGCGCGGAAACAAAAAGAAAGGGCCACACGAAACCGCATGGCCCCTCCCAAAAAATTGCGAAGCTGCTATTCGGCGGCTTTCTTGCCCTTCTTGGCTTCGTCCTCGCGATGCTTCTGGATGGTCTGCATCGCGGCGTTCATGGCGGCGCCAATGAAACGCTCCTTGTTGTCCTTGGCCCAGTTGAGAGCGGTCTCGCGGGCGGTGTTCGCACCGTTGATCACCGGCGTCACATAACGCTGCCACATCTCGTAGGACTTCTTGGTGTTCTCGAAATCCGCCCAGTTGTGCGCCAGCTGCAGGAACACGCCGAAATCGCCCTGCTTCTTCTGCAGGCGGCGGATCTGCGCGATGGCGTCTTCCGGCGTGCCGATCACCGCCACACCGTTCTCCACCATCTGCTGAGCGGATTGGTTCTCCGTGCCCTCGCGTCCCGCCACAGCGGAGATGCCGGAGAAATAACCCTGCCATTTGTCGAGGCCGAACTTAACATTCTCGAACGCCTTCTCGCGCGTCTCGGCGATGTGCACGGGGCCGACGAGGCGCAGGCGGCTGGGATCCATTTTCTTGCCGTTCTCCGCCGCCGTCTTGTTGGCGATCTCCCAGTTGATCGCCAGCGCGTCATAGCCGCCGGCCTGCGTCGCCGCCACGCACAGCATGCCGAAGCCATGTTTGCCGGCCAGCTTTCCGCCCGACGGCGTGACCGACGATGCCACGCAGATCTCAGGATGCGGATCGCTGAACGGCAGAAGCTGGCAGGTCGCGTCCTGCAAGGTGAACCAGTCGGTCTTGTGGGTGACGCGTTCGCCTTTCCACAGGCGCAGGATCACTTCGATGGCTTCCACCATGCGGTCGCGCTGCGTCGAAGGATCGATGCCCATCGAGAACGCATCCGACGGTAGAAGGCCGGGGCCGACGCCGAACATCACGCGGCCCTTGGTCTGGTGGTCGAGCTGGATGATGCGGTTCGCCGCCATGAGGGGGTTGTGATAGGGCAGCGATACAACGCCGGTGCCAAGCCTGATGCGCTTGGTGCGCTCGGCCACCGCAGCGATGAACAGCTCCGGCGAGGGAATGATCTCGAACCCCGCGGAGTGATGCTCGCCGATCCAGGCTTCTTCGTAACCGAGGCGATCCAGATGTTCGATCAACTCCATGTCGCGCTGGATGGCGAGCGTGGGGTCTTCGTCCACCGGATGAAATGGCGCGAGGAAAATTCCGTTCTTCAGTTTCATGGCGCGTCCCTTCGGATATTTGTTGCGCCGATCATGCCATGCCGATGCAACGCTGTCCCGGCTGACGCCACGTCAAAAACTTACAGCGGCGGCGCTTCGAATCCGCCGATTCCGTCTTCTATTGCGGCCGCGAAATCGAAAAGCCTGTCTTCGCCGTCTATCGGGCCGACGACCTGAATGCCCACGGGCAAGTTGGACGCGGTCCGGCCGGCCGGTGTCGCGAGCGCGGGAAGATGCAGCGCCGTCGCCAGCGCAATCCATCCCAGCATGTTGGGATAGGCGATGGACTGCCCATCCACATCCAATGTGCGCATGTGAAACGGCTCGCTGTGGTCATGCTTGAACGCCGTCACTGGCGAAATCGGCATGACGATCGCATCATGGGATTTGAAGAACGCCGCCATCTGGTCCTTCATCTCTTGCCGCGCGCGCTGTGCCGCCATCACCTCGCTTGCCTGCGCGCCGGTTGCGAGGCGGCTGAGTTCGCGGCTCCAGGGATCGCGGTTCGCGGCAAAGGCTTTCAGGTCCGCTTCGCGTGTTCGGGCGATTTCGGCGTGCACGTGGTCCGGGAATCCCGCGCCGATGACAGAGTTGAGCAGCCACACATAGTTCACCAGCAATTCGCGCATATCGACGGGCGCCTTGATCCGCTCGATCTTCGCGCCCTGCTTCTCAAGCGTGTCCGCCGCCCGCGCCACCGCATCCTTCACGTCACGCGACAGCGGCAGCAACGGGTCTTCGTCGAACACGGCGATGCGCGCGCCCTTCACATCGCGCTTGCCTGTTTCGGCGCTGCCATTGAGCACGCTCCACAGAAGCTTCAGGTCATCGACATTGCGCGCCATCGGCCCGCCAACGCCCAGATCGACTTCGGCATTCATGCCGGGCGGCGGCGGAATGTGCCCGCGCATGGGCAGTTTGCCCCAGGTCGGCTTCAGCGATGCGACGCCGCAGAAATTTGCCGGCACGCGCAGGGAGCCGCCGATGTCCGATCCGATTTCCAGCGGCGTGATGCCCGCGGCCAGTGCCGCCGCCGCGCCGCCCGACGAGCCGCCCGGCACGCGCGAAACGTCATAGGGATTGTTGGTCGTGCCGTAGATGTCGTTGTAGCTCTGCCAGTCGCTCAGCATCAGCGGAACGTTGGTCTTGCCCCAGATGATCGCGCCCTGCCGCCGCGTCGCCGCCACCAGATCCGCGTCGTTGCAGTCTTTCGCGCGGCCGTGAAAGCCCTTGAAGCCGGACGAAGCCGGCATGCCAAACACATCGAAGCCGTCTTTGACCGTCATCGGAAGTCCGGCCAGCGCACCAAGCTCGGCGCCATGCGCGCGTGCATCGTCGATAGATTTCGCGGCGGCGCGTGCGTGCTCCAGATCCTTTTCGATCACCGCGTTCAGCTTGCCGTGCAGCGCATCGTTGCGCGCGACATGCAGGTCCAGAAGTTCGCGCGCGGACACTGTCTTGTCCGCAAGATCGGAAAGCATCTGCCGTGCCGTAGCGTAAATACCGGTCATGTCGAACTCTCTTGTGCGGACCATGGGATGACATAAGGTCTCTCGACGAAGGTCAAGCAGGGCAGGGAACAACAATGCGTGCCGCCGTTTTCCGCGAAATGTCGAAGCCTCTGGTGATCGAAACCATCGCCGATCCCACGCCCGCACCGCATGAACTTATTCTGAAGGTGAAGAACTGCGGGATCTGCGGGTCCGATCTGCACATGACGGAACCCACTTCCATCATGCCGCTCGCGCTGGGCAGCGTGATGGGCCACGAATTCGCGGGCGAAGTTGTGGGTATTGGCAGCGCGCTTGCCGGCGCATTCAAGGAAGGCGACCGCGTGGCGGGCTTTCCCTATATCTGCTGCGGCGATTCCAGCCCGTGCAAGAATTTCACCTTCGGCCAGACGACCTGCAGCAAAGGCATCAGTATCGGCTTGGGCCAGAGCCATGGTGCCTATGCCGACTATGTGAAGATCGGCGGAAGCGGCGCCTATCGCCTGCCGCAATCGGTGTCGTTCCGTGAAGGCGCGATGGTGGAGCCGCTGGCTGTCGGCCTGCATGCGGTGGACATGGCGAAGATGCCGCGCGGCGCAACCGTGCTCGTCATCGGCGCAGGTCCCGTCGGCCTTGCCGTGATGCTGTGGGCGAAATTCCTTGGCGCGCGGCATGTCATCGTCAGCGAGAAAGCGGAGGTGCGCAAAACGATGGCGGCGAAATTCGGCGCCACCGATGCCATAGACCCCAACATGCCGCTCACCCCGCAGGTGGAAAAGATCGCCGGCAAGGGGCCGGACATCATCTTCGAATGTGTCGGTGCGCCTGGGCTGATCGGCTCGGCGATGATGGATGCCCCGCGCGGTTGCCGCATCGTGATCGCGGGCGTCTGCCAGCAACCCGACACGATCATGCCGCTGATGGGCATCGTGAAGGAGTTGGAGCTGCAATTCGTGCTCGGCTACCGCCCCGCCGATTTCGATTATGTGATCTCGATGATCGCCACGGACCGCGTGGACGTCAGCCACATGATCACCGATGTGGTGAAGCTGGATGCGCTGCCCGATGCGTTCGAAGCGCTACGCAAGCCCTCGCACCAGTGCAAGGTGATGCTGGAGAACTGAGGTTCTCCTGGCTCCCGGATTGGGGAACCTTTGATTAACCAATTATCGACACATGCCCGGCACTATCTGAGGCATGGCACAGGGCAGTGAACCCGGGGCGCGCTACACCCAGTTGGCGCAGGAAAACGGCTGGGTCGGGCTCTGCGATCCCACCCTGAATTTCCGCGCGCCTGCCTTGCGCGAGCTGTCCCAGCTCTGGAGCCGGCAAGCCGAAAGCGCCGGACACATTCCACGCCGCGGCGATTTCACTCCGCGTGTGCTCAAGCAATGTCTGCCGCACGTCGTCAAATACGAACGCGTGATCTGCGCCCAGCGCGGCAAGCGCTATCGCGTGCGCGTGATGGGCACGCGTTTCGCCGAGCACATGGGCGATCTTACGGGAAAATTCATCGACGAGGCGATCGACGAACAGTTTCTTCCGCGCTGGTATGCGGCGCTGGATGCCGTGCTCGAGGCAGGCGTGCCGCTGCGCTTTCTCAGCCGCGCCGACACGATGAACAAGGACTTCATGCTCGGCGAGTTCTTTGAAGCGCCGCTCATGGACGACAATGGCGAGATCAATCTGGTCCTCGCCGCGGGAATCTACAGCCCCATGCACAGCTGGAACGAGATCCTGGAGCAGGAACGCGTACGCGCCGCCGCCTAGAGCGGCGTCACCATGAAGCCCGCGCGCGGGAAGTGCACCACCACATCGCCCACCTGATCGTCCGAGCGCGCGATAGCGATCTCATGCGCGTTGCCGAACAGGATCGTGCCTTCGACGGGATCGCGGCCGTAATCATCGGCCGAAACCGCAACGCGCGTGCCCGGCGTCAGATCGCGCGGATCGTTTGGATCGGCGGCCATCTGTGCCTCCGGAGTCGCCGCCTTGGCGATCTGCAGTGCTTCCTTTGAGTCCATGGGCGAAGGCTTGCCGTGACCGAGCGCCGCGATGCGCGCCACCCACTGCGCCACCTTCGGATATTCGCGCAGATAGGTGGCGGCCACATGCGGCACCGCCGCCTGCAGCCACCAGAAATTCATATAGGCGTGGATGTCCGCCGCCCCCGGCTTCGGTCCGCCGACGAATTCGCGTCCGTCTTCCAGTGTCTCCGCCACGAAATCGGCGTGCGCGCGCCACTGGTCGCGCATGAAGGCCGCGGCGGCTTTCATGGCGTCGGTGTTGAAGGTCGAGCCGGACATCTTGCTGCGGTCCTGCTTGAAGGCTTCGGGCACCAGATCGCCGACCTCCGCGAACACCAGCGCGACGGACGCCATGAAGAACACCCGGTCGCTCCAGAATCCGAGTGCGTAAGCGAGGCCGTTCTTCAGCGGGAAGATCGGCGGCGTGGGATAACGCCGTTCCAGCTCGCGCAGGATGATCTGCGTGTCGCAGAAGATGTCCGCGCCGATCTGCATCACCGGCGTCTTGCGATAGCCGCCGGTCAGCGGAACGAGATCGGGCTTGGGCATCATGTTCGGAATCTCGACCGAGCGCCACGCAAGCCCCTTGATGCCGAACGCCACGCGCACCTTCTCGGAGAAGGGCGAGGCCGGGTAGTGATGGAAGATGATCTCTTTCGTCATGGCGCTAATTCAACTCGTTTGAGAATCGGATGTTGTTGTTCTGGATGCCTTCCAGCACCACGTCCATCCCGCCGGAACGGATCATCCATTCCAGGCGATGGTCGCGGTATTCGCGTTTGAACAAGCCGCTTTTCACCGCCTGATCCACCTGCGCCATGTTGGCGACGACGGCGGCGGCGGCACCGGCAGCCTTTTGCACGGACGGCCTCGCATTGGCGCGCGCCAGCCATTGGCCCAGCGGCGATGCTTCATCCGGCCCGATTCCGTTGCCGCGTGCGCCGTTTAGATAGGGCACGACCGACAGATCGGCCCAGCCGAACGCCTCGCCGCCGAACCATTCGCGATTCCCGAGATGGCGCGTCAGCCATTCATAGATGCCGCGCGCCTGTGCATGCGCGCGCGCTTCCAGGGTGCGGGCGCGCTCGCCGGTGGCACGCTTGAACCACTTGATCTCGCCAAGGCCCCAATTGATCGGCTCGAAGCTCGTATCCATCACATCTTCAATGGTGCGCGCCGTGGCGCGGTCTGCCGGCGACTTGGGCAGCATCGGCGGCGTCGGCCATTTGTCCTCGATATATTCCAGGATGATCGTGGAATCGAAGATCGAGACATCGCCGTCGATCAGCGAAGGCACTTCGCCGCGCGGATTGGATTTGAGGAACGCGGTATCCGGCTGTCCGCTGCCGATGGCGGTCGGCATGCGCGTTTCATACGGCACGCCCTTCTCATCGAGAGAGATCTTCACCTTCTGCGCGTAAGGCGACAGCGGGTGTTCATAAACGATCAAGGTCACAGGTCATTTCCCCTTTTTGTCTTTCCAGATCTGCGCCATCCATCCGAACAGCGTAGCGGCGTCGGACGGAACGTCCTTCGCGCCGAATTCGCGATAGAGCGCGGCGGTGTTCACCGCGATGCGTTCGCTGTCGCCCCAATTGGCGAAATCGTCGAAGGAGATGTCGCGCGCTGCTTCCAGCGCGCCCATGCCGGCGTCGTGCCGCTTCTTCGCTTCGTCGCGGATATAGACGAGATATTCGCGCAGCCGCGCCACGCCTTTCTTGTCGGTAATCGGGCCGTGCCCCGGCACGATGGTCTCGACATCCATCGCCTCTATTCGCTCGCAGGCTGCGATCCAGTTGCCGACTGGCCCAACCCAGATGATTGGATGGCCTTCGATGAAAAGAATATCGCCGGTGTACACCGCCTTGTCCGCGGGCACATAAGCGATCGCATCGCCGCCCGTGTGCGCCGGGCCCACCTCGATCAACTCAACGGTCTTGCTGCCGACTTGCCGTGTGGCGTGGCCATGAAAGGTGGTGTCCGGCAGCTTCGCGTCGATGCCGTCGACCTGGAAACGGCTGAAGCAGTGCAGGAAATATTCGCCGGTCAGCCCCATATTGCCGGCGGCTTTCATCAGCCCCGCCAGACCGGCCGGCGTCTCATGCGTCATCGCCGTCCTGGCGCCTTCGGTGGCGATGATCTCCGCACCTTCTACCAGCGCGTTTCCATAGCAATGATCGCCATTGTGATGGGTGTTGAACAGCGTCCGGATCTTCGCATCGTTCGCGCGCCGGAAGCTGTCCAGCATCGCGCGCGTATGCGCGTAGTCGAACATGGTATCGATCAGCAGCGCTTCGCCGTCGCTCGTGACGAGACCGGAATTGGACAAGCCCCATCCGCCGTCCGGCTGCAGATAGGCGTAGGAGCCATTGCCGAAATCGGCGATGCCCGGCGCATATCGCGCCTTGGGAAAAGACAGTGTGCTCATAGTCCGCTGAGACCTCCATCGATCGCCAGGGTCTGTCCGGTGATGTAGGAGCTTTCTTCCGACAGCAGGAACAGCGTGGCATAGGCCGTCTCCCATCCGGTGCCTTGCCGGTTGAGCGGGATGCTCGTCGCTGCGCGATTGGGCCGCCCGCGCGTCGCCAGCCGTCCGATGGACGTGTCCATCAATCCCGGCGCCACGACATTGGCGCGGATCCATCGCCGCGCGCCTTCGAAGGCGACGTGGCGGCATAAACCAAACAGTGCGGCCTTGGATGAATCGTAAGCGGGCAGCCGGCTTCCCGCCGTCAGTCCCGCGATAGAGGAAACGAAAACGATGGACGACGCGTCTTCCAGCTTCGCCATCGCATGCTTCACCGTCAGCATGTGCGAACGCAGATTGATGGCGAACACCTTGTCCCAGCTTTCGGCTGTCGTGCCGTCCAGCCATGCGCCGCCCGCACCGATGCCGACATTGAGCACGATCCCGTCCAGCGAGCCCAAGCCCTTATGCGCTTCGCCGATCATGCGAACGATGTCGTCTTCTTTCGTCGCATCGGCCTCTATCGCAAAGGCCTGGTTGTTCTCCTTCTCGATCAGCGAAACGGTGGCGGCGGCGCTGGCCAGGTCGCGATCCGCGACGGCAACCGCGGCGCCTTCACGCGCGCACAGCACGCTGATCGCCCGGCCATTGCCGATGGGCGTGTAGGCTTCGCCGATCTCCATCTGTCCGCCGCCCAGCACCAGAATGCGACGACCGGCCAACCGCCCGCGCGGCGGCGCTTCCCCCTTCGCTTCCGCCGGCGTGTGAACCACGCGCTCGCTCATGTGGCTTTCTCCCTTGACGGATTAGGGCGCGGCTGGTTGTTCTGCGCAAGGGCAATAGCGATTGACGGTGCGGCATGATCGAGGCGGTGATCTGGGATTTCGGCGGGGTTTTCACGACGTCGCCGTTCGAGGCCTTCGCGCGCTATGAGCGCGAGAACGATCTGCCGGTCGATCTCATCCGCACGATCAACAGCGAGAACCATCTCACCAATGCCTGGGCGCGCTTCGAGCGCGCGGAACTTGATCTGGACAGTTTCGACAAGGCGTTCGCCGACGAGGCGCTCGCCAAGGGCCACTACGTTCCGGGCAAGGACATCATCGGATTGCTCTCCGGCGATTTCCGCCCGGAGATGATCGAGGCGCTCAGGCGCATCAAGACGAAGTTCAAGACCGGCTGCATCACCAACAACGTGCCCGCCAACATGACCGGCTCCAACGAAGGCCGCACATTGTATGCAAAGGAAGTGATGGCGCTGTTCGACCACGTCATCGAATCGGCCAAGACGGGCATCCGCAAACCCGATCCCCGTATATATGAAATGATGTGCGACGCGCTCTCGGTGAAGCCGGAGGCCTGCATCTATCTGGACGACCTCGGCGTGAACCTGAAGCCCGCCCGCGCCATGGGCATGGCCACGATCAAGGTGGAGAGCGGCGCGCAGGCCATTGCGGCGCTGGAATCCCTCACAAGTATGAATCTGCATTAACCACCGTCGCCGCATTAAGGGCGCGCTAAGGAGACATGCCTAGAACAGAGGCATGGATTTCGGGACAAGCGCATTTCTGGAGGCGGTCGCCGCGTTCAACGCGGTGTCCGAACGCGAGGGCTGGGAGCAGCAATGCGATCCCGAACTTGCGTTCAGCCATCCGGATTTTCCTGCGATGCTCTCCATCTGGAAAAAGCAAGCCGGCGCCAATCCGATGGCGTTCCGCCACAGCATGACGCCGCGCGTTCTCAAGGGCTTTCTGCCGCGCGTCGTGATCAACGAGCGAACCCGATCGCATCCGCCGCGCTACAAATGGCGTCTGATGGGCACGCAGATTGCTGAAGTGCTGGGCGAACGCACCGGAAAATTCATCGACGAGTACGCGCCGCCGCGTCAGGCCGCGCGCTGGAATGCCAATCTGGATCTGGTCATGCGCGTTCAGCGCCCATTGCGGTTTCATGGCCGCGTGCTGGTGAATGGCAAGACCTATCTCGCCAGCGAGCTTCTCTTCCTGCCGCTTGCAGATGATGCACGCGAAGCGCGTTTCGCCCTCGGTTTCGGCCATTACGGCCCGGGCGCCGTGAGCGGCAAGAGGCATGCGCTGCGCGCATCCGGGCCCGCCGCGGAACTGGCGTTTTCACAGCGTTAACAGTGTTTTGAGAAAGGGTCTGCTATCCCGGCTTCATGGGGAGCCGCGAACAGGCCATTGCACAATTCAACGCGCAAGCGAACGAACGGGGCTGGCTGCAATATTGCGACCCCGCAAACGACTTCGTCATGCGCGAGTGCGAGGAACTGATCGAGTTGTGGAGCTGGGCGCGCGGCGAACGCGACCTTCCATTTCGCGACGATCTCCCGGTGCGCTGTCTCAAACCTTATCTGCCGCGCCTGTCTCTGGTGGAGCGCATCGAAAACGATCCCCCACGATTCCGCTTCCGCCTCGTCGGCACGGTCATGACGCGCAGTCTGAGCGAGCGCACGGGCCAGACATTCGACGACGACAGCGCCTCGGCCGAGCAGACCGAACGCTGGACGGCGACAACGCTGCTGGCGCTCGCATTGAAGGAGCCGCTGCGCTTCCCGACGATCATCGAAAAGCACATGGTCGGCGAGATGCTTCTGCTTCCGCTTGCGGATGAAACCGGCGAGCCGCGCTTCGTTATCGCCTATGGCCGCTACGAACCGCAGCGCGACTGGAGCGTGCGCGAAGGCTCGGTGCGCGCGCAGGCGAACGGCTAGGCGAAATCCTTCGCCAGTTCGCCGCGCACCTCCGGCGGGATCACCGCCATATGGCCATAGGCCGGATGCGCCACGCCCAGAACCGCTTCAATGGACGGGTTCCGGAATTTCGCGATCTGATCCGGTGTGAACTTGAACCGCACCCAATGCACGGACGAGGTCTTTCCGTCCGGCGTCGTGCGATCGTCATATTCCGTCGGCGTCGCGGCTATGCGTTCCTGGTCGAGCGCGACATAGATGCTCTCCTCGATCCCGGCGAGGCGGTAGAGCTCGCGATTGCGCTTGTTCGCATCCTCGATCTCCAGCATCAGCGTGGCGATCAATTCGCTGCCCTGCGGGATCAGCGGATTATAGGCTTCCAGTTCGCCGGCGATCTGGCCTTCGCCGCCTTTCTCGATGTGCAGCATCTCCTGCACCTGCATCCACATCGTCTCGTAGTTCTCGAAATAGAACGTCGCGAAGGGTCCTACTTCCATGCGCCGGTTCTTCTTCACCGGAATGATGTTCTTGCGGAACTGGGCGCGCTCGGCCGCGTATTTCTCGAACGACAGGATGTCGGCCGGCGTTATCTTTCGCGTTGTCGCGGGCATGGTCTACTCCACCAGTCCATAGGCGCGGGCGAAGATCTGGATCGGATGCTCGGCCTCGCGTGCCTTGGTTTCTTTTTCTTCTTTCGCGTTCAGCGCCTTCACGTTCTGCAGAATGTGCTGCGCCGCCAGCGGGCAATCCGATGCGATGTGTCCGTGGTTCTGTCCTGCGGCGGTGCGAAACACCGGCCGTCCCACCTTCTCGGCCACCGCATGCGTCGGCTTCACAACGCCGAAGGTGCCGCCGTGACCGGAACAGCGCTCGATCACGTCCACCTTGGTCTCGGGGATAAGGCGCAGCATCTCCGCTGCCTTGGGGCCCATGTTCTGCGCGCGCGCATGGCAGGCCAGATGCACCGTCACGCCGTCGGCCAGCGGCCTCATCCCGTCCGGCAGGCCGTCCTTCTTGGCGATGCCCACGACATATTCGTCGATGTCGAAGACGGCCTTGGCCACGCGCTTCACGTTTTCATCGTCGGGCACGATCAGCGCCCATTCGAACTTCAGCATCAATCCGCAGGAGGCTGTCGGCGCGATGATGTCGTAGCCTTCATCGATCAGCTTCACGAGCTCGGCGGAAACCTTCCGCGCCTGCGCGGCAACCTTCTCCATCTCGGCCTGCTCGAGGAACGGCATGCCGCAGCACCCCGGATAGGATGCCTTGGTTTCCACGCCCAGGTGATTTAGCACCGCGCGCGCCGCCATGCCGGTGTCCGGCTTGTTGTAGTTCACGAAACAGGTGGCGAAGATCGCGGCCTTGCGCTTGCCGAAGGCCGGTGCGTTAGCATTCACCGTCCCCGGCCTCGCCTTGTCCGTACGCATGAACGTCTGCGAGGCGAATTTCGGCAAGGTCGCCGTCTCGTCGATATGCGCCACCTTGTCCATCAACGGGCGCGTCAGCGTGTTGTCCGTCGCCGACGCCCAGTTGACGAGGCCGGACAGCGGCACGGCCATGCGTCCGTTGCGATCCATTTCGGCAAGCTGCCGTGCGGTGAAATCCTTTTTTCCCGCTTTGGCTTCGGCAACGCGATGGCGCAGCAGCAGATGCGGAAAGTCGAGCTGGAAAGGATGCGGCGGCACGTAAGGGCACTTCGTCATGAAGCACATGTCGCACAAGGTGCAGGCTTCGGTGACTTCGGTGAAGCGCTCGCTCGGCACGCCGTCGAGTTCTTCGGTGGGGCTGTTGTCCACCATGTCGAACAGGCGCGGGAAGCTGTCGCATAGATTGAAGCAGCGGCGGCAGCCGTGACAGATGTCGAACACGCGGCGCATCTCGGCATCCAGCTTCACCGGATCGGTAAAGTCCGGGTTCTGCCAGTCGATCGGATGGCGCGTGGGGGCGTCGAGGCTGCCTTCTCTTGACATAGCGAATAGCCAATAGCGATGGGGAAAATGAAAATGGCGAGCGGCGTTTAGCTATTCGCTATTCGCCACTCGCCATTCGCGAACTCTTCTTACTTGCCGAGGCTGTCGAGCGCTTTCTGGAAGCGGCCGGCATGGGACTTTTCGGCCTTCGCCAGCGTCTCGAACCAGTCGGCGATTTCGTCGAAGCCTTCTTCGCGCGCCGTCTTGGCCATGCCCGGATACATGTCGGTGTATTCGTGCGTTTCGCCGGCGATCGACGCCTTGAGGTTCAGCGAAGTATCGCCGATCGGCTCGCCCGTCGCCGGGTCGCCCACGGCTTCGAGGAATTCCAGATGTCCGTGCGCGTGGCCCGTCTCGCCTTCCGCGGTGGAGCGGAACACGGTGGAGACATCGTTGTAGCCTTCGACGTCGGCCTTCTGCGCGAAATAGAGGTAGCGGCGGTTGGCCTGGCTTTCGCCGGCGAACGCGTCCTTCAGATTCTGCGCGGTCTTGGAACCTTTCAATGCTGCCATGTGCGTCTCCTTGAATGGGTGGCCGGGCGCGACTGTGCGACGGGCCGCGCGCCGCTGTCAACGCGCTTAGAACAATTCAAAAGAAGAATGTGTGAGGCGTTTAGGCGCGCTTGACGCGCACCACCACATCCACGCGATCCACCGTCATGCCCTTGGGCGGGGTGGGGACGTTCGACACCGCGATGGTGTCGCCGGGAATATCGATCAGCGCGCCTTCGTCTTCGAAATAGAAGTGCTGATGGTCGCCGATATTGGTGTCGAAATAGGCTTTGCCGGAATCGACCACGACTTCGTTCAGAAGCCCAGCCGCGGTGAACTGGTGCAGCGTGTTGTAGATCGTCGCCAATGACACGCGCACGCCCGCCTTCGCGGCTTCCTCGTGCAGCGCCTCGGCCGTCACATGCCGGTCGTGTTCGCGGAAGAGAAGACCCGCGAGAGCCACGCGCTGGCGCGTGGGGCGCAGACCCGCCGCGCGCACCTTCGTGCTCGCGGATTCAGCGGCTTCCTTGCCGGGTTTCTTGCGGACGACGGACACTTCAACACCTCAGGAGCGGGCTTGCGCAGGGGACGTCATACCCGCATGTTGCGGCCCTGCAATCCAGCCCTAGCTGGTTAGAATGCTTCTAACAAACAGAAATCGGCCCTGAGCGCCTTTTTGTCAAGAGATATGCGCCTAAAGCGGCTGAAAACCACGGGATTCCAGGGAAAATGACTGATATGGCGATCCGCCCCTCCAGCTTCGATCTGAACGGGCTCTTGGCCTGTGCGCGGGGCGAATTGTGGGGCGACGAGAATGCCAAGCTGCCTATGCCGCCGATGCTGATGATGGATCGCATCACCAAGATCACGGACAAGGGCGGCACCGAAGACAAGGGCGAGATATTCGCCGAACTCGATATCAATCCGGACCTGTGGTTCTTCAAATGCCACTTCCTCGGCGATCCGGTGATGCCGGGCTGTCTGCCGCTGGACGCGTTGTGGCAGCTGGTCGGGTTCTTCCTCGGATGGATGGGCGGCAAGGGCCGCGGTCGCGCGGTCGGCGTGGGTGAAGTGAAATTCGCCGGCATGATCCTGCCCACCGCCAAGAAGGTGAGCTATCACATCAACATGAAGCGCGTGATTCTGCGCAAGCTCGTGATGGGCGTGGCCGACGGCATCGTCCTTTGCGACGGCAAGCAGGTTTTTGAAGCGACGGATTTGAAGGTCGGTCTGGTTACGGACGAACAAGCCGCTGCCGCCGCCGCGCGGGGCTGATATGATGGTCATCATCAAAGGAGATTTGCCATGAGACGGGTCGCCGTCACGGGCATGGGTATCGTGTCGCCCATCGGAAACAACACGCAGGAAGTCGTCGCCTCGCTGCAGGAAGCCAAGTCCGGCATTTCCGGCGCGCCGCAGTACAAAGAGATGGGCTTTCGCAGCCAGGTCTATGGCAAGCCGAACATCGACCTTCCGGCGATGATCGATCGCCGCGCCATGCGCTTCATGGGCGATACCGCAGCCTTCGCCTTCGTCGCGATGGATCAGGCGCTGCGCGACTCCGGTCTCGAGGAGAAAGATATCGTCAATCCGAAGACCGGATTGATCGTCGGCTCCGGTGGCCCCTCGGTGCGCAACATCATCGAAGCCGCCGACATCAATCGCAAGAACGGCAGCCCGCGCAAGATCGGTCCTTTCGCGGTGCCAAAGACCATGTCGTCCACCTGTTCGGCCGTCCTCTCGACCTGGTTCAAGATCAAGGGCGTGAACTATTCCATCAGCTCGGCCTGCGCGACGTCCGCGCATTGCATCGGCAATGCCGCGGAGCTGATCCAGTTCGGCAAGCAGGACATCGTCTTCGCCGGCGGATCGGAAGAACTCGACTGGGCGATGTCGGGCCTGTTCGACGCGATGGGCGCGATGTCCACCAAATACAACGACACGCCGGCGAAAGCCTCGCGCGCGTTCGACAAGAACCGCGACGGCTTCGTGATCGCTGGCGGCGGCGGCGTTGTCGTGCTCGAGGAGCTTGAGCATGCGAAAGCGCGCGGCGCGAAGATCTATGCCGAGCTCGTCGGCTATGGCGCCACCAGCGACGGCCACGACATGGTGGCCCCGTCCGGCGAAGGCGCGATCCGCTGCATGCAGCAGGCGCTCGCCACCGTGAAGGGCGACGTGCAGTACATCAACGCGCACGGCACTTCGACGCCGGTGGGCGATGTCACCGAGATCAAGGCGCTGCGCGAAGTGTTCAGCGACAAGATCCCCTACATCAACTCCACCAAGTCGCTGACCGGCCATTCGCTCGGCGCCACGGGCGCGCAGGAAGCGATCTATTCGATCCTGCAGATGAACAACGGCTTCATCGCCGAAAGCGCGCATATCGAGGAGATCGACCCGGACGTGGCCGACGCCCCGATCGTGCGCAAGCGCATGGACAACCAGAAGATCGAGCGGGCGCTTTCCAACTCTTTCGGCTTCGGGGGCACCAATGCCACGCTGGTCTTCCAGCGGCATGACGCCTGAACAGGCAAAACTCTTGCAGGGGTGGAGCAGAAGCTCCGCCCCTGTGTTTCAAACCGGGACGGACAAGGATCGGTCATGGCTGAGCAAGGCATGATGAAGGGCAAACGCGGGCTGGTGATGGGGGTGGCGAACGACCATTCCATCGCCTGGGGAATCGCGCGCAAGCTTCACGAACAAGGCGCGGAGATCGCGTTCTCCTATCAGGGCGACGCGCAGTCCCGCCGCCTGAAGCCGCTCGCCGACAGCATCGGCTCCAAGATCCTCTTACCCTGCGATGTCGAGGACGACGCGCAGATGGACGCGGCCTTCGATGTCCTGAAGCGGGAATGGAAGACGCTAGACTTCGTCGTCCACGCCATCGCCTTCTCCGACCGCGACGAGTTGAAGGGCCGTTACGTCGATACGAGCCGGGACAACTTCGTCCGCTCGCTTTTGATCTCCTGCTATTCCTTCACCGCCGTCGCGCGGAGAGCCAAGGCGATGATGCCCAATGGCGGATCGCTGGTCACGCTCTCCCACATGGGCGCGCAGCGCGTCATCCCGAATTACAACGTGATGGGTGTTGCGAAAGCGGCGCTGGAATCCAGCGTCCGTTATCTCGCCGCCGATCTGGGGCGCGACAATATCCGCGTCAACGCGATTTCCGCGGGCGTGATGCGCACGCTTGCCGGTTCGGTGATCGGCGAAAGCCGCGTCGTGTTCCGCTGGAACAAGGCGCAATCGCCGCTCAACAAAACGATCGATCTCGACAATGTCGGAAACTCCGCCCTCTATCTGCTCAGCGATATGGGCGCGGGCGTCACCGGTGAAGTTCACCTGGTGGATGCCGGCTACAGCATCATTGGAGCGCCGCCGTCCACCAAGCTGAAAGGCTGGACCGGCGGCGAAGACGAAGGGGAATAGTCATGCGTCTCGCCATCTCGCTTATCGCGCTTTCGTTGTTCGCAACGCCCGCGCTTGCCGGATGGCAAGACGTCGCCAGCCCCGCCGACCAGAAGCGCCTTTCGCTGCTGGATGAATCCAAATCGCGCGCGATGGAGCAGGCGCAGTCCGGCCCGGACATGGGCGTGCTGCACGAGGTGCTCGATGGCGCGGGCGGTCCGGCAGATGGCATCGAAGGAAGCTGGCGCTGCCGTCTCATCAAGGTCGGCGGCATGACGCCGAGCCGCGTCTATAGCTGGTTCAACTGCCGCATCTCGAACCGCGGCGGGCATCTGTTCTTCCAGAAGCTGAACGGCACCACGCGCACCGCCGGCTATCTCTATCCAGCGGACGGCGGCAAGTATGTCTATCTCGGCGCGCAATATATGAGCACCGAGCCGATGCACGCCTATTCCGGCAGCGGTGCGTCTGTCGGCGCATCGCAGACGCCGGACGACCAGATCGGATTGCTCTCCGGCCTCGGCGGCGGTCATGCGCGCATCGAGATGCCGTACCCGGTGCAGGAATCGGCGTTCGACGTGATCGAACTGCGCCGCTAAACGCGCGCGAATTCCAGCTTCAGTTCATCCAGCAGCCGCGCTTCGGCGGGATCGGTGCGCCCGTCCGCCATCACCACGGCGCGCGCCGCACCCAGAAACGCGATCTTGCTGTCATTGTCTTCGCGCTCCAGCCGATGCAGCGCCGGATCGAGTTGCATCAGCGTGGGACGAAAACCGGCAATGTAATCTTTCAGCTTGCCAAGATCGGCGTCCGCCACCGGATGCCCGGCCTTGGCCAGCGTGGCGACGGCGTGATCCACCATCGCCTTCTGCTCGGCGGATGCGATGTCGCCATCGGCGCGCGCCAGAAGCGCCAGCGGAATCAGGTGATGGGCGATGATATCACGTGTTTCCTGCGGCAGCGGATAAGGCATCTCCGCCGAATCCTGCGCCATGCGCGGCTCATGCCTGTCGCGCACATATTCGCCGAACCGGCCCGCAAACATCGTCTGTTCAATGCCCATGCCCGGCCCCTCAAATCGCTGGCGACGCTAGTGAAATGCGATGACAGATTTGTGTCAGTTAGCGGCGGCAACGCTGCCGCCCTTCGATCCCCAGAACGCGACCCAGGTCAGGAAGTCGTCGCTGAACGTCTCGAATTTGTGCGGCACATGCGCGGCCACAAACAGCATGTCGCCGGGCGCGAACCGCACCACCTCGTCACCGCGCCGGAAGGTGCCGGTGCCGCTGATCACGATATAGACTTCGTCCTGCGTGTGCGGCGTCTGCGTGTCTTCGCCTTCCGGCTTGAACAGCACGAAGCGGCCATCGCCATGGTTGAAGACGTTGATGAAATCGTCGGACGCGTCGTTCAGGACCTTGCGCAAATCCGCCAGCGCGAATTTGACCGGCGTCGTCACGCGCGCTTCTTCGCGGCGTCGGCGAAGCGGCCGAACAGATAATGCGAGTCCATCGGCCCGGGCGACGCTTCGGGATGATACTGCACGCTGAAAATATCGCGGTTCTCCACGCGCAAGCCGCAATTGGTGCCGTCGAACAGCGAGACATGCGTCTGCTTCACGCCGCGTGGCAGGCTGTCGGCATCCACGGTGAAGCCGTGATTCATCGACACGATCTCAACCTTGCCGGTTTCCAGATCCTTCACCGGATGGTTCGCGCCGTGATGGCCCTGCGCCATTTTTTTTGTCTCGCCGCCCAGCGCCAGCCCCAACATCTGATGGCCAAGGCAGATTCCGAACACCGGCACATTCGTCTCCAGCAATCCCTTGATGGTGGGGATCGCGTAAGCGCCCGTCGCCGCCGGATCGCCGGGGCCGTTGGACAGCATGACGCCATGCGGCTGGTGCCGGATCACGTCTTCATAGGTTGCAGACGCCGGCAGCACGATGATCTCCGCGCCGTGGCCCGCAAGCTGGCGCAGGATGTTGCGCTTCACGCCGTAGTCCAGCACCACCGCGCGCCATGTCGAGTTCTTCTCGGCGGCATAGCCTTCGGGCCACATCCACGGCATCTCGTTCCACGCATATTGCTGGCGCGTGGTCACGTCCTTGGCGAGGTCGAGGCCGACAAGGCCCGGAAATGCGCGCGCCTGTTTCACCAGCACGTCGCGATCGAATTTTCCCTCCGGCGACACGGCGACGACGCCATGCGGCATGCCCTGTTCGCGGATGCGGTTGGTGAGCGCACGCGTATCGATGCCCGCGATGCCCGGAATGTTGTGCAGCTTCAGCCAGCGGTCGAGCGGCGAGAGCGCGCGGTAGTTCGACGGCTGCGTCGCGTCGGAGCGCACCACCATCGCGCGCACCACTGGCGTCGTCGCCTCGATGTCTTCGCTGTTGGTGCCGACGATGCCGATGTGCGGGAAGGTGAAGGCCACGATCTGCCCGGCATAGGAGGGATCGGTGAGGATCTCCTGATAGCCCGTCATTGCGGTGTTGAAGCAGACTTCGCCGACGGCCGCTGTGGCCGCGCCGAAGCCCTGTCCCTCGAACACCGTGCCGTCGGCGAGAACCAGAAGCCCTGTCGCGCGTGAAACGGTGGCCGCCGTGCGTTCGGCGGTTGCGGAAGATGTGTCGCTCATTGGGGGGACTCCGATTTGCCGGAAAATAGAAATGCGGGGTGTGGGGGTCAAGCGCGCGATTGCGCGCATCCACAATGTTCCCGGCTCGCATTGGACGGAGCGGGAAATTGGCCTAGAATCGGTGTTTTCCGGCGATTTGGAGAGCGATATGGGCCTGCGCGAGCAGTTCAACGAGCAGATGAAAGAGGCGATGAAGGCGAAGGATCAGCGCCGTCTCTCGACCCTGCGCATGATCAACGCGGCGCTGAAGGACAGGGACATCGCCAACCGCACCGAGACCAGCCGCGAAGGCATCTCCGAAGACGAGATTCTCGGAATGCTCGGCAAGATGATCAAGCAGCGCGAGGAAAGCGCCGAAGCCTTCGACAAGGGTGGCCGCCCGGAGATGGCCAAGTCCGAGCGCGAGGAAGTGGAGATCATCCGCAGCTTCATGCCCAAGCAGATGAGCGCCGACGAACAGCGCGCCGCGATCCGGGGCGTCATCACCGATGTGGGCGCCACCTCGATGAAAGACATGGGCAAGATCATGGCCGCGCTGAAAGAGCGCTACGCCGGCCAGATGGATTTCGGCAAAGCCAGCGGCATGGTGAAAGAGCTGCTCAAATGATTTCCTCCCCCGTTTACGGGGGAGGTGGCGAACGCAGTGAGCAGGAGGGGGAAGTCCTGCAAAGCCCCCTTCACTTCGCTCGCAACGCTCGCGAAGCACCTCCCCCGTAAACGGGGGAGGAAAACTCATGCCGCCAATCTCTGCATCGCGCCGGATACGGCGGCGCCCAGCGCTTCCACCGCTTTCACATCGTCTTCGCTGAACGCGCGCTTGTCGCGCCAATAGGCGCCCATCGCGGCGATCGGCGTTGCGCCGCCCACCGGCACCATGACGAGGCTGTTCACGAAGGTCTTGCGATAGACGTCGTGCGGGATGCGGTCGTCCTGGAAGATGTCTTCGATGGCGGCGGTCTTTTTGTTCAGCATCGTCCAGCCGGAGATGCAGGTTTCCATGGGAAACTTCTGGCCCTTCCACAAAGGTCCGATGGCGTCTTCCTCGACATAGTGGCACTTGCCGTCGTCGCGCAGCACGAAGGTCACTCCGTCCGCCGAGCAGACCGAGCGCGCGGTAGAGCGCACGATGGCGATGATCTCTTCCAGCGATCGGGCGACGCCGAGCCGATCGGCGGCTGCGTCCAGCAGCTTCAGCCGGAAGTCTATGCCGGCCCGCGGTTCGAAATCGTCGTTCACTGGACTGCCCCCCGTCCCGATTCCTTTGCAGGAATACAAAGCTCGACTGGCGAATACAATAAAACGGGGGCTATGAAGCAATACTGAAAGCCCTCGATGATTGCGGTTTTCAGTGCTTTTTCTGGCCGCAGCCGGTTGGAATCGGAACTTTGCACAACCCACAGCGGAATCTTCTGGGCCGTTGGGACTTTCCGTCTCCGGCCACCTACATTAGCCCCATGCGCTTTGGCCCCCATCTTCTCGAAGAAATCCTGCGGCGGACGGATATCGTCCAGCTCGTGGGCCGGCGCGTGAAGCTCACCCGCAAGGGAAGGGTCTTGTGGGGCTGCTGCCCCTTCCACCAGGAGAAGTCCCCCAGCTTCAAGGTGGAGAACGAGCGCCGCGCCTACAAATGCTTCGGCTGCGGCGCGCATGGCGATGCCTTCAAATGGCTGATGGAGACCGAAGGCCTCACCTTCCCCGAAGCCGTTGAGAAGCTGGCGGGCGAAGCAGGCGTCGAACTCCCCAAATGGTCGGCGGAAGACGAAGCGCGCGAGGAAAAGAAGAAGTCGCTCTACGACGTCATCGAAACGGCCTGCGCATTCTTCGAAGAACAATTGCGCGGCACCAACAATCGCGAGGCGCGCGACTATCTCGTCTCGCGCGGCCTGAACGGCGAAGCGGCCAAGCAATTTCGTCTCGGCTACGCGCCCGGCGGCGATGCGCTGAAGGCCCATCTCTATGCCAAGAACATTCCGCTGGACGACATGGTCGCGGCGGGGCTGGTGCGCCCGCAGGATGGCGATCGGCCGGCGCGTGATTTCTTCTTCAACCGCGTGATGTTTCCCATCGCCGATGCGCGCGGCCGCATCGTGGCGTTCGGCGCGCGCGCGCTCGATCCCGACGCCAAGCCCAAATACATCAACACCGGCGAGACGGCGCTCTTCTCCAAGGGCCATCTGCTCTACAATTTCGACAAGGCGCGCGCCGCCGCGCTGAAAGCGCAGACGATCATATTGGCCGAAGGCTATATGGACGTGATCGCGCTGGTGCGCGCCGGTTTCGATTATGCCGTCGCCCCGCTCGGCACCGCGCTCACCGAGGATCAGTTGCAACTTCTGTGGCGCACCGCGCCGGAGCCTGTCCTGTGTTTCGACGGCGACGAGGCGGGCTTGCGCGCCGGTCTGCGCGCCGCGCATCTGGCGCTGCCACATTTGAAGCCCGGCTACTCGCTGCGCTTTGCGTTTCTGCCTGCTGGCGAAGATCCCGACACGCTCATCAAGCGCGAAGGCGCGATGGCCATGCGCAAGATTCTCGATGCCGCCGAGCCGCTGGCCAAGGTGCTGTGGCGCGCGGAAACCGAGAACAAGGATTTCTCCACGCCGGAACGCCGGGCCGGCCTCGAGCGCGCGCTGGCGGAGATCGTGTCCCGCATTTCCGACCGCACCATCGCCGACTACTACAAGCGCGATTTCGACCAGAAGGTGTTCGACAACTTCAAGCGCCGCAGCGCCGCCCCGGCGCAGGCCAAGCCGCAATACCAGCCCCGCGGCAATGACCGCCGCGGCGGCTTCGGCAGCGGACGGCGCCCGCCGCCACGTCCCGGATTCGCCGGCGGCGGCGATGCGGTGTCGTCGGCGGTTAAGAACTCGCTTCTGGCGCGCTCCGGCCGCTCGGGCGCGCGGAGCCTGAAGGAGGTGGAACTTTGCGTCCTGCTGTTCCGCCATCCGGATCTGGCGGTCCATCATGCGGAGATCGTCGCCGAACTGCCCCTGTCGGACCGCGTTCTTGACTCCTTTCGGCATGAGCTTTTAAACCTCGCCGCTTCCGGCTCCAGGCTTGAAAATCAAGGTTTGGAAGCCCATCTAGTCCGTCACGGCATGTCCGAACTCGTCGAGCGCCTCAATGCGCGGGCACTGGCGAGCGGAGAAGTCGCCCCGGCGGACGACAAGCAGGGGTTTGAGGGTGCCGAAGACATCGAAGCCCGCTGGCTCAGGGCCGCAGCACAGCTGCGGGACATGGCCGAAACAGGCCCCGAACGGCTCCAGGCGTTCGAGCGTTTCAAGTCGGAGGCGACCGAGGAGAACTGGCGCGATGCCGCCCGTTTCCTTCCGCAGCAGGATGACTGACGCGACATTCGCGTTCTGTTCACGGTAAAGCGCAAAAACCGGACTCTCTCCACATAGGGTAGAGGGTTCTGCAAAAACGGAAATTGTCAGTTGGCAACGAAGAAAGACCTTAAAAAGAAAACGGCGAAAGCCGCTCCCGCCAAATCCACCGCGAAGACCAAGACCAAGGCGAAGCCGGCCGCGAAAGCCGCCGCCTCCAAGTCTGCCGCCGTGAAGAAGGCCGCGCCCGCGAAGGCGACGGCGAAGCCGGCCGCCAAGGCCGTGGCGAAGGTCGATGCCAAGGCCTCCAAGAAATCCGAGAAGCTCGATCCCAAGCTGGCAAAAGCCGCTGCCGCCACCCAGCACCCGGTGCTGGTGAAGAAGGAAACCGTCCTCAAGAACGGCAAGGTCGTTCCGGTGAAGGGCCTGAAGCCGGGCGAAGCCGAGCCGCCGGGCGATGCGGATTCGCCGCTGCTGGACATGTCGGACGCGTCCGTCCGCAAGATGATCACCAAGGCGAAGACCCGTGGCTACGTCACCTATGACGAGCTGAACAAGGTGCTGCCGTCCGAGAAAGTGTCCTCCGAGCAGATCGAAGACACGATGTCGATGCTCAACGAGATGGGCATCAACGTCATCGAGTCCGAAGAGCAGGAAGAAGGCGAGGGCGGCGAAGGCGAAGGCGGCGCGCTCACCACCACCGGCAGCACGGCCGTCGCCACCACCGGCACCGGCAAGGAAACCTATGACCGCACCGACGATCCGGTGCGCATGTATCTGCGCGAGATGGGCTCGGTGGAGCTTCTCTCCCGCGAAGGCGAAATTGCCATCGCCAAGCGCATCGAGGCCGGCCGCGAATTGATGATCGGCGCCTTGTGCGAATCTCCGCTGACCTTCGAAGCCATCACCGTTTGGCGCGACGAACTCAACGAAGGCAAAGTCCTTCTGCGCGACATCATCGATCTGGAAGCGATGTATGGCGCCGGCCCCGACGGGCAGAACAACCAGAACAACGCGAACGCAAACGGCGCCGCGACCGGTGAAGACGGCCAGCCCGTCATCGCCGCGCCCAAGCCCTTCGTGCCCAAGCCGCCGCCGGCGCCCAAGCCTGCCGCGCCCGCGCCGCAGCCCAAGGCCGACGGCGAAGAAGTCGATCCCGGCGAAGCCGCCGCCGCCGCCGACTCGCAGGAAGACGATGAGGACGAGGGCAATCTTCCGCTCTCGGCGATGGAAGCAGCCCTTAAGCCGCAGGTGCTGGAGACGCTGGACAACATCGCCAATCTCTACAAGAAACTCGGCAAGCTGCAGGACGCGAGCGTGGAAGCGCAGCTCGGCAGTGCCGAAGATCTTTCCACGTCGCAGGAACGCCGCTTCAAGAAGCTGCGCAACGACACTGTCGATCTGGTGAAGGGCCTCAAGCTCAACAACAACCGCATCGAAGCGCTTGTCGATCAGATGTACGGCATGAACCGCCGCCTCGTCTCGCTCGAAGGCCGCCTGCTGCGCCTTGCCGAAGCCCATGGCGTGGACCGCGCGGACTTCCTGAAAGAGCATTTCGGCAACGAGCTGGATCAGCAATGGTCGCGCCGCGTCGGCCGTCTCACCCGTCCGGGCTGGAAGGATTTCATCCAGGACGAGCGCGACAAGGTTTCGGCCTTCCGCGACGAGATCCAGTCGCTGGCGCAGGAAACGCGCCAGTCCATCGTGGATTTCCGCCGCATCGTGCACACCGTGCAGAAGGGCGAGCGCGAAAGCGGACAGGCGAAAAAGGAAATGATCGAGGCGAACCTTCGTCTCGTGATCTCCATCGCCAAGAAATACACCAACCGCGGCCTGCAGTTCCTCGACCTCATTCAGGAAGGCAATATCGGCCTGATGAAGGCGGTCGATAAGTTCGAATACCGCCGCGGCTACAAGTTCAGCACTTACGCGACGTGGTGGATTCGTCAGGCCATCACCCGCTCCATCGCCGATCAGGCGCGCACCATCCGCATTCCGGTGCACATGATCGAGACGATCAACAAGCTGGTGCGCACCTCGCGCCAGATGCTGCACGAAATCGGCCGCGAGCCGACGCCGGAAGAACTGGCCGAGCGCCTCGCCATGCCGCTCGAAAAAGTGCGCAAGGTTCTGAAGATCGCCAAGGAGCCGATCTCACTCGAAACGCCGATCGGCGACGAGGAAGATTCGCATCTGGGCGATTTCATCGAGGACAAGAACGCGATCCTGCCGATCGACGCCGCCATCCAGGCGAACCTGCGCGAAACGACCACGCGCGTGCTGGCCACGCTCACCCCGCGCGAGGAGCGCGTACTGCGCATGCGCTTCGGCATCGGCATGAACACCGACCACACGCTGGAAGAAGTCGGCCAGCAATTCTCGGTGACGCGCGAACGTATCCGCCAGATCGAGGCGAAAGCCCTGCGCAAGCTCAAGCACCCGAGCCGCAGCCGCAAATTGCGGTCGTTCCTCGACAACTGATCACACCAGCTTTGCCCCACTCTTGAGCGTGGGGCGAAGTTCTACTAATCACCTCCCCCGCGTGGGGAGGTCGAAATTTGCAAGGCAAATTTCGGGTGGGGGGAAACCTCCCGCACAACAAGAAGGACAGAAGGCTTACGCATGCGTGGTTCCAATCCCGACAAATTCGCAGACCGCCAAGGCGACGCACAGAAGGCGCGTCAGGCGCAGCTGGAAAAAGTGCGCGCGAAGATGGCGGAAGTCGCCGCGAAGAAGCCGCAGCTCGATGCCGAGCGCGCGCGCATCGCCAAGGAACGCGCCGAGCGTGAAGAGAAGCGCCGCATCGAGAAGGAAGCGCGGCTGAAGAAGGAAGCCGAGGAGCGCGAAGCCGCCCGCCTCGCCGCCGAAGCCGAAGCCCGCGCCGAAGAAGAAGCGAAGGAACGCGAAAAGGTCGAACGCCTGAAAGCGCATGCCCAGCTTCTCGCCGACCAGAAAGCCGCTCGCGACGCCCGCTACGCCGCCCGCAAGGCACGGCAGAAGTAAGGTCTGTTTTTCGGAATAAAGAGCGCGCGCGAAAGCAACGCGGGCGTTTTGCTTGATGGCTTGCTCTCTCAGCATCGTCATGGCCGCCCGCGTGGCGGCCATCCATTTTCCAGAAGCGGCAGCGCATCAAGCTCGGCAACACCGCCCGTGAATGTCTAACGCCTCTGGAAAATGGATGGCCGGGATAAACCCGGCCATGACGGATCGGGACAGTGAGTGACGAACCTACCGCCCCTTCGGAATGAAGGTCGCGCTCTTTTTTTCCACCACGGCGCGGGAGACGATTTCCTTGTGCACCTCGGCCAGCAGGGTCACCAGTTCCGCGGGATCGGTCGTCCCCTTGGTCTGTGCGATGCCGGCGGTCAAAATCGCCGCGATCTGCATTTCGAACTGATGGTGCTCCATGTCGGGCTCCTTGCGCGGGGCGGACGTTACGCCCGGCAAATGAAGAAGGTCTGAACTTTCCGCACCCTGTGGGCGTTGCGATAGGCTAGGTTCTGCGCATGCTCGATCACATCGTCTCCGCCATTGCCGTCTGGATCGCGCATGTCATCGCGTGGCTGGGGTATGCCGGCATCACGGGGTTGATGACGCTGGAATCCATGATGCTGCCGATCCCGTCCGAGGTGGTGATGCCCTTCGCGGGTTATCTCGCCGCCAACGGCCAGCTCGATCTGAAATGGGCGGTGCTTCTGGGCACCATCGGCTGCAACATCGGCTCGACGGTGCTCTATTTTCTGGGTGCCGAGAGCAACGGCGATTTCGTGCGCAAATGGGGCCGCTATCTTCTGCTCACCGAAAAGAAGATCACCCATGTGGAGCAATACTTCCATCGCTGGGGCGGGGTGACGATCTTCATCGCGCGCGTGGTGCCGTTCCTGCCGCCGGCGGTGTCGCTGCCCGCCGGCTTCGCGCGCATGCCGATGTGGAAATTCCAGCTCTACACCTTCGTCGGCTGTTTCATCTGGTGCCTGGGGCTTGCCGCGCTGGGCTATGAGTTCGGCCTTGCGTGGAAATCGCAGCCCTGGGTGAAAGCCAGTATCCACTGGCTCAATGTCGCGCTTGTGGTTTTTATTCTGGTCGCGCTGGCCTGGGCCGCGCAGCGCTGGTGGCGCATCCGGCAATCCGAGCGCTAGAGCTTCTTCAGCCCCTTGCGCTTGTGCGCCGCTTTCTTGCCGGTCTTGTCGCTGCGCACGATGTATTCCGGTTTCGCCTTGCTGGCGGCCACCGTGTGCGACTTGATCTTCGTGCGCCGCGTCTGCTTCTTCACCACCTTGCCGGTGGTGCGGCCCTGCGATGTACTCCAGATCACGGCATCGCCGCGCTTCAGCGGTTTCTTCTTCGCGGTCGCCTTGCGCTTCGTCTTCGCGGCCATGCACGTCTCCAAAAATATTTTCGTTCAGATTCCGAACGCGCGAGCCGTCGAATCCGCCGAATCCCGAAGCGATTCAGACGCTTAGAACAATTTCCTCAAGGAAGGACAATTAGCTTGACAGCGCAACGGTACCCCCGTACATTCTCTCCAATTCTCGAACTGCGCCCGAACCCAAGCCGCCCGCGAAAGCCGGCGGTTTTTCTGCGTTTTGGACGGAAGGAAAAGACTCACGCGGAGCCGCGGAGAAGAAAAAAGGTCCGGCGCGCTACGCGCGCCAAAATCATCTGACAGCACGGATGCTGGGTCTCGGAGAAAAACTCCGCGTCTCCGCGCCTCCGCGTGAAAGGAATTCTATGTCAGTTCAAAGCGTTGAACGAAAAACACAGGGGGGATCCCACCCCCCCCATCGCATTTTTCCAATTCAAATGCGTTCGCGCCCGCACAGACACAACATCTGGTTTCCACCGTGCGCGCGAAAAAATCGCGCAAACAATCGAACGGCGATTTTTCTTTGCAATCAAAGGCTAGACGGACGCGCGCGCAAATTGCCCAATGAAATCGGGATCAGCGCTTCATCGGCGCGATCATGATGGTCGCGGTGGATGTGGCGATCACCTTGCCGTCCTCGCGCATCAAGGTCGCTTCGAGGAAGTTGATCTGCCGCCCGCGCTTCATCACGCGCGCTTCGGCGATGTGTTTTCCGGCGCCGCCCTGGTTCAGATAACTCACCTTCATTTCAAGCGTCGGCGCAATCTCGCCCCACTTGGCCACCATGCCGGCGGCCACGGCGAGCACATCGTCCATCACGCAGGCGATCGATCCGCCATGCAGCGCGCCGAAGCGGTTGAAATGCGGCTCGCCCAGCGTGTAGCCGATCTTCACCCAGCCTTCCTCGACATCCAGTTCGAGGATCTGCTGGTTCAGCCACGCGCTCGCCGGCGCCTGGCGTTTGATAATGGCCTGGATATTCGGCGGATATTCGCTGGCCTTGGAAGGATCGAACGTTTGTCTCATCACCATCTCTTATAACAACTCGTCATTGCCCGGCTTGTCCGGGCAACCCATTTTCTTTTCCAAAAAACAAATTGGGTCGCCCGCATGAAGCGGGCGATGACGACGTTAAATTGTTAGAGACAGTTGTCCAGCGCCCGTTCGTTCAGTGCTTGGTGCTTTGAGTCCAGAAGGGCTCAGTATGCGCGAACTTCTTCCAGCGTTTCACGCTCTTTTTGAAGATGTGCGTGGAACGATCCAGATGCCAGCCATAGACGATGCCCGCCGCGAAGGAGATTCCGCTGTCGGAATGATCGTTGGCGCTCGCGGTCAGCCGCGCCAGCGTTTCGCGCGCCACCACAACGTCGTGCACCGCGCCAAGGCTGTCCTGCATCTTGGAAAGCCTGAGGCCGAATTTTTCCACCTCGTCCTTGTCGAACAGGGGCGCGAAGAATTCGCCGGTATAGCGCAGCTTCTTCAGCGCGATGCGCAGGTGATGCACCTGCTCGTCGGAGGCATCGCCCAGCCGCTTGGCGCGCTTTTTCGCCGCCTTCAGGCGATGGGAGAGCACCTGCACCGCCAGTTCCTGCGCCGGCTGGTCGAACGCTTTGCCGTCCTTGGCATCGTCCAGCCAGATGCGCCGCTCCACCGCGGCATTCAGATCCGCCATGAAGGCGGCGAAAGGTTGGGAGAGAACATGCGTCACCGCGAAGTCCCACGCCGTGCGCTGCGCATCGCGCGCGCGGGCGCGCAGCAGCTCGAAACTCTCCACCGCGCCATTGGCGTTGGCGGCGGGTTCGAGCAGTTCTTCCATGAACACGTCCAGGTCGCGCGCCGGGCCAAGATGCTCGGCCATGCGTCTGGCGCGCTCTTTCAGCGTGTCCAGCTCGGCGTTGCGGAAGTGATGGCCGAACGACGTGAACGCCACGCGCAACCGGCGGAAGCCCACGCGCATCTGGTGCAGGCCCTCGGCTTCGCGGCCTTCAACGACGGCGGAGATGTTCGCCGCGATGTGCCACTGGCATTGCAGCAGGGTCAGGCGGAATGCGTCTTCGGCGGGAATGTCGCGGGGCAGGATCGCGGCGCGCGCTTTCACGGCGGCGGGTTGGCTGCGCGTCTTCATCGGGGAATCGACGAGCGCGGGCGGCGTGAATCGCTTCGGCGGGAAGATGTCTTCCTGCGCACCCAGCTTCAATTCGATCTGCGGACCCATGCGTATGACGACTCGCGACGGTTTCGCGAGGTTCCTTCCTTGAACGACCCCGGTTGTTGGGCTCGATCAAGGCATGAAAAAAAACTGTCATCAATCGTGCGGAAAAATATAGTTCAGGGGCGCACGGCCACGCCGGCCTCAGCCAGTTTTTCCTTGGCTTTTCCGATACTTACCTCGCCGAAGTGGAAGATGGACGCGGCCAGCACAGCCGATGCATGGCCATCCACAATTCCATCCACAAGATCATCCACAGACCCCACGCCGCCCGAGGCGATGACGGGAATGGAAACCGCATCCGAAACCGCGCGGGTGAGGGGGATGTTGTAGCCCTTGCGGGTGCCGTCGCGGTCCATGGACGTGAGCAGGATCTCGCCCGCGCCGTACGCGGCCATCTTTTTCGCGTGCTCCACGGCGTCGATTCCGGTCGCGTTGCGCCCGCCATGGGTGAAGACTTCGAATGTGCTCGGCGCCGTCTGCTTGGCGTCGATGGCCACGGTGATGCACTGGCTGCCGAACTTCTGCGCCGCCTCGCGCACGAATTCCGGCCGCTTCACCGCTTCGGTGTTGATCGAAACCTTGTCGGCGCCGGCGAGCAACAGCGCGCGGATGTCATCCAGCGTTCTCACGCCGCCGCCAACGGTGAGCGGCATGAAGCAGGCTTCCGCCGTGCGCCGCACCACATCCAGCAGGATGCCGCGGTCCTCGTTGGAGGCGGTGATGTCGAGAAAGCAAAGCTCGTCTGCACCGGCCTTGTCATAGATCATCGCCTGCTCAACCGGATCGCCCGCATCGCGAAGGCCCACAAAGTTCACACCCTTGACGACGCGGCCGTCTTTCACATCGAGACAAGGAATGACGCGGACTTTTAGCAAAACGGGCTCCTAGCGAAGAGCAATCAGGTTCTGAATGCACAGAATGATAGTGTATCCAAATCCGAGTATGCCTACACAGAATATCGCAATAAAGCCGTAGAACGTCTTTGGCATGTTGTGCCGAGTGATGTTTGGTAGTCCATGCTTGCGCTCAATTCCGTGTCTTATTGCGTGCAGTGTTCCAGCAACAATATAGACGATAACCAATAAACATCCCGTCGCTAAAATAAAGAAGAAGGCGGGACTTTCGTTCATCGCGCCCGCGCCATCGCCGCGATGTTGAACAGCGCGCGGCCCAGCACCGCTTGGTTCGGAACGCCGGTGGTTTTGCACAGCGCTTCAGTATCGAGCAGCAAATCCAGCGCGTCGGAGAGCTTGGCTTCGCTCCAGCGGTTCGCTTGCGCCTTGAACGAGGCAGTGCGCGAGAAATGGATCGGCGGCCAGATCTTGCGCATTGCGCCGTCCACATTCTCGCCGCGTTCGCTGGCCGCCTTCACCTGCAGGAGTTTCTGGAAATGCCCCATCACCGCGCGCACCACGGCGATGGCGGACGTCTCTTCGCCCCAGACGCGCTCCAGCGCCAGATCGAGCTTCGCCAGATTGCCTTCGCCTGCCGCATCGCAAACTTCGTCCACGCGCACTTCGGCTTCGTCGCCCATCACTGCGCGAATGTCTTCCACGCTCACGCTTTTCTGGCCGTGAGCATAGAGCGCCAGCTTGGTCAGTTCCTGCCGCGTCACGCCGCGATCCGATCCAAGCCGCGACACCGCATCGTCCAGTGCCTCGGCGGAAATGGTTAGCCCTTCGGCTTTCAGCGCATCGCGCACCACGCCAGAGAGATTTTGCGCCGTGTCGCCATAGCAGGCGATGGCCGCGCCGTTGTCGGCATCTTCGAAGGCCTTGCGCAGTGCGGAGTTCTTGGCCAGATCGCCGCCTTCCACCACCACCAGCGCGTCGCCGGCGGAATCATCGAGAAATTCCTCGAACAGTTTCGCCAGCGCGTTGGCGCCGGTGCGCACGCGGATCACGCGCCGCCCGCCCAACATGGAGATCGCGGCGGCTTCGTCGAACAGTTTCGCGCCGTCCGATGTCAGCGCGGACTCGTCGAAATCCACCACGCGAAAGGGATCGGAGAGGTCGTCCACGACCGACTTCGCCATCTTCTCCGCGCGCTCATGCACCAAACCCTGATCGGGCCCGTAGAACAGCGCGGCCTTGATGTTGGCGGGCGGCTTGGCCGCGAAACGGTCGCCGTCGCCGGTCTTGACGATCATGCGTGCGTGGCGTGCGCGAAATGCACGCCCAGATCGATCTGGAGATGCTCGGAGATGTCGCGCGCCGCGCGCTTCTCGGCTTCCTTCTGCCCGGTCAGCGAGGCATAGGGCGATTGCGCGACGTCGAAACTTTCCAGCGTCGTTTCTTCGCCCTGGGTGACGACATTCAGGTTTGCGTCGAGCAGCTTGTATTTCGCGGTGAAGGAAAGGTCATAGCGGGTGATGGTGGCATCGTTCTGCAGCGCCACGCCTTCGCGCGTTTCCGTCACCGTTACCTCGAGCCGATATGCCGCGTTCTGCGCCCGGTCGGGGCCGCGCAGCAGGTCGATCAGCTGGTTGCGCAACTCATAGCCCATGCGCTCATGCACGATCGGCTCGACATAGATGGAGGCGAAGATCCGCTGTCCCGCCGGGTTTGCGCCCATCGTTCCGTAAAGCGGGCGAAAGCCGCACGCGCTGAGCGCGAGCGCCGCAAGCATCAATCCGGCGATGCGAAGCTTCATATGACGATGTTCACGATCTTGTTGGGCACCACGATAACACGCTTGGGCGTCTTGCCTTCAAGCGCGCGAACCACCGGTTCCAGCGCCAGCGCCTCCTTTTCCACGGCGGCCTTGTCGGCGCCCTTGGGAAATTCGCGCGTCGCCCGCAGCTTGCCGTTCACCTGCACCGCATAGGTGACGACATTGTCCTGCGTCAGTGCCGCTTCGGCCTTGGGCCAGGGCGTGTCCACCACCAGCGTCTTGTGGCCCAGCTTCTGCCAGCAGCTTTCGGCCAGATGCGGCATCATCGGGCCGCACAGCAGCACCAGCGTCTCCAGCGCCTCGCGCTTCACCGCCGGGTCGGCATCGCCGATGGCGCCGGCCAGCGTATAAATCTGCGCCACCGCGCGGTTGAAGCGCAGGTTTTCCAGATCGTCGGTGACAGCGGCGATGGCTTTATGAGTCGCGCGGCGCAATTCCAGCGAAGCACCTTCCGCATTGCCGGGCTTCGTGCCGGGCGGCGGCAGTTCGCCGGCTTCATCGATCAGGCGCCAGATGCGCTGCACGAAGCGCCAGCAGCCCGATGCGCCTTCGTCGGTCCATTCGATATCGCGTTCCGGCGGCGTGTCGGAGAGCATGAACCAGCGGATCGTGTCCGCGCCATAGACGTCGATGATCGTTTCCGGCGCGATCACGTTCTTCTTGGACTTGGACATCTTCTCCGAAGAGCCAACGCTCACTTCGGTGTTGGTGCCCTTGAGGAACGCCTTGCCGTCGCGCTTCTCGATTTCATCCGGCGTGATCCAGTCACCGTTATGGCCCTTGTAGGTCTCGTGACAGACCATGCCTTGCGTGAACAACCCTGCGAAAGGTTCATCGACAGTCGTGTATCCCAGTTTGTGCAGCCCGCGCGTGAAGAAGCGGGCATAGAGCAGATGCAGGATCGCATGCTCGATGCCGCCGATATATTGATCGACGGGCAGCCAGTAGTCGGCGGCCTTGGGGTTCACCGGCTTGTCGTTCTTCGGATCGGTGAAGCGCGCGAAATACCAGGACGAATCCACGAAGGTATCGCAGGTGTCCGTCTCGCGTTCCGCATTGCCGCCGCATTGCGGGCAGTTGGTGTGCTTCCAATGCGGATCGGAGGCCAGCGGATTGCCCGCGCCTTCGAACTTGATTTTGTCCGGCAGCTTCACGGGCAGCTGATCTTCCGGCACCGGCACATAACCGCATTTGTCGCAACGGATCATCGGGATCGGGCAACCCCACGGCCGCTGGCGCGACACCAGCCAGTCGCGCAGGCGATAGTTCACCGTGCGCTGTCCGCGGCCCATGTCTTCGATGCGGTTGATCGCTTCGGCTTTCGCGCTGTCGACATCCAGCCCGTCGAGGAATTTGGAATTCGCCAGCTTGCCCGGCCCGACATAGGCGTCCCTGCCGACCTTGAAGGCCTTCGGATCTTCGCCTTCGGGAATGACGACCGGCAGCACCGGCAATTTGTATTTGTTCGCGAAGTCCAGGTCGCGCTGGTCGTGCGCCGGGCAGCCGAAGATGGCGCCGGTGCCGTAGCCCATCAGCACGAAGTTGGCGATCATCACCGGCAGCTTCCAGTTCGCATCGAACGGATGCGTCGCCGTGATGCCGGTGTCGAAGCCCAGCTTCTCGGCGGTCTCGATGGCCGCTTCGGATGTGCCGATGCGATGGCATTCCTCGACGAACGCCGCGGCCTTCGGATTGCTTTTCGCAATCTCCGCCGCCAGCGGATGATCGGGCGAGATCGCAACGAAGCTTGCGCCGAACAGGGTGTCGGGCCGCGTTGTGAACACGTCCAGCTTCTCGTTGTTGGAAAGGTCGAAGGTAAAGCGCAGCCCTTCGGACCGCCCGATCCAGTTCTTCTGCATCAGGCGCACTTTTTCCGGCCAGCGGTCCAGCTTGTCCAAGGCGGAGAGCAGGTCGTCGCTATATGCGGTGATCTTGAAGAACCATTGCGAGAGCTTCTTGCGCTCCACCGGCGCGCCGGAGCGCCAGCCCTTGCCGTCGATCACCTGCTCATTGGCCAGAACGGTGTGATCCACCGGATCCCAGTTCACATCGGCTTCGGCGCGATAGACGAGGCCGGCCTTGAAGAACTCCACGAACAGCTTCTGCTGCTGCGCGTAATATTCCGGATCGCAGGTCGCGAATTCGCGGCTCCAGTCGATGGCCAGGCCCATCATCTTGAGCTCTTTGCGCATCGCCGCGATGTTGTCGTAGGTCCAGTCGCGCGGGTTCACGCCCTTGTCGCGTGCCGCGTTCTCCGCCGGCAGGCCGAACGCATCCCATCCCATCGGATGCAGCACGTTGAAGCCTTGCGCCTTCCGGAAACGCGCGATGACATCGCCCATCGTGTAGTTACGCACATGGCCCATATGGATGCGCCCCGACGGATAGGGAAACATCTCCAGCACATAGGCCTTGGGCTTGGTGGAATCGTTCGACGCGGCAAAGCTCTGGCGGGAATTCCATTCCCGCTGCCAGTGCTGTTCCGATTCCTTGGCGTTGTAGCGCGCCATGTGAAATTCCTTTTTGCGCCGCCCTCGCTCTCGCTGAAGCCGGCGGCGCGAAAAGGCTTACAGCGCGAATGAATTAGTCTTTGGGCACCGTGGCAAGTCGAAGCTCGCGCGCCCGCACCAGGATCGCGTCTTCAAGCTTGTTGGCGGTGTCGGGATTGACCTGCGCATCCACCCAGCCGTCGGCGGCGCGGGTCTGGCGGAACACCGAGATCTTGATGCCGTCGGCGCGCAGGCGGCGGTCCAGAATATAGACCGTCACGCGCATGCGTTCGTTGGGATTGGACGGGTCCGAATACCAGTTGGTGATGATCACGCCGCCGAAGGGATCGGCCGATTGCAGCGGCATGAAGGACAGCGTGTCGAGCGTGGCGTGCCACAGATAGGAGTTCACGCCCATCGCGCGGCCGCCGGAAATCGCGGTGGAACCGGTGCTCGTGTCGCTCATGTCCGTGTCGTCGGACGAGCCGCAGGACGCAAGAAGCAGGGCGCAGAGCAGGACTGCTGAAACACGCATAATCATTTCAAACCCTTATGGTGGCCGGCGGCCATCTGGACCCCGGGCGCTTATACTGGCCCGTTTCGGGCCGCGCAACTTGGACCTCCCTTCGGCCCCGGTCTCTTTCGCCCTTTGGTTTTAGGCACTTACGGCGAAAGGGGATGATTGTTGCGGGGGTTTAAGAGAGGCCTTGGCCCGAGGCGGCTGCGGTCCGCACGCGTCAAAGGGCGAGCGCGCCGATGGCCGCCAGCCCGATCAGCTGCGCCCCTTGCAGGCGCCGTGCGGAAAGTTCGTCCAGTCCTCCCAGCCCGTAGGCCGGTGTTTGTCCCTGAATGGCCAAGAGGCGGAGCCGTATCGCGCCGAGCGACGGCTGGCCGGGATGGCTTCGCGTCGCAAAGACCGGACTGAGGAATACCGCATCGAGGCCGGGCCATGGCATTCGCAACCCATGCGCCGCCGCCGTGATGATCCATGTCGGATGCCGCGCACGCCAGCGAACAGCCTGCCGCGCATGGATTTCCGAAAGATGCAGGCCGTCGGCGCCGATGCGCGCGGCAAGTTCGCCGTCGTTGGCGATCAGAAATTTGCTTCCGGCTGCGCGTGTGATGCGGCGCAGGTCCGCGGCGAGTTTGATCCGGTGCGCTTTCTGGCGCGCGCGCAGGATCACCATGCTGCCCTTCGGCAAAGCGCGCGCGGCGGCAATGGGATCGGAAAGCCGTTCGTCGTCGGTCATCAGCACCAGCGCGGGAAGCGTGGAACCGCTGCGCATATTCAGCGCAGCCGCTGCTCTTGCGAGTTTGGCGCGGGCAAGCTTGTCTGTCGGCAATGACCGGGTCCGCTGAAAATCTTGCCGCCATTCTTGCGCGTATCGACGCCGCGCGAAAGAAGGCGGTCCAGCCTGCACCGTCCACCGCGCTGATCGCGGTGACGAAGACGCACGATGCCGACGCCATCCGCCCGGTGCTCGATGCCGGTCATCGTGTGTTCGGCGAAAACCGCGTGCAGGAGGCGATGGGAAAATGGCCGGCCCTGCGCGCGACCTATCCGGGTATCGAGCTGCATCTCATCGGCCCGCTGCAGTCCAACAAGACGCGCGAAGCGGTGGAGACCTTCGATGCCATCCATTCGCTGGATCGCCCCAAGCTTGCGCATGCGCTCAAGGCGGAGATCGAAAGAGCCGGCAAGGCGATGACATTGTTCATCCAGGTCAATACCGGCGAAGAGCCGCAAAAGGCCGGTGTCGCGCCACATGAGGTCGCGGCGTTCATTTCACTGTGCCGTGACGATCTGAAGCTTCCCGTCAAAGGGCTGATGTGTATTCCGCCCAATGGCGAGAACCCCGCGCCGCATTTCGCGCTGCTGCAAAAGCTGGCGCGGGAAAACGGCCTGCCGCTTCTCAGCATGGGCATGAGCGGGGATTTCGAAAGCGCCATTAGGTTCGGCGCCACGCATGTGCGCGTGGGCAGCGCGATCTTCGGCGAGCGGCCTAGTTCGCCACCGGCATGATAGGCGATGCGTTCAACTGCATAGTGCGCTTGTAGGCATCCAGCGCCTGAGCCTGCATGTCGCCGGTCATGCCGTTGCGTGCCAGCGCCTGCAGCAGTGCGTCGGTGTTGGCGGAGATGTCGACCACCGCGGCGGGAGATGCGGGCGCGGGCGCAGCGGCCTTCGCCGTTTTCGCTGTCTGTGTCTCGGCTGGCGATGCCGCCGGAACGATCCGCGGCGTTGTGCTGGCAAGCTGGATCGGCGCTGCGGTGGCGATGAGCGGCTTCGGTGTGGCGTTGGCCACCGTCTTGGATTCGGGTGCCGGCGTGTTCGCGGCAAGCGCGGTCGTGCTGTCGTCCTTGCCGCCAAGACCGACAAAGGCCATCACGGTGTCGCCGAAATCTTTTCCCGTCACTTTCTCGAAGGCGAGATCTGCCAGCGATGAAACAAGGCCGATCGGTCCGCCATAGAGTGTATCGCCGGCCACCTTCTCGACATCGCCGATCTTGTCGCCCGTGATGCTGCGATAAACGGTGCCGACCACCGGTAGATGCTGCAGCGGGTTCACGACGTCGAGCAGGTCATCCCAGAAGGAGCTTCCGGAATCGGCGGTCTTGGTGGTGTCTGCAGAAGCGGCCTTTGTCGCATCGCTGTTGGCAGCCGTCTTCGTGTGCGCATCGTTGAGATGCGACATCCAGTAGGACGAACTTGTCACGCCATGGGCAAAACCGGGCACGGGCATTCTGCTGGCCTCCAGCCTTTCCAGAAGCAAGCCGCTTGCCAGCGCATGGCGCGCGGTATCCCGGTGTTTTCGAGGCGTTAGAAAAGGGCGGCGGCAGAATTTGCCGGGTCAGAACAGGTGCCCGGCGCGCGCCTTGGTGGCGATATAGCCCTCATTGTGGGCATTGGTGGGGAAGGTATGCGGCACACGTTCCGCCACCGTCACGCCGTGCCGGGAGAGCGAGGACACCTTGTCCGGATTGTTCGTCATCAGCCGTACGCTTTTGTAGCCAAGCAGTGTCAGCATTTTCGCGGCCACGCCATAAAGCCGTTCGTCGGCTTCGAAGCCCAGCCGCTCATTGGCCTCCAGCGTATCGAATCCCTGGTCCTGCAGCTTGTAGGCGCGCAGCTTGTTGATGAGGCCTATGCCGCGGCCTTCCTGCGCGAGATAGAGAAGCACACCGCCGCCATTCTTCGCGATGGCATCGACGGCGCCACGCAATTGCGGTCCGCAATCGCATTTGAGCGAGCCCAGAAGATCGCCGGTGAAACATTCCGAATGCAGGCGCGTCAGCACGGCATCGCGCGTCGGCGGCCGGTCGATCACGATGGCATAGTGCTCGGGCCCGCCGTCGGCAGAGCGGAAGGCGACCAGCTCGGTCTTCTCCGCGCCCTCCAGAGGAACACGTGCACGGGCGACGATCTTCAATGTCTTTGCCGCGGTCGCTTCAAACGCTGTGATGTCCCTGGCGTCGATCGTCGTGACGGATTTTTGCGCGTTGGGAATACGCGCAGCAACGATCGCCGGCAGCAAGCCGGAAAGCTTTGCGAGCTTGATTGCAGGTGCGAAGCCGGCCGGCAGCTTGCCGCGTTCCGCATCGAAGGGGCCCTTCATCGGTTCGGCAAGGTCGGCGGTGGGATCGGCAATGGCGCGAAGCTGATCGGCATTGACCTTCGGGTCAGGCGCAAGCGCGACGACGTCCTGCGTATAGAGTCTGATCTTCAAGGTGCGCGCGCGCGCGTGAGTCAGCACGAGGCGCAGGTTCTTGATGGTCTTGCGCGCGGCTTTGAGCGCTGCATCGCTCAGTGTTTCGACCGCAAAAGCGATCACGATTTCGCGACCGTTTTTAACGATGACCGGCTTGCCTTCGCGAAGGGCATGGGCTGCCATTTCGACCGAGCCCAAGCCTTTAACGGGCTTTTTCCGGCGAATGGATTTGCGGGGCGCGGGCTTGCGTTTACCCCGTCGCGGGTTCGGTCTTGGCGAAGGAGCCATGATCCCCACATACACCGGGAGCCCAAATCGGGGTAGAGTTCGCCTGCCCCCAATGTGCATAGGGAATAAGAATGCCAAGCGCCAAACGGGTTCTTCTGGTTGACGACGATGAGATGTTGCGCAGCTCGCTTGCCGAGCAGCTTGCCGCCACGGGCGAATATGCGCCGGTGGAAGCCCGTTCCGTGGCGGAAGGCCGCGAGAAGGCAAAAGAAGGTCTGTACGAATTCATGATCCTCGATGTGGGATTGCCGGATGGCGACGGCCGCAAGCTTTGCCGCGCATTGCGCGATGACGGCGTGTCGTGCCCGATCGTTCTACTCACCGCCGCCGACACCGATGCCGATACGATCGAAGGCCTGGAATCCGGCGCCAACGACTACGTCACCAAGCCATTCCGCTTCGCGGTGCTGATGGCGCGGATCCACGCTCATCTTCGCAACCACGAACAGAGCGAGGATGCCGTCTATCGCATCGGGCCGTACACATTCCGTCCAAGCGCGAAGATCCTTGTCGATCCCGCGGAAAAGAAAATCCGCCTGACGGAGAAGGAAACCAACATCCTGAAGTTCCTGTATCGCTCCGGTGAAACGGTGGCGCGCGAGACGCTTCTGCACGAAGTCTGGGGCTACAACCCCGCCGTCACCACGCACACGCTGGAGACGCACATCTACCGCCTGCGCCAGAAGATCGAGAACAACCCCGGCCAGGCGCAGATCCTCGTCACCGAGAGCGGCGGCTACCGGCTGGTGGCCTGACGGACCGCGGCAAATGCCGCATTTCATGGAAATTCGGCGCTGAGAACGCTATTTTGTTCTCCTGCGCGGGCGGCATCGCGGCCTTGCAAAATTACCGTTCTGTGCGCACGAGTGGGGACAGCCTATCTGTCCCTTGAGCGGGGAAGGCCGGTCAAGGAGACCTAAAGTACCATGCAGAACAGGATGAGATCGTTTTTTGGCGGAGCGGCGGTTGCCATGCTGCTCGTGTCGGCTGGGGGCGCCGATGCGGGACAGGACAGCACCTGGACCAAGCTTCCGCAGCAATCATTCGATGCGCACAACATCGTGCTCGATAACGTCATCGCCGACGTGAAGGTCGGCGTGCGCGATGGCGGCAAGACATCCGTCGAGATCCAGGGTCCGCGCTACCGCGTCAACGACATGCAGGCGCGCAGCAGCGGCGACACGCTTTCCATCACCGGACCGACCAGCGACACCCGCAACTTCAACGTCTGGGATGTCAGCAAGTGGTTCGACTATTCCGATGTGGGCGAAGACAAGCGCGTGCGCGTGTGGGTCACGGTGCCGCGCGGCAGCGAAGTGAACGCCAAGCATCTTATCGGCGATCTTTCGATCGGCGACACGAACGGGAAAATCTACGTTGAAACCATCACCGGCGATGTCCGTATCGGACGCGTCAGCGATGCGCGCCTGAAGGTTGTTGGCGGTGGCGACATCAGCGTGACGGACGTGCGCGGCGCACTCTCGCTCGATATCGCCGGTTCCGGCGACGTGCGCGTGGGCAATGTTGCCGGTTCTGCGGCGATAACCGTGGCCGGCTCGGGCGACAGCTCGATCAGCAATGTCGGTGCGGGCCTGAACGCGAATATCGCAGGCTCGGGCGATCTGAAAGTGGGCAACGTCAACGGCCCGGTCACGATCTCGATGGCGGGCGGCGGCGATGTTTCGATTGCCGGCGGCAAGGCCGATCCGCTCAAGGTTTCGATGGTGGGCGGCGGCGATCTCACCTTCGGTGGCGTCGCGGTTAATCCCACGCTCAGCTCCATCGGTTCCGGCGATGTGTGGATCAACGCTTACCAGGGCCATTTGAGCTCAAGCGGAATGGGCGACATTCACATCGGCCGCGAAGATGGTGGTCATCACTATCCTGCCCCGCCGGCACCGCCCGCGCCGCCGTCGTTCAGCAGCGCGCCGCCCGCACCGCCGGCGCCGCCCAAGCCGCCGAAGCACGGCAGGGGCGACGACTAACCTATTCGTGCCGTAGCGCCTCGATCGGATCGAGGCGCGCGGCGCGGCGGGCCGGGAAATATCCGAACGCAACGCCCACACCCGCGGAGAACAGCACGGCGACGACGATCACGCCGGGCTGAAGCACGAAGGGCAGGTTCAGGAAGTGCGCGGCCGTCGCCGATCCCGACAGGCCGATGATGATTCCGATGATCCCTCCCAGCCCGCTCATCACCACCGCTTCGATCAGGAACTGAAGCAGCACGTCGCGGGCACGCGCGCCGATGGCAAGGCGGATGCCGATCTCGCGCGTGCGCTCGGTCACCGAAACCAGCATCACATTCATGATGCCGATACCGCCCACCAGCAGGCTGACCGCGGCCACGGCGGAGAGAAACGCCGTCAGGATTGCGGTGGTGGATTCCACGGTGCGCGCGATTTCCTGCATGTCGTTGACGTCGAAATTGTCGCCCACGCCCGCCACCAGATGGCGGCGTTCGCGCATCAGCCGTTCGAGCTGGCCCTTGATGTGCGAGACGTCATTGGCGTTCTGCGCCGAGATGAGGATGACGTTGACGTTGGTATTGCCCGCCAGCCGTCGCTGCACGGCACTGATCGGCATGACGACGACATCGTCCTGATCCTGTCCGAAAGTCGATTGGCCCTTCGATTGCAGCAGGCCGATCACCTCGCAGGATATCTTGTTGAGCCGCATCTTTTCGCCGATGGGATTGGCGGCGCCGAACAGTTCCTTGCGCACGGTTTCGCCGATGACGCACACCGCCTTGCCGCTGCGCATCTCGCCCAGCGTGAACTGGCGGCCTTCCAGGATGTGCCAGTCGCGCGCGACGAAGACGGCGTTGGTAGAGCCTGTCACCTGCGTCGTGTGGTTCTTGCTGCCGTTCACCGCGATGGCCGATTGCTCGGCCTCGGGCGCGACGGCGGCGAGGCCGGGAATCTCCCGGGCGATAGCATCGGCGTCCGATACGGTGAAGGGCGTCGCGCCCACCGGCGGTCCGCGGCGCGTGCCGGGGATGATCACCAGAAGATTGCGCCCCATATTGGCGATCTCCGTCGTCACGCCTTTCGTGGCCGCGGTGCCCAGCGATACCATGGCGATCACCGCGGCAACGCCGATGATGATGCCGAGCGTGGTGAGCGCCGCGCGCATCAGGTTGTTGCGGATCTCGCGCAACGCCAGCAGGAAGGCATTGGCGATCATGCGGTTCCCTTCGCGGTATCGGCGACGATCTTGCCGTCGTGGAAGCGCACCTGCCGCTTGGCATAGGCGGCGACGTCCTCTTCATGCGTCACGAGCACGATGGTGATGCCGTTCTCATCATTCAGCTTGCGTAGCAGCGACATGATCTCGTGGCTTTTCTGGCTGTCGAGATTGCCGGTGGGTTCATCGGCAAACACCACGGACGGGTTCGTCACCAACGCGCGCGCGATGGCGACGCGCTGCTGTTGGCCGCCCGACAATTCCGCGGAGGTGTGATTGGCGCGGTTGCCGAGGCCGACCTGTTCCAGAACCTTCATCGCCGCCGCGTGGCGTTCCGCTTTGGGCACGCCGCGATAGACCAGCGGCAATTCGAGATTCTCAACCGCCGTCGTGCGTTTGAGAAGATTGAAGCCCTGAAAGACGAAGCCAATATAATAACGCCGCAGTAGCGCGAGCTGATCGCGCGACAGCGTGCCCACATCCATGCCGCGAAAGTAATAGTGCCCGCCCGTCGGCGTATCGAGGCAGCCCAGGATGTTCATGGTGGTGGATTTGCCGGAGCCGGACGGCCCCATCACCGCCACGAACTCTCCATCGTCGATGGTCAGGTCGATGCCGGCCAGTGCGTTCACCTGCGCTTCGCCGCTGCCGTAGATCTTGGTGACGCCGCGAAGCTCGATGAGCGGCGGGCTCATTTTTTGGTGTCCGGCTGCTTGATGTCGGTGACGACCTTATCGCCCGCTTTCAGATCGCCAGAGATGATCTGCGTGAAGCGCCCGTCCGTGGGACCCAGCTTCAGATCGTGCTGCTTCAGCGTGCGGCCGTCCTCGGTCCACACGCGGCCTTCGCCGGCTTCGCTGGGCGGCGGTGGCGCCTTCTGGGAAATCTGTTCCGGCGCGATGAAGCGCAGCGCCGCGTTTGGCACCAGTAGCGCATCGGAGACGCGTGCCGCCTGGATCGTTGCGGTCGCTGTCATCCCGGGTTTGAGCAGCTGTCCTTTGTTGCGCACCAGAAGCACGCCGCGATAGGTGACGACATTGTTCGTGGTTTGCGGCGCGTTGTGCACCGAGATCAGCGTCGCTTCGAAATTGCGGTTGGGATAGGCGTCGACGGTGAATATCGCGTGCTGGCCCGCGCGAACCGCGCCGACATCGGCCTCGTCGATATCGACGTCGAGTTCCATCTGCGAAAGATCGCTCGCCAGGGTGTAGAGCACCGGCGTGCTCATGGCGGCGATGAGGGTCTGCCCCACACTCACCTTGCGATCGAGCACCACGCCGTTGATCGGCGAGAAGATGGTCGCCTTCTTCAGTTGTGTCTCATAGGACTTCACTTGCGCGGCGGCGAGCGCAACGCCGGCCTTGGCGCGGCCGTAATCGCCGATCGCAACGTCATATTCCTGCGGCGACACGGCGTTGCTTTTGCGCAGCTTGGCGTAGCGCGCGATCGTCTGCTGGTCCTGCTGCAGCGTGGCGCGCGATTGCGCCAACGTGGCGCGGGCCTGGTCGAGCTGCGCCTGGATCTGGTCGGTGTTGATCTTGGCGAGCTTCTGGCCCTTCGTGACGTGATCGTTGTAGTCGGCATAGAGCGCGTCGATGCGCCCGGACACTTCGGAGCCGACATCCACCTGATCGCGCGGCGCCAGCGTGCCGGTCGCGGTGACGGTGATGGAAAGCGGGCCGCGCGTAACGTCCGCGGTCACGTATTGCTCCGGCTTGGAGCCGCCGAAGACGAAGAACAGCAGAATGATGACGGCCAGTGCGCCACCGGCGGCAAGGGCCATCTTCTTTCGGGAGAAGCCGGAGATTTTGGCGTTGGCGCCCAGCCGGCGGATCATGTCGGAATCGGGGGTGGGCGGCTGCGTCTGATCGTTCAAGAGTCCGGCTTTCGAAAAACCCCGCTCTTATCTCTGTATTCGCAAGGGACAGGTCAAGTCCCGGCGCAGCGGCCCTTCTGTATTAAAATGTAGTTCATGGTGTCGCGGCGCGTCTTGCTGGTCAGCAAGGTCGCATTCACATCGCCCTGCGTCGCCGCGTCCTTGAGCGTCACGCCGTAATTGGCGGTGAGATAGTCGGTCAGGTCTTTGGGCGGTTTCCGGTCGCCTTCCCATACCACGAGGCAGGGGCCGGACACGGGCGGCCCGAACACCTGCACCGGGTAGCCCGGAGTCACCACGCGCGACTGCGGAAACACCGCGCGCAGATTTCCGCCCAGATCGTAGCTTTCCGCGAGGATCGTCCCCTGATGAAAGCCCGCGCGCGCAAAGGCCTGCGCATAGCTCTGCATTGGCCAATATTCGCGGCATTCTTTGCAGTCTTTCGCATGCGTCTGATAGATCGCAAACCGGGCGCCGATGGCGAGCAGCGCAAAGCCCAGCGCGATGGCGGCGAAGATCTTGTTGTCGCGATCGTTCACGCCGGCGATGCGCGCGCGCAGGAACAGATAGATCGGCAAGGGCAGCATCACCTGATGCATCCAGCGCGCCTTGAAGGCTTCCGTGCCGATGAAGAACACGGCCACAAGCATCATCAGCGCACCGGCAATCATCGTGATCTCGTAGAGCCGCAGCCAGTCGCGATCCTCCATGTCCGGCACAGCGAGCCTCTTGCAGGCCGGCCAATACAGAAGCGGGAAGATGACGATGAAGGGAAGCGCGAAGCTGATCAGCGCCCAGACGAGATCGCCGGCGCCGATCAGCCAGTCCAATGGTGAAAACGCGGGGCCTTGGCCCTTGGTGATCGTCTTGGCGAGCGTGAACAGCGAATATTCGTTGGCGTAGGACCACCAGGCATAAGGCGCGATAATGGCAAGCGTCAGAACCAATGCGAGAATCAGCGGCCCGGTCTTGATGCGCGCACGCAGCCGCGGCGTGAGCGCAATGGCAATGCCGAAAGCCACCGGCAAGACGAGGAACACATATTTCGAAAGAATCCCGAGGCCGGTTATCGCAGCAAGAAGCAGATAATCGCGCGGGCTGCCCTTGATGAGGATGCGCTCACCGATCCACAGGAACGCCGCCAGCATGGTGGCGAGCAGCACCGTGTGCATCAGGTCCACCAGCGGCAACCATCCCATCACGAAGGTGGTGAGCAGGCCGAACGTCGCCAGCGCGGACATCCGGACGTCGCGAATAACGATCCGTGCCGCCGCGAAATAGGCGACAAGGCCGCCCGCCATGATCGCATATTTGAGAAGGAAGAATGCCGCGCGGCTGTTGTGCGTCAGCGTCATCGTCGCCCAGGACAGCCAGGTGATCAGCGGCGGATGGCGGAAGCGATAGCCCCATTCCAGACTCTGGCCGAACAGCACTTGTTCGGATTCATCCAGCGTGTAGTTCGGCGAAAGCAGGTAGCGGACCAAAAAGTGGATCGCGCAATAGAGAAGCAGGAAGGCGACGACGCTGTACGGCTCGGCCAGATCGGCCCAGATGTCCCGGCGCTTGCTGTTCGTCGCGGCTGTCATGCGCGCGGCAGTTCCTCGGCGTCCGCCGGTGTGCCGCGGCGCATCAACCAGAACACGCCGAAGAGATCGAAGACGCCGGCAACGAGCCGGTCGAAGAACCCATATTTGGAAACGCCGGCCACGCGCGCGCGGTCTTCGATATCCACCTGAAGAATGCTGTAGCCATTGCGCCGCGTGAGTGCGGGCAGGAAGCGGTGCATGCCGTCGAAGAAGGGGAAGCGTTGTGCAACCGGCGTGCGGATAAGTTTGAAGCCGCAGCCCGTATCCCTGGTGTCATCGCGCAGCATGTTACGGCGAATGAAATTGGCGGTGCGCGACGACAGCCATTTGATGAAACCGTCATTGCGGCGCTTGCGCACGCCGGCCACGATCCCGAGCCGGGGATCCGGCATCGGCGCGTGGATCATCTTCCACACGCGCGCCACATCCTGCGGATCGTTCTGCCGGTCTCCGTCCAGTGTCTGCACCCAGGGCGCGCGCGCAGCGAAGAACCCGGTGACGAGACCGGCACTTTTTCCGGAGCGCTTGAGATGATGAAAGAGGCGCACATTCGGATCCAGCGCTGCGGCCTGTTTCATCTCGGCCGGCGATGAATCGGACGACCCGTCGTCAATGAAGATGAGTTCGTAGCGGCAGACCCCGGTCAGCGCGGCGCGGACCTCCTCGGCCAGGGGCAGGATGTTTCCGGCCTCGTTGAAGACGGGCACGATAACGGAAAGTTCGGGCGCGGTTTCGGCAGCCACTAGATGTGCCCTTTTCGAGAGGTGGGGCGTCCATATCGTGGAAGAGCGCCCCTGTGCAAGTTTGCGATGTTTAACGCCTGTTAACCCTCTCAGCCTAGAAAATTCGGGCCTTTCCGAAATGGGCGTGCGCCGGCCATGGCGAAGAAGAAGACGTCGAAGCGCAAGGTCGAGCCCAAGTTCGAGCGGCGGATCAAATCCATCGCCGAGCGCGAGCCGCCCGAACCGGACGACGATTATGAAGACTACGATGACGACTACGAGGACGCGCCGCAATCGGCCGCGCCCAAGCGCAGCTGGCCCTATGTGCTGGCATTGCTCATTGCCTGGGGCCTGATCGGCGGCGGCGTCTTTCTATCGCACTGGATATCGGAGTTGCCAGATACGCGCGGCCTTCTTGCGAAAGGCCCTTCGCACGACATCACGATCCTGGACGTGCGCGGCCGCCAGATCGCGCGGCGCGGGTTGACCCACGGCAACATGGTCGATGTCACCAGCCTGCCGCCTTATGTGTCCAATGCCTTCATCGCGATCGAGGATCGCCGCTTCCGCGATCATTTCGGGCTTGATCCTATCGGGCTCGGACGCGCGGCGTTCGAAAACATGATCGCCGGTCATGTGACGCAAGGCGGCTCGACGCTGACACAGCAGCTCGCCAAGAACCTGTTCCTCGATCCCAAGCGCACATTCGAGCGCAAGTCGCAGGAGGCGTTTCTCGCGCTCTATCTGGAGTCGCGTTACACGAAGAACCAGATCCTCACGCTCTATCTGAACCGGGTCTATTTCGGCGCCGGCGTGTTCGGCATCGAAGCGGCGGCGGAACGCTTCTTCGGCAAGCCCGCGGCGCAGCTCACCTTGCCGGAAGCAGCAATGCTGGCGGGTTCGGTGAAGGCGCCCGCGCGGTACAATCCCCTGGCGGATGCCGATGCTTCGATGCAGCGCGCGCGCGTCGTGCTGCGCGCCATGGAAGATGCCGGCTTCATCAGCGATGGCCAACGCAGTGCTGCGCAGGCTACGCGCCCGCGCGTCGTGCGCAACACCGCCACACCCGGTTCGGGCTATTTTGCCGACTGGGTGATCGATCAGATCCAGTCCTATGTCGGCGCGCTGACCGAGCCGGTGGTCGTGCGGACGACGTTCGATCTCAACACGCAGGAACTGGCGGAGCGCGCGGTGGCGCAGAACTTCGCACAATATGCCGGTAAGCTTCACGCCGGGCAGGCGGCGCTTGTGGCGATGACGCCCGATGGCGCGATCCGCGCCATGGTGGGCGGCCGTTCCTACGGTCAGAGCACGTTCAATCGCGCGACCACCGCGCTGCGCCAGCCGGGTTCGGCGTTCAAGCCGTTCGTCTATCTCACGGCGTTCGAGCACGGCCGCAAACCGTCCGACGTCATGATCGACGGTCCGATCGATATCCACGGCTGGAAGCCCGGAAACTATGAGGGCCATTTCGAAGGCGACATCACGCTCACGCGCGCCTTCGCGAAATCCTCCAACGTGGTGGCTGCGCAACTCACTGCGGAAGTCGGCCCGAAAGCGGTGGCAAAGACCGCGCATCGTCTGGGCATCAACTCCAGCCTGATGGCCGTGCCGTCGCTGGCGCTGGGATCGTCAGCCGTCACGCCGCTGGAGCTGACAGGCGCCTATGCGCCCTTTGCCAATGGCGGCGATGCGGTGATCCCGCACGGCATCATCGACATCAAGACGCGCAGCGGGAAAAGCATCTGGGCGCGCAAGGGCTCAGGGACTGGCCGCGTCATGTCGCCGGAAGATGCGGCGGAGGTCGTGAGCATGATGACCGAAGTGATGACATCCGGCACCGGGAAGGCCGCGCGTCTGGCGGAACGGCCGAGCGGCGGCAAGACCGGCACGACGCAGGATTATCACGATGCCTGGTTCGTCGGGTTCACCGCCGATCTGGTCACCGGCGTCTGGGTTGGAAATGACGACAACTCATCCACGGTTCGCGCCACCGGCGGCGGACTTCCCGCGCATGTCTTTCACACCTTTATGGAATCTGCCGAGGCGGGATTGCCGGTGAAGCCGCTGCCTGCGCTCGCTTCCATGCCCGTGGTGGAAGCTGAAGCTGCGCCTGCAGCCGAAGCCGTGGCCGCGTCAGCCGCGCCAGCGGTACCGTCATCGGCCCCAGCGATTACGCCGACGCCCGCTCCTGCGCCGGCCAAACCGCCGCAGACGATCGAGGATATCCTCAACCGTCTGGCCGGGCCGCAAAGCACCACTTCCAAATAGGGCGGTCCCCGCATTGCGATTGCGCGCGACGCTCCATAGGTTGCGCGCGATGCGCTCCCTGCCGGACATTCTTTATAATTTCCATTGGGTCGTGCCCGGCGAAGCGGCGCGTTCCGCACAGGCCTATGCCGGTTTCCTTGGGCCTTTTCTGGCGGCGCATGGCATTCGCAGCGTGATCAATCTGCGCGGACCGAACGATAAGTTCCGCTGGTGGCACTATGAAAAGCGCGTGACGCAGGAACGCGGGGTCGCGCATTTCGACACCGTGCTGAATTCCCGCCGCCTGCCGACGCGACAGATGCTGATCAATTTGCTCGCCGCATTCGATGCCGCGCCGAAGCCGATGCTGATCAAATGTTCGGGTGGACAAGATCGCTCAAGCTTCGCAAGCGCGCTCTATATCGTTCATCGCAAGGGTTGGGGCGCGTTCCAGGAAGCGTCCCGGCAATTCTCCGCGTGGCCCTATCTGCATCGGCCGAAGACGCATCAGCGCTGGCTGAAGCATTTTCTTACCTATGCGCATGAGCAGGCGAATGGCCGCCCGCTCGCCGAATGGATCGCCGGCGAGTATGCGCCGGAAAAGATGAAGCTGTGGCTGGAAGATCTTGGATGGGGCGATTTCTTCCGCGGCCTTCACGACAAGCCGGGCACCGTTCCGGGGACATGAAGCTTCCGGCTGCTATTGCCGTCGCGGACGGCATCCGACTTTGGCCGCAAGCTTTCGATCCGAAGGTACAGGCAACGCTGGTTGCCGATGTTCTTTCCCGTGTCGAACAGGCGCCTTTCTACAAGCCGCTCATGCCCGGCTCGGGCAAACCTTTCTCGGTCGAGGAAACCAATTTCGGATCGCTAGGCTGGATTTCCGATCGTGGCGGCTATCGCTATGAAGCCCGGCATCCAGAGACCAGGAAGCCATGGCCTGCCATTCCCGAAACGTTGCTGGATTTGTGGAACGCGGCGACCGGGCATGCCGCGCAGCCGGAATGCTGTCTTGTGAATCTCTATCGCGGTCCGGCGCGCATGGGGCTGCACCAGGACAAGGATGAGGCGGCCCTGGAGGCGCCGGTTCTGTCCGTCTCTCTCGGCGATACGGCTGTGTTCCGCATTGGCGGGACGAGTCAGCGGGGCGCTACCCACAGCCTGAAACTGTCTTCTGGCGATGTTCTGGCCTTCGGCGGCCCCGCCCGGCTGGCCTATCACGGGGTGGATCGGGTGCTGGCGGGAACGTCCCGGGTGATCCCGGGCGGCGGGCGCATCAACCTGACCCTGCGCCGCGTGACCCAATAAAATAGCGCCCGATCGGGGGGCCGACCGGGCGCCGTGCGCCGTTACGCGCGGGTGCCGGGAGGGGATGACCGACACCTTCGAAGAAGCGAAACCCAGCGTGCGAGCGGGGGGGCAGTGCGTACTGGGCTTAAGCCGCCTCTTCGAAGGTGAAGATATGCACGGAAGCCACACTTTGCAAGAAAACTTTTAGGAAATGGATTTAATGAAATTTTATTAGTGACAGGCGCAGATTTGTCACAGTCCAAAAACCCTCGAATCGGCTCTCGCCAGCCCGCCGTGGCCGGGGCAGTGCTTCCACCCTGCAGCAGCTGTGCCTGCACATGCCCGTGCTGCTAGACCCGTCCCGCCACACCTGAAATAGGCATGATGCGCATCATCTCAAGCACCGCGTTCTGCATGCCCGGCGTGCGATGTTTGGGCGCTATTCGGCGTTGACCCGCAGAGCGCGAAGGTTCATCACGCGCGGCCCTTTCTTCCTGCGCAAAAGGAATCTGCATGTCCAATCCTCGCCGCGCATTCGACCCGCGCCTGCTCGAAGGTTCGATCGTGCGCTCGCTTTTCACGCTCGCCGTTCCGATCGTGGGCGCGAACATCCTGCAGGTGGCCTATCAGCTCGTTGATGCATTCTGGGTTGGACGGCTCGGCGCCGCCGCGGTCGCGGCAGTTTCGATCACCATGCCCCTGATGTTCGTGCTCGTTGCCGCAGGCATGGGATTTGCCATCGCCGGCACCACGCTCATCGCGCAGTACACCGGTGCGCGCGATCATGCGATGGTCGATCACGTCGCCGCGCAAACGCTCATCTCCATCACCGCCGTCGCCGTCGTTCTGGCCGCCATTGGCATCGCGCTTCTGCCTTGGATATTGCGCGCGATGGGCGTATCGCCGCCGGTTTATAGCAATGCGTTGAGCTTCATGCGTATCATCTTCGCCGCGCTTCCGTTCACCTTTGGCTATGCCATGGTGCAGGCGCTGTTGCGCGGCGTGGGTGAGGTCAAGTTTCCGCTCTATATTGTGGCCGGCACACTCGCCATGAATTTCGTGCTGGATCCCGTGCTGATTTTCGGGCACGCGGGTTTTCCCGCGCTCGGCGTCGCCGGTGCCGCAATTGCAACCCTCATCGCGCAGATGGTTGCTGCTGCGGTGGGCATGATCATCCTGTTTGGCGGCAGGTTCGGTATCCACCTCGACTGGCATCACTTCCGCCCGGATTTCGCCTTTGTGAAGCGCGCATTTCTGCTGGGTTATCCGGCATCCATCGAACAATCCACGCGCGGGCTTGGCATGCTGGTGATGACGTTCCTCGTCACCAGCTTCGGTACCGTCGCCATCGCGAGCTATGGTGTCGGCACAAATGTGGTGAACGTCGTCGTGATACCGGCGATGGGGCTAGCCATGGCGACCACGACCCTCGTCGGCCAGAACATCGGCGCCGGGAACATCAAGCGCGCCGAAAGCGTGGCGCGGCTCGCTGCGTTGGTGACGTTCGTGGCGCTGACCGTCGCTGGCGGGCTGTGTTTCTTCCTCGCCGCACCGATCATGTCGTTCTTTGTTCCGAAGGCGCCAGAGGTGATCGCGGAAGGCGCGCGCTTCATCCGCATCATGTCCTGGAGCTTCGGCTTTGTCGGCCTGCAATTCGCGCTGCTCGCAGTGCTGCGCGCGTCAGGCGAGATGCTGCCGGCCATGGCGACGACATTGTTCTCGCAATGGGGATTGCAATTACCGATCGCATGGCTGCTTTCGCGGCATCTGTCGATCGACGGCTTGTGGTGGTCAATGCCGGTTGCAAACATCGCGGCCGCACTCATTGCCGCGGCGCTGTTCCAATCAGGCAGATGGAAAACGCGCCGCCTGGCCGCGCCATCCTCCGTCGCCGCCGGTCAGCTGGCGGTCGAGGAGGAGGCGCAGTTCTGAGACGCTACATCTTTTTGTAATCGCGCGCGGTGTTGTCGATCGCGGCCTTCAGCTTGGCGATGATCTCTTCCACCTCATTTTCCGAGATGATGAAGGGCGGCGCCAGCACCATCGTATCGCGGATCGCGCGGCTGATCAGGCCCGAACCGAAGCAGTAATTGCGGCAATGCGTGCCCACATCTCCGACATTGGGGAAGAACTCCCGCTTGCTCTTGTCGGCGACCAGTTCAATCGCCGCGATCAACCCGACGCCTCGGACTTCGCCGACGATAGGATGACCCTCGAAAGTCTCCCGCAGACGACGCTGCATATAAGGGCCGATGCCGCTCTTCACGTTCGGCACCATTTTCTCGCGTTCCATGACCTCGAGATTCTTCAGCGCGACGGCGCTGGCAACCGGATGGCCGGAATAGGTGTAGCCATGCACCAGCTCTTCATTGGCGTTGGCGATGGCATCGCCCATGCGTTCGCCCAGCGAGATTGCGCTGATCGGCTGATAGCCGGATGAAAGGCCTTTCGCCATCGTCATGATATCCGGCTTGATGCCGTAAGTGAGTGAGCCAAACCATTCGCCGGTGCGGCCGAAGCCGGTGATCACTTCATCGGTATGCAGCAGCACATCGTGCTTCTTGCAGATGCGGTTGATCTCCTCCCAGTAGCCCGGCGGCGGGAAGATGACACCGCCGGCGCCGTGCACCGGCTCGGCGGAAAAGGACGCAACATTGTCCGCGCCCAGTTCGAGAATCTTCTTCTCAAGCTGATCGGCGACCTTGCGGCCCAACTCCTCCGGCGTCACATCGCCATAGGTCTCCTTCGAGCCATACCAGTAAGGTGTCGGCACTTTTTCAAAGCCGGGCAGCGGCAGGTCGAATTGCGGGTGCATCGGGGTGAGGCCGGAGAGCGACGCCGCTGCCATCGTCACGCCGTGATAGGCAAGCTCGCGCGACAGATGGATCTTCTTGTTCGGCTTCTTCTTCAGGTTCCAATAGTAGCGGATCAGCTTCAGCGCGCTGTCATTCGCTTCGGAGCCGGAACTGGCAAACAGCACACGCTCATGCCCTTCGGGCAGAAGCTTGGCCATCTTGTCGGCGAGTTCGGCAGTGTAGGGGTTCGTCGTCTTGAAGAAGTGGTTGTAATAGGGAAGCGTCTTCAGGGCCTCATAGCCGGCATCGGCCAACTCGCGATTGCCGTAACCGACCTGGACGCACCAAAGGCCGGACATGCCGTCCAGAATCTTCTCGCCGTTGGAATCCCAAAGATAGACGCCGTCGGCGCGGGTGATGACGCGCACGCCCTCCTTGTTCAGAGCTGCGGTGTCGGTGAAGGGGTGAATGTGGTGGGCGGCGTCGATCGCCTGCCAATGCTTGGTGAGATTGTGTTCGCGCGTGTTCATTTTCATTCTCTCTGATGCCGTGGAAAAATTGCGAGGCGGGCGCAGCGCGCCCGGGGCGTCAGGCGCGCGGCGGGTTATAGCCGATGCGGGCGCAGAGAATGAGAAGGAAATGCTTGGAACTCATGCGCGCCACTATAGCAGCGCGCATGGTGCCGGTCATCTGTCAGGCGGCGTTGGCTTTCGGCCCGACACCCTGTTTCGCCAACGCGCGCTGGTAGGCGGGGCGCGCGTGGCAGCGGGCGCGATAGGCGGCGATTGCGGGGTGTTTTTCGAAGATCGCCGGTTCATGCTGGGCAAAATCCAGCACCGTTGCCATCAGGATGTCCGCCGGCCCGAAGCTGTTGCCTACCAGGTAGTCCTTGTCGCCCAGCGCGCGGGCCAGATCGGTCAGCCGTTCGTCGGCAAAGCCCATCAGCTCAGGATAGCGCCATTCATGGCCGGGCTTCTCGTTCCAGAATTTTCCCCAACGAAAGATGTCGATGAACACGGGCTCAACGGTATTCAGCGCCGCAAAGCACCATTGATTCAATTCCGCGCGGGCGTGCGCATCCTGCGGCGCCTTGCCGGCGTTCTCGTAGAGATAAAGAACGATCGCGCCCGTCTCGAACATGCGTTGCGCGCCGTCGACCATAGACGGAATCTTGCCGAAAGGATTGATCAGCCGGTTGGGGTTCTGCGTGTGCTCCGCCTTGGTCGTATCCATCCAGTGGATGTCGTAGGGAAGGCCAAGCTCCTCCAGCGCCCAATAGACGCGCAGGTCGCGCACGATGCCTTTGAGGAAGGGCGGAAAATTGTATGCGCCATAGACCGTGATCATCGTGTTGCCTCGTCGTTCAGCGTGTCTTGAATTCGCTATTTCGCGGGCGGCGGCATTGCCGTGCCGTTTTCCGCATAATATTTCAGATGCGCGACCAGATCCGTGAGCATGGCATCGGCCGCTTGCGGCATTTTTCCGAAACCGCCCTTCATGAACCCACCGATGTTATAGTCCAGTTCGAGCGCGGTGCCGCTTCCCTCGGGCGTAAGATTGAAGGTCAATGTCCCTTCAAGCCCTTGACCCTGGAAAGGTCCCATCGCGCCCTTCAGGCGCAGCGTCTTTCCTGGTGCGACAAAAATAACGACGAGGTGCTGCACAGACCCGCCGTTCGGCAAGGTTTCGCATAAGCATCCGCCCGCGCGTGCGTCGAGGGACAAATTGCGGGCGTCGTGGGAGAAGCTGTGTTCGGCATTCCACCAGTTCTCTGGATGGATCAGCGCTTCGTACAATTTTGCAGGCGGCACGGAAGACAGCGCCTTTTCGAAGATCGCAAACCCGGTGGAATTCGATTCCGCGACTTCAGCGTGCGCCGACAGAACGCCGGCGACGAGAAGCAGCGTCGCAAAGGCAAAGCCGATGGCGAATTGCTTGATGACCATGATCAAGCCTCCGCCGTCTGCTTGTAGAGTTCGAGAATGCCTGGCCAGCCGCCGTCCAGCTGATCGCGCATCTGCTTGCCGCCTTCCGGGCCAAGGCTTTCGAAATCGCGATGCTCGACTTCAACGCGGGTGGTGCCCGCATCCACGGCCACGAAACGAACTTCGACTTCCGAGCCAACTGTTGAATCAGGTTTCCACATCGCGTTGATTTCCCAGCCGAATACGATGCGCGATGGCGGCTCCCATACGCGCATGTGACCGATCACCGCCTCGGACCCGTCTTCATGGGTGGAGTACCAGCGTCCGCCAAGCCGCGGCTCGATGATGTTCGCAACGATGGGCGCATTGCCGATGCCGTGTGTTTTCGGCCACCAGCGATCGATCCCCTTGGTGAACACGTCGAAGGCTTTCGCCTGCGAGGCTTTCACGGTGATGACCTTGTTCACCGGCGCTATCTGGATTGTTTTGGTGCTGGCGTTCATTTGTCCCCGTCCTTCTCCACTTCCGCCTTGAAGGCGTCCAATGCGATGTCCCAGAACTGGTCCAGCCAGCGGCGCAGCTGGCCGAGGCCCTTCGGATCGATTTCGTAGATGCGGCGCGTGCCATCGCGTTCTTCGCGCACCAGTCCGGCCTCCTTCAGAACCTTCAGATGCTGCGATACCGCCGGGCGGCTCACTGGAAGGCCCTTCGCAATATCGCTGACTGCCCGGCCGCCATGGCGCAGCCGCTCGAACACCCGGCGGCGGGTTGGATCGGAAAGCGCAACCAATGCTCTATCGTAAGCCATGACTTACGGTAAGTATTCGCTTACAAAGAGTCAAGCCGGAGAATGTCAGCCTTTCTGCAGGTTGAGCGCGGCATGAACCTGACCATGCGCGGTGAACAGCGCCAGGAAGCCCTTGTCGGTCCAGCGCAGGGCCGGCGTCCCAAAGCCCTCAACCTCGCCATAGATCACCACATCCTTGCCCTGCGGCTTGGCCAGCGCGCGCGTCACACTTTCTTCGAGCTTGTCGATGTCGTGCGCGACGTTGAAAACCAGATGCTGCTGAAGCTGTCCGGCAAGCTCATCGCCCGCGAGCCAATGCATTGCCTTCAACAACAGGTCCTCGGTGCCGGTGTCGTAGTGCACGTCGACGACGCGCAACACGCGCGCACCGGAATCGAAAACAGGCTTGCCGCGCAGATAGCCGTCGCCACAGGAATCGAACCAGCCGAACAGATCCCATTTCTGGGCGACGCAGAATCGGATTGCGACAACGATATCGTCGCGCGACGGCAGGATGTCGAGCTTCCGGATTTTGACTTCGCTGCTGCCCACATGCGGCGGCTTCTTGGCGAGGCGGGCCATAGCGAGCCTGGCCGCGTCCGCATAGGACAGCGTGACGGGGATTGTGAACGCAAACTGATTGGACGGTGCCGCGAGCGGCGCCGGCCTTGGCAGAGGCATCGGCTTTACCGGCGGTGGCGTGTCCGCGACCACAACACGACCGCGCACATCGGCTGCCAGCGATATCTGGAGCGCGTCGTTGGCGGTCTCCACCTTTCCGATCCGCAGCGCCTGCGGCGTGAGCAGCAACCATGCGAGCGGCTTCTTCCCCACGCGAATGGGCTTTTGCACTCGCGCCCAAAGCTTCTCGGCCTGCGGCTTCAGCTTAATGGCGGGCCCAAGCCGCTTGTCGAGCTGCCTGAAGATCGCATCCGACAGGTGCTCGTCATTGTGATTCCAGAGATCGGTCACGCTCATGTTGATCGGTCCGAGCCGCAGATGGGAATCGGATAGCTGAACGTCGCCTGTCGTTTTCGTTTGCACCTGCCAATCGGGGGAGAGAGACAGGGTGGAGAATGCGCGCGCCTCGCCGATCGCATTGGCGTCGCCGCCGCTTTTGAAAAAGCTGCCCTTGAGATTCACATGCGCCATCACGGCAAACGGCAGGTCTATGGCGATGCCGCCATTGCGTGCCTGCGCTTCGATTGGGCCCGTGCGCGTCGCAACCAGATCCATTTTGCATTTGCCGATAAAGCAGCCGACCTTGCGGTCGCGCATCTCGGCGATATGCTGTTCGGTCTTGGAATTCAGCATTTCCACCAGCGTATCCATCGGCACGGTAAGCGACACGGCGATGGTGGATATGGGCGGTGCAGGTGCGGGCAGAGGCGGCGTGCGCTTGGGCGCCGGCGCCTCGAAGCCGCAACCGGCCAGAAGCATCGTCAATGCAACGGCGAGGATGGCGGAAGTGTTACGCATTGCCCCAGTGTGGCGCACGAACGAGGCCAAGAAAATGGTGCGAAGATTAGGCTGCCGTAACCTGACGCGCGGTGCCGCGGATAGCATCCCCGAACGCGGAGAAGATGGCGCGGCTCTGCGGATTGTCCCGCCAGCGCCATTCCGGATGCCATTGCACCGCAAAGAGAAAGCCCTTCGCGCCGGGCATGGAAACAGCTTCGATCTGTCCATCGGGCGCCTTGGCATCGGCGTGAAGCCCTGGCGCGATGCTGTCGATGCCTTGGCTGTGCAGCGAATTCACCTTGAAGGTCCTTTCACGCACCAGCTGCGATAGCAGCCCACCGGGCTGCACGATCACGTCGTGCACCAGACCGTATTGTGTATCGAGATCGGCGTCCTTGTTTTCGCGATGGTCCATGCGTCCGGAGATTTCATGAACGTGCTGATGCAAGGTGCCACCCAGCGCGACGTTCAGTTCCTGGAAGCCGCGGCATACGCATAGAAGCGGCGTGCCCTTGTCGATCGCAGCTTTCAGCAGCGGCAGGGTTGTGGCGTCGCGGTTCTCGTCCTGCATCACGCCCTCGCGCGGGGCGACGCCGTTGTAATGCTTCGGCGAAACATTGGATGGCGATCCGGTGAAGAACAGCCCGTCCACCGCCTCCAGAATTTCTGCGGCCGGTATCGCGTTGGGCAGCACCGGGATCAAAAGCGGGAGCACGCCCGCGCCATCGCGGACGGCAGCGATATATTTCTCGCCCGCCATGTGAAACGGGTGATGACCCACCATCCGGTGGTCGCACGTGATTCCGACAACGAAAGGACGCCTGCTCATGGCGCAAAACCTCGCATGGGCGCGCGCATAGCGGCAAGGCGTGCCGGGCGCGGGGCGGCATTGCCGCGGGGGCAGGGGTTATTTGTTGATCTTGAAGGCGGACGTGGGCAAATCCACGCCCTGCTCGACATTGTTGATGCTGACCGTAGTGGGCAACCCTTGCGCATCGACGATCGTCCACTGGCGCAGTTCCAGTCCGGGATCGGTGAACACAATGGTGATGTTGCCTGTAGCGTTGCGGTCATTGGCGCGGGCTTTGACAATGATCTCGCCAGGACTTTTCTCGACGCCAAGCACGTTGGCGCTGCGCTTCAGATCCAGGTGATCCGACAGCAACAGGTTCAGCGGCGTGCCGTTCAGGGGATAGCGGTTCGCGGTGTGAAGCTTGGTGTTGTAGACCGCGATGCCGATGCCATCGCCGATCACCAATGTCGGGTTGGGCGGATCGTAGTCGAAGCGAATCTTGCCGGGTTTCAAAATATAGAATTTGCCCTGATCGACCTGGCCTTGTGGTCCGATCTGGGTGAACCCACCGCGCATCGTCTTGACCGCGTTCAGGGCTGCGCTGATGCGGTCGAGTTCGGCTGCCTGGTCGGCAGTCCATTTCGCGGCTTGCGCGGGTGCTGCAGCGGCAAGCGCAACGATAAATGCAAGGATCAACGGGCGCATAACGCAGCAGATAAAGTGATTTTGTGGCGGAAAAAAGAGCCGCGTCAGGCTGCTGCGTGCGAAGCCTTTCGGGCTTCCTCGCGTTCGGCCGCCGCCTGCGGACACAGGCCCTGGAACATCAGGTTCAGCACGCCATCGAGTTCGCGTTCCAGCTTCGCAAGGCTGAGTTTCGACCAAAGCTGCGGATAGCGAAATTTCATCGTCGCGGACTGGATCATCTCGGCGATCTCTTCCTTGTCGCCGGGCGGAATCATTTCGCCGCGCTTCTCGGCTTCTTCCATGAGTTCGACAAGGATGGTGCGCTCGTTTGCGAGCATCCAGTTGATGAATTGCGGACGCTCATGGCCGATCTGCGTGGCCATCTCCAGCACGCGCGGATCCTTTTCGAGCTTTTGATAGGTGCGGCGCAGTTCCGCGAAAAGCAGATCGCGAAGCCGCTCGCGCGCGTTCTTGCCGGGCGCCAACGCTATCTTGCGGGCATGCGTCAGATGGGCTTCATAGTCTTCGCTCGCAATCGCTTCGGCGATGTCGAGCTTGCCGGGAAAAAAGCGATAAAGGTTTCCGGGCGACATACCGCAGTCGGTGGCGATTTCGGCCATGGTCGTCTTGCCATACCCAAAATGCGAAAAACGCTTTTTGGCGGCTTCTACGATCTTGTCGCGGACGGTGTCCTTGCTCATGGCGTGGCTTTCTCCCCCGGCTTGTTGTTCTTCATTCTGACAGGAAATGTAGGCCCTTTTTGTAAATAATCAACAAAGCATTCAGCCTTCCGACATGGATTGAGGACCGGAAACAGAAATAATGCCTTCGAAAACAGTGCCTTATAAGAGTCTCGCGGTCATCGGTTCCGGGGCGTGGGGGACTGCCTTGGGGGTGGCAGCGGCGTTGGCCGGACGCCGGGTCACGCTCTGGGCACGGGAATCCGACGTGGTCGATTCCATCAATTCGAAACATGAGAATGTCCGCTTCTTGCCGGGCATTCCGCTGCCGGACGCGATCATCGCAACGGACCATCTGGCCCAGGCTGCGGCAGCCGAGGTTCTTTTGATCGGCGCACCGGCCCAGCACCTGCGCGCCACGCTTGCGTCGCTAAAGCCGCATTTGTCACCCCGCAAACCGCTTGTGCTTTGCGCCAAGGGAATTGAGCGCGGCACCAACAGGCTAATGACGGAAGTGCTGACCGAGTGTTTGCCGGATTGCGAACCTGCGATCCTTTCAGGGCCATCCTTCGCCAAAGACGTTGCGCGCAATCTGCCCACCGCCGTGACCATAGCGGCGCAGTCCGATGTCGCACGCGCTTTGCAGGAAGCTTTCGGCCACCTCACGTTTCGCCCCTATGCGAGCGACGATCTTACCGGCGTGGCGCTCGGTGGCGCTGCCAAGAACGTCTATGCCATCGCCTGCGGAATCGTGATGGGCATGGGATTGGGTGAAAGTGCGCGCGCAGCGCTTCTGTCGCGCAGTTTCGCTGAGCTCTGTCGCTTGGGCGAAGCCATGGGTGCGCGCAGCGAAACCCTGATGGGATTGTCCGGATTGGGCGATCTTGTTTTGACAGCCACCAGCGCGTCTTCTCGTAATTACGCGTTCGGCCTCGACGTGGGAAAAGGCCTGCCGCGCGACGAGCTTTACAAGCCCGGCCGTCCGCTTGCCGAAGGTGTCGCCACCGCGCCTGCGCTTGTCGCCCGCGCGCACGCACACAACGTCGAGCTTCCCATCGCGCAGACGACGGCGGAGATTCTCGAAGGCAAAATCGCGCTCGCCGACGCCATTCCGCGATTGATGTCGCGTCCCCTTAAAACGGAGTGAACCATGCTGTTCGTGCTGACTGCCATCGACAAGGACGACGCCCTCGAGCTGCGCATGAGCGTGCGCGAACAGCACATGGCGTTCGTGAAGGAAACGGGCGTGGTGCGGCTCGGCGGCCCGTTTCTGGACGCCCAAGGCAACATGGCCGGCAGTCTCATCATATTCGAAGCGGCGGATATGGAAGCTGCCCGCGCCTGGAATGCAAAGGATCCCTATATGAAGGCGGGGCTGTTCAAGTCCACCGACATCCGTCCGTGGAAGATGACCGCAAATTTCTGCGAGGCAAAGCTGTGAACCACTGGCTGTTCAAAACCGAACCGGAAACCTTTTCCTGGGCGATGCAGAAAAAGAAGGGTGCAAAGGGTGAGCCGTGGAGCGGCGTGCGCAATTTTGCCGCCGCCAAACATATGAAGGCGATGAAGAAGGGCGACCTGGGTTTCTTCTATCACACCGGCGATGAGAAGCAGATCGTTGGCATTGTCGAGGTCATCGCCGAATACAAGCCCGACCCCACTGACGAGACCGGCAAGTTCGGCCTTGTTGATGTGAAGGCCGTAAAAGATGTGCCCCAGCCGGTCACCCTGGCGGACGTCAAAGCCGATCCCAAGCTGAAGAACATGGTGCTGGCGCGGGAGCCGCGCCTTTCGGTTCAGCCGGTGACTGAAGCCGAGTGGAAGCACATCTGCAAACTTGGCGGCGTGAAGTAGCCGTCAGTTCTTGTCTTCGTAGAGCGTCGTGCCGTCTTCAGTCTTCACGCTGTGTAGCTTCATGCAGCGCGAGTCCGTCAACGTCCGGCAGATCAGGTCCGCCTGAATTTCGTATTTGTTGACCTCGGTCGCAGCCAGGCAGCTGACGCGGTTCTTCTTCGCCGTCACCCGCGGTTGGTTGTCCGCCAATTGCCCATAGGGCGGAATGACGCCCATGTTCTTCGCGCTCAGCAGTTCCATAGCGCAGATCATCATGCCCATCTTCTTGTTTTCGTCCGCGCGTGCCTGCTGCTGCGTCATGGTGTTGTCCTGCAACGCCCTGGTCAGCGCTTCCGCCTGCGCTTTTTGCGCGGCCAGTTTGGCCTCATGCCGTTGCCAGAGAAAAAAACCTGCCACGGCGATCGCGATGGCGAACCCGCCGAACAGCACAAGGCGCGCCCAGAACCAGTCGCGAGCCGTGCCGCGCTTCATATCATCGTAGTCGGTCATGACGTGCCCCGGAGAACCTTTGCGTCAGCGCATTGTTGGAATGACGAAACTGGCATTTTCGCGAACGCCACCCTTGGGCCAGCGCTGCGTTACGGTCTTGATTTTTGTCCAGAAACGCACGCCCTCGGTGCCATGCTGGTTAACGTCGCCAAAGGCAGAGCGCTTCCAGCCGCCGAAGGTGTGATAGGCCAGCGGCACCGGGATCGGGATGTTGATGCCCACCATGCCGACATTCACGCGCGCCGCGAATTCGCGGGCCGCATCGCCGTCACGCGTGAAGATGGCGACGCCGTTTCCGTATTGGTGGGTGGATGGCAGAGCGATGGCTTCGTCGAAATCCTTGGCGCGGGCGATCTGCAGAACCGGCCCGAAAATCTCTTCCTGATAGGTCTTCATGTTCGGCGTCACGCGGTCGAACAGCGATCCGCCGAGATAGAAGCCCTTGTCGTAGCCCTGCATCTTGAAACCGCGGCCGTCGACCACGAGTTCTGCGCCTTCCTTCACGCCCTGCTCGATATAGTCCTTCACCTTCTCGCGGTGAGCGGCGGTGACGAGCGGGCCGTAATCGGCATCCGGATCGGTCGGGATTCCGACGCGCAGTGTCTCCACGCGCGGCTTGAGTTTTTGGACCAGCGCGTCGGCCGTCTTCTCGCCGATCGGTACGGCGACGGAGATCGCCATGCAGCGCTCGCCAGCCGAGCCATACCCCGCACCGATCAACTCGTTAGTGACCTGATCGAGATCGGCGTCCGGCATGATGATGGCGTGGTTCTTCGCGCCGCCCATCGCCTGCACGCGCTTTCCGTGTTGCGTGCCCCGCGTGTAGACATACTCAGCAATCGCGGTTGAGCCGACGAAGCTCACGGCCTTGATGTCGGGATCTTCAAGAATTGCATCGACGGCTTCCTTGTCGCCGTTGACGACCTGCAGCACGCCCGCTGGCGCGCCGGCTTCCATCATCAGTTCGGCCAGGCGCAGTGGGACGGAAGGATCCTTTTCGCTTGGCTTGTTGATGAAGCAGTTTCCGCAGGCGATGGCGACGCCGAACATCCACATCGGGATCATCGCCGGAAAGTTGAACGGTGTGATGCCGGCGACGACGCCAAGCGGCTGGCGCATCGAATAGATGTCGATGCCGGGGCCTGCGCCTTCGGTGTATTCGCCTTTCTGCAGATGCGGGATGCCGCAGGCAAACTCGATCACTTCAAGTCCGCGCTGCACGTCGCCGCGCGAATCCGCCAGAACCTTGCCGTGCTCGTCGGAGAGCAAGCGCGCAAGATTGTCCATGTCCTTCTCGACCAGCGCCTTGAAGTTGAACATCACACGCGCGCGGCGCTGCGGGTTGACCGCGGCCCATTCCGGAAACACCTTCAACGCGGCGTCCACGGCTTTCCGCATTTCCGCGCGGCTCGCCAAAGCGACTTTCGCCTGTATCTCACCCGTCGCCGGATTGAATACGTCGCCGAAACGGCCCGACGTTCCCTTCACATGCTGGCCGGCGATGAAATGCGAAAGTTCCTTCATGGGGCTTCCCACCTTCTTTGTGTTTCGGCGGCGTCTTTGGCCGGGGGTGGTTTAGCGAAGCGCCTGCCGGGCGGCAACGGCGGTCGGATGAACAAACAAAAAGGGCCGCACCCGAAGGTGCAGCCCTTGTTGCCCGAAGAGCCGGATATGCTTTAGCGGGCGAGTGCCACGACGCGGCCATCGGCCACGCGCTTGCCCTGATAGCTGTCGCCTTTGGGCGTCAGATAAGCGACCAGTTCCTGGTTGTTCGACAGGAGCTGGAGCTTGGAGCCGACGGCTTTCCAGTGGCCGACCGCCGCACCGCCATTGGTGCAGTCGCCGGTGTTGGTGACGTTGCCGTCATCCGCGAGGTTCAGGGTGCAAGGCGCATCCGCCGTGCCGACCGTGAGTTTCCAGGCGCCGGTAACAGCGGTATCCGCGGCATGGGCCGCACCGATGAGACCAAGAGCAACGACGCCGCCGAGAGCGATAGAATGAAGTTTGCGCATCAGTGAATGCCTCCGTAAGTATTCAGTGTTTAGGAGGATAGGAATAGTCCTCAGTTTTGAGAAGGGGCAAAACTGCATAGGTCGCCAATTTTTTTGCATGGCGGCTTTTTGGGCGGCTAAGCTATTGAAAGCGCGACAATTGTTTATCTGATAATCTGTCAGTCAAATTGCCGCATCGCAACAATTTCCTTCGCAAGTGCACCCAAATCCTCATTGCGCATGCGAAGGCCAGGATTCTTGACCGCGGCGCGCGGCTGTCCCCTGATACGGAAAACCAGCCGAGGATCGCCATGCCGCGTATATCCCTGACCGCCCTGACCCCTACCATCGGTGCGGTGATCGGCAATGTGGATCTGTCCAAGGCGTTGGACGACGAGCAGATCGCGGACATCCGCGGCGCGCTCCTCAAGCACAAGGTGATCTTCTTCGAGGACCAGCACATCACGCCGGTTCAGCATCGCGACTTCGCCGCGCGCTTCGGCGATTTGCACACGCATCCCCTCTATCCGGGCGTGCCCGAAGCGCCGGAGATGTTCATCCTCGACAACCATGCCAGCAATCCGACAGATAACGATGCCTGGCATACCGATGTGACCTTCATCGAGACCCCGCCGCTTGGCGCGATCCTGTATGCGCAATTGCTGCCGGAGAATGGCGGCGACACCTGCTGGGCAAACATGCAGGCGGCATTCGAAGGATTGTCTAAGCCGCTGCAGCGCTTTTTGTCCGAACTCGATGCCGTGCACGATTTCAATCGCGGCTTCCCACAAAAGGGGCAGGTCGCAAAAATGGCCGGCAAGGACAAGGCGGAGAAGGCGCTGGAAGAACATCCGCCCGTCGTTCATCCGGTCGTGCGCACCCATCCGGAAACCGGTGCGGACGGCCTGTTCGTGAACTACGGATTCACCGAACGTCTCAAAGGGCTGCGCCGCAATGAAAGCGACGCATTGCTCAACATGCTGTTCGTGCACATCCAGAAGCCGGAATTCCAGGTGCGCTGGAAATGGAAGCCCAATTCCATCGCCTTCTGGGATAACCGCATCACGCAGCACTATGCGGTGAACGATTATCTACCGGCACGGCGCATCATGCACCGCGCGACGATATTGGGCGATCGCCCCTATAACCGTGCCCGCAAGCCGCTGGACAAGATCGCAGCGGAATAGTCAGCGCGGTTCCAGCACGATGCTCTGGCTCGCGCGGCCGAACGTGCCCTGAAGATCCGCTAGCCGCGCGAAGGCGACGGCTGTGCCGTCCGGCCCGGCCCAGGTTTCGCTGTCGAGCAGGATCCAGTCGCCTACCGGATAGCGCGCAAGCGACAGCGTCAGATCGGCGTTGATAAATGTCCAGCTGTCGAAATCGACGACGGCGGACGTGCCGTTGCAGAAATCGGCGGCAATGATCGCGCGCATGACGGGCGAAATGTCGAACCCTTCGACCACCGGTCTCAGCATGCGATACCAGACGGCGGCCGGGCCGGGCGTGTGGAAATTCCCGCGCGCGGGCCGCGAGTCGATGCCTGTGAGAAATGGCGTGCCCGAAAGCCGCATCTCATCCGGCACGCTGCATTCATCCGGCAGCGGTGCGTCGAGCGGCTTTTCCTTCGCGGTGTGGGGCAGCAGCGCGGCGTTCACGCGGATCTTGAGCACGCTCGCGCGCACGCATTCCTTGCCGTCCGCGAACAGGCTGATGGCGCAAAGCTGTATCTTCTGTCCCTCGCGAACCACTTCAGCCTTGTAGGTCAGCGACGCTACCGGCACGGGTTTCAGCAGGTCGACGGTCACGCGCGCGATCTTCATAGGCACGCGTGTCGCAATCTGCTCGGCGGCCCAAACCACAAGCGACGATGCAGCGCCGCCATGCTGCATCGTCTTGTCCCACGGTCCGCCGGCGAAGGCGCTGGTCTGAACATTCGCGCCGTCGACGCGGAAAAGCGGTTCCATCATCTGCTCTTTATGAACGTCTCCAGATCGGCATTGAGCCGGTCCATATGCGTCAGCATCAGACCATGCGGCGCGTTTTCGTAAACCGTCAATTGCGCATGCGGGATAAGCGCCGCCGTGCGTTGCCCGGTGAGCGGCAGCGGTGCCGAAGCGTCGGCCGTACCTTGGACAATCCATGTCGGCACGCTGACGTCGCGGCAATCGGAGCGAAAGTCGTTTTCCACGATCGCCTTGTTGCAGGCGATGGCAACCGGTAGTGGAATCTGCGCCATCATGCTGATGCCCCAATCGACCATCGCCTGTGGAGTCTCCGGCACGAAGAAGGGCCGCGCATTATCGGCCAGCCATTTGGGAAAATCGCGGCGCCACGCGTTGCGCATCGCCTCGAACATCGCCGCATCCAGACCTGCCGGATTGTCCGCACGCTTCAGGAGGCATGGTGTCGTCGGCGCCGCGAGCACGACCTTGGAAACACGAGATGCGCCATGGCGTGCCAGGTAACGAACGATCTCGCTGCAGCCCATCGAATGGCCGATCAGCACGGCGTCGCGGATCTGGTGCGCTGTGAGCACGGCGGCAAGATCGTCTGCCAGCATGTCGATGTCGTAGCCATGGCCGGGCTCTTCAGAGCGGCCATGCCCGCGGCGATCATAGGCCAACACGCGATAGCCTTTGTCGTGAAAATGCGCGTGCTGGTATTGCCAGATGTCGTTGGTGACCGCCCAGCTGTGCACGAACACGAGCGGCTTTCCTTCGCCCCAGTCTTTCGAGAACAGGGCCACATCGTCGGCGGTCTTCACGCGGATCATCGGCTTCTCCTCTGGAATGTTTCCGCGTGCAGGCGGAATGGTTGCGGCGGCAAGCGCTGCTGCGGTCTTCATGGCGGTTCTGCGGTTCATGGCTCTCTCCTGTGCTGAAGAGAGTGTGGCGGCGTGGCGAAGGCGATTCGATTACGTGGCAGGTAAGAAAACGCGCTACGCGGAGAGCGTGCGCACAATGGCGCGCGTTGGTTCGTCCGCCGGGAAGAAGGATTCTATGGCGAGCTCGCTAAGTGTCACGTCCACGGGCGAACCGAACATCATGGTCGTCGTGAAGAACGACAACGATCCGGCTGCGATGCGCACCTTGAAGGGAATAACGATGGCGTCTGTCATCACCGGATGTGGCGACGCGGGTGCGGGATAAGTCAGTATTTCCTTTTGCAGCGCGATCAGCTTTGGATCGGCGGTGATCTCGATGCGCTCCTGCAACTGGTGCAGAAGATGCGCGCGCCACTCGGCCAGGTTCTCGATCCGCTGCGCCACGCCTTTTGGATGAAGGCTGAGGCGCATGGCGTTGACGGGCGGCTTCAGCAATTCCTCCGCCACGCCCTCATACAATTCCTGAAGCGCGCGATTGCTTGCCACAATGTTCCAATATCGATCGATGGCGAAGGCGGGGTAGGGCT
>Ga0187809_10000025_pt1 | contig 149215 bp, 162 predicted proteins | sample NC_wetland_sal_i_8_FD_132415 | JGI IMG/M metagenome (GOLD analysis project Ga0187809, IMG submission 132415) | Wetland sediment microbial communities from Neuse River Estuary, North Carolina, USA - ASW_4 | ecosystem: Environmental > Aquatic > Freshwater > Wetlands > Sediment | place: USA... | reverse complement strand
GTGCTGTTGGATGATTGGCGCGCAAAGCGCGCCGGGATTCTTTTTCTCTTCTCCGCGGCTCCGCGCCTCCGCGTGAGCCTTTTGAAAGCCGCAAAACGCAGAAAAACCGCCGCTTTTCAGCGACGGCTACGGTGTGGGCGCAGTTCGAGAGTTGGAAAGAATGTACGGGGGTACCGTTGCGGTGTCAAGCTAATTATCCTGACCTAAGGAAATTGTTCTAAGTCTATGACTCGCCAGCATAAAGCTCGAAAAAACCCGTACCCGAGCCCGTTTGATGGAAGAAAAAATCTCAAAAAAAAAATTGTGCGCGGCCTCCAGACAAACAAAAAGGCCGCCGGTAAAGGCGGCCTTCTGCATATAGGAAGCGCGGGTAGCGCTTATTTCTTCTTCTTGCCCTTGGCAGGCTTGTTGTCGTCCGACGCTGGGGCGGCGATGTTCATGCTGCCGCCGGTGCGCGCGTAGAGCGACCAGATATGCGCCACCATCTCCTGCTTCGCATCGCCCTTGATGGCGCCGAAGGTGCGGATGGCGCCGCTCTTATCGCCGGAGGCGAGCTGCGCCTGACCCAGACGCATCTGCGCGTCGGCGGAATCGGTGACGCCCTTCTTGATGCCGGCCTGGATCGCCTTCAGCGCGTCGTCCGTCTTGCCCATGCCGGTCAGATCTTCGCCGAGCTTGACGAGAAGATCGCCGTTCTTGGCGGCATAGGCCTGCTTCGTCAGGTTGCCGAGATTGGCCTGGTCCTTCGCGGCGGCGGCTTTCGCCAGACCGACAAGACGCTGCGAACGCGCGTCGGTCAGCAGCTTGGCGGCGACGCCCTTATCGGCAATCGCGGCGGCTTCGGTGGGAAGGCCGAACTGGATCGCGAGTTCTGCGGCGAGCTGATAGTCCTCGGCATTGCGCATGTTGCCGGTCAGAAGACGCACACGCGCGATGTCCAGCGTCTCATGGTCGGTCAGGCCGCGCGTCGCATCGGCGCCGGCCAGCATGTAGGTCCAGTACTTGGACTGGCCGTTGAGAATGAGACGCTCGGCAGCGCGCTGCTCTGCAGCCGTGTCGCCAGACTTCGCCGCGGCCGACATGAGCAAACCCTGCGCGGTGTCACCGCTCATGCCGCTCAGCAACTTGATGGCCTGGGTGTAGTTGCCCATCAGGTAGTACGCTTGCGCCACGACGAGCTGGGCGTTGCCGTCGAACTGACCGGCCTTGCGCAATTCTTCCGCGTCGGGACCGACAACCTGCTGGTAGCGGCCGGCGTTATAGTCGGCCGCGAATTTCCCTTTCGCGCCGGTCGCGCCGGAGCCGGACTTCGCAGCGACAAACGACTTCACCTGCGAGATCGCCTGCTGATCGCCGGAGGTCAATCCGCCAACCGCTTCCGCCTGGGAAATCTTCGAATTGGCGGCGCCTGTGTTGCCGGCCTTCGCCAGATCGATCGCCTGCTGCAACAACTTGCCGACCTGCGGACGTGCGGCCGCCTCAGCGACGGTGGTGGTGGCGATCAAGGCGCCGGCAACGCCGGCGGTGCTCAAAAGAAGGGCTGCTGCCAAGACCCGAAACTGCTGCGAAACCATAATTCTCCTCACTCACAATGGTCGCAGGTCACGAACGCCGTGCTCACGGCCGTAACCCGCGGGCACCCCTCTCGACTATTGAACGTAAGTACCGGTGTTGACGATTCCCATCTTCACCGCGCCGCGGCGCTGCGCATCCGCCATCACTTTTGCGACAACGTCGTATTTCGCCAGACGGTTTGCGGAAATGTGAAGCTCATCCTGGTCGATCGGATCCTTCTGGCCTTCCTGATAGAGGTAGGCATCCAGGGTTTTCATATCGACCGGCTGGTTGTTCCAGTAAACGGTGCCGTCGAAGTCGATATTGATGTCCACCACCACCGGCGGCGTCGTCGGCGGCTTCACGGTCGGCGGCGGCATATCGAGCTTAACCGCATGCGTCTGGATCGGAATGGTGATGATGAGCATGACCAGGAGAACGAGCAGCACGTCGATCAGCGGCGTGGTGTTCATCTCCACCATCACTTCGCCTTCGCCGCCGCCATCTCCGACATTCATTGCCATAGCAAATTACCTTTTATCTGTACGCGTTGACTTCACTGCGCCACGTCGTTCTGCGGCTCAGTAATAAAGCCAACTTTCTGAATGCCGGATCGCTGGCAGTCGTAGACGAGCCGGCCGATGTCCTGGAAGCGCGCATCCTTGTCGCCACGGATATGCACTTCCGGCTGCGGCTTCAGCACGGCCTTCTCCTCCAGACGGCGGATCATTTCGTTGTTGTCGGTGATCAGCTCGTTGTTGAAGTAGGCGTTGCCTTCGCGGTCCACCGACAGAACGATGTTTTCAGGCTTCGTCTGGGTGGCGATATTGCGCGCGTTCGGCAGTTCGACCGGCACGACCTTCCTGATCACCGGCACGGTGATCAGGAAGATGATGAGCATCACCAGCATCACGTCCACCAGGGGTGTCGTGTTGATGGTCGTGTTCAGGTCTGCGTCGTCGTGATCCGGTGAGGATACGTTCATCGACATAGAACTAACTCCAATCCCTTCAAGGACAGTGGTGACTTATTTGCCCTTGGTGACGAGATAGGCCTGGAGATCGGCGGCGAAGCTGCGGAGCTTCTCGTTGATCACCTTGTTGCGGCGAACGAGGTAGTTGTAGAGCAACACGCCCGGGATCGCGACGCCAAGACCGATGGCGGTCATGATCAGGGCCGAACCCACCGGACCGGCGACCTTGTCGATCGAGGCCTGGCCCGCAAGGCCGATGGCGATGAGGGCGTGATAGATGCCCCACACGGTGCCGAGCAGTCCGACGAACGGCGCCGTCGAGCCGACCGAGGCGAGGAACGCGATGCCGCCCTGCAGCTTGGCGTTGATCTCTTCGAGCTGGCGGTTCAGCGACATGGCGATCCAGTCGTTGAGGTTGACCATGCCGCCCGCGCCCTGGCCGGACGCCGCGCGCACGCCGCTTTCGGCGACTGTGCGGAAAACAGAATTCTTGGCCAGCTTGTCGATGCCTTCATTCAGGTTGTTCGACGACCAGAACTTCTTTTCGACTTGGTTGGCCTGACCCAGAATGCGGCTCTGCTCGAACCACTTCACGAAGAAAATGTACCACGTGCCCACCGACATGATCGCCAGAAGGATCAGGATGGCCTTCTCGATGAAGTCGCCCTTGGTCCACAGCGAACCCAGGCCGTACGGATTTGCCTGCTCGGTCGCGGCCGGCGCAGCGGCCGGCGGCGGGGCAGCCGCCGGAGCCGGGGCCGGAGCGGGAGTTGGCGCGGCAGTCATCGCATCGCCAGGGGCGGCGGTCTGGTCGCCAGTGGCGGGAGCAGCGGACTGATCGCCACCCGACGGCGACGTCATCGCCGGGGCCGGTGGCTGATTGTTCTGCGCGGAAGCCGGGCCGAAACTCAGTCCGGCCATGAGGGCGACGGCAGCAGCGATCGCCAGTTTCTTCGAGATCATGTCTTCAACACTCCGTAAAATTTGAAACCTAAACGCAACCGTCCTCCAGCGAGGGCCGGCCTATCTCAACTTCCAAACAATCTTGTATTGCTTGGTCGACGCGACCGGCGCGCCATTCTCGGTTGCCGGCGAGAAATGCCAGTGCGACTGCACGCAATGTGTCGCCGCTTCATCAAGCTCGGGATACCCGCTTGAGTTCGAAACGTCGGCACCCGTCACCGCTCCATCCGCGCCGATATGCACGGTCACCGTCGTCGCGCCTTCATGATTCAGGCGTACGGCAAGCGGCGGATACGAACTGGCGGCGCAGTCATTGCCGCGGCTACGCGCAAGCGTTGCTGCCACCGCGGCCGGCTTCGGCGGCGCTGGCGGGGCTGCTTGAGTCACGGCTGTAATCGTATTGGTAGACGCTTCCGACGCGATCTGAATATCCGGCGGCGGAATGACGTTCGGCGGCGGCGGCTTCACCATATCCGGCGGCGGCGGCGGCGGCGTCTTCGGTTGCTCCGGCGGCTTTTCCTTCACGATATCCGTCGTGATGTCCTGCGGCAGCTTTTCGACCAACTGCTGCGCGAGACCCGTTGCAAGCGCCCAGATGATTCCTACTTGAAGAATCACGGCAGCGCCCAACGCGACGAAGCGTCTTGATGTGTTCTGGGCCTGGAAGGGCCTTAAATCGTGTTGTGGTTGTTCCATTGACCTACACTAACCAATCGAAATGCGACCTGACGCCATCGCGCCAGGCCCGGTGGTTGAAAACCAGGCTTGCACTTCCCCTCCCCCAGTACCGTGGGTCCGGCACAATTTCTTGGTGTTCTTTTGAGACATCGTAATCATTCTTCTTACGCTCGGTCTAGCGTTTCGATTGGTAAATCGCCGTGGGGTTGTATCGAAATGTCAAACCGGGCGATTTGGGCGCACGAACGCAACACCTCCCATTTTGTCGCGCAATTTGGCGGAATTTCGATATGCGGCGAATCGAACCAGAGAAATTCGTTTTCCAGCAATTCCGCCGCCCACCTGACAGCGCCATTTCAAAAACTTGTGAGAATACAAAGTATTCCGCACGCGCATCGCGCACGCGCCGGCAAAATTGACGGCGACGCCGCACACTAATAGCGTCTGAGAAGGTGTGAGGTTCCCGAAAGGGATTGAAGGGAACGCGGTGTGAGACCGCGGCTGCCCCCGCAACTGTGACCGGCAAGCGGTCGTCCATGTGCCACTGAGGCGTAACGCCTTGGGAAGGCGGGCGAAAGCGACAGAGCCGGGAGCCAGGAGACCTGCCTCGCTCCGTCGTCCTGTTTTCGGTCGGGGATGGCCGGAAGCTAGCGGGGGAAACCGTCGCGACGACATTTGGAGTCGTCGCTGCGGGGATTAGCTTGCCCAGAAATTGCCAATATCTGACGCGCGCCTGTCCGCGGACCGGCTCCTGGAAACCACACCAGGAGAAAATCATGCACAGACATTTGCTTATCGCGCTGACGGGCGTGCTGCTCGCCGGCACCACCCTGCCCGCCTTCGCCGAGGACGTCGATACCGTGGTCGTATCGGCGACGCGCAGCGCCCAACCTGCCGAAAAAACCGGCGAGTCGATTTCCGTGATCGATTCGGCGGCACTGCAATGCCTGCAGACGACCCAACTGACCGACGCGCTGGCGCTGACGCCCGGACTATGGGTGAACCGATCCGGCGGCCCGGGTCAGATCTCCACCATCAGCCTGCGCGGCGCGGAGACCGGACAGACGCTCGTGCTCATAGACGGTGTGCGCATCAACGATCCCAGCGGCACCGACAATGGCGCGATTCTCGGCGACGTGTTCGTCAACAATATCGACCGCGTGGAAGTTCTTCGCGGACCGCAATCCACGCTCTATGGCAGCGACGCCATTGGCGGCGTGGTGAACATCCTGTCCAAACGCGGCGGCGACGCCCCTTTCGCACTGGCGGCGAGCGCTGAAGGCGGATCGTTCGATACCTATCACCTCAACGCAGCGGCGAACGGAACCGCGGGTGCGGTGGAGTATGGCGCAGCGGCGAACTACATCCACAGCAACAACATCTCCGCTGCAGACAAGCGCAACGGCAATTCCGAAACGGATGGCTATGGCAATTTCGGCGCAACGGCGAACACGCGCATTCACCTCGACGAGGCGGTGAGCCTGGACCTGCGCGGCTACTACACCAGCGCGCGGGCCGACTATGACGACAACTCCGCCTTCGTGCCGCCTTATCTCGCGGCCGATTCTCTTGCCTATAACAAGAACCGGCTGCTGTCGGGATATGCGGGCGTGAATGTCGATCTGTTCGGCGGCATGCTGCACAACCGCTTTGCGGTGATGGCAACGAACAGCAATCGCGCTTTCTACAATTCCTTCTTCGACCTGGTGCCGAACCAGAAAGACACGCAGAACAAGGGCAGCGCCACGCGGTTCGAATATCAGGGCACGGCGGATATCTCCCCCGGCGACCAGATCGTCTTCGGCGCGGAGGACGAGACGTCCCGCTTTTCCAGCGTCGGCACATTCAGCAGCGATCGCGGCCACAGTTCGATCTACAGTTTCTATGGCCAGTATCAGAAGACGCTGTTCGAGACGCTGACGCTGACGGGCGGCGTGCGCTACGACCATCACGAACAATTCGGTTCGCACACATCGCTGAAGCTGGCCGCTGCGTGGCAACCTTTCGGCGGCACGGTGCTGCACGCCAATTACGGCGATGGCTTCAAGGCGCCTTCGTTATATGAACTCTTCTCGCAATACGGCACGCCGGATCTGAAGCCGGAGACGGCACGAGGGTGGGAAGCGGGCGCTGAGCAGGCGTTCCTCGACAACGCGATGCAGGCCTCGCTCACCTATTTCTCGCGCAACACGAACAACCTGATCGACTTTCAGAGCTGCTTCGTTCCCGCACCGCCGGCGCAATGCGCGGTGCAGCCGTTCGGGTTCTACTTCAATATCGATCGCACAAAGGCGAACGGTGTCGAGGCTGAGATCACCGGCAACATTGCCGACACGGTCAGCATGACGCTCGACTACACCTATCTGGATGCGAAGGACCGCACGACGGGCCTTGCCTTGACCCGTCGTCCCAAGAACACGGCAAGTGCGATCCTGAACTGGACGCCGTCGAACTGGGGGCTCGGTGCGAGCCTGGTCTATGCGGATCGCGAGATCGACCAGTACGACACGTCTACCGTGCCGCCGACCACGTTCACGAATGGCGGCCACACGACCGTGAACATCACCGGGCATTACGACTTCGACCAATGGAGTCTCTATGGCCGCGTGGAGAACCTGTTCGACGCGCATTACGAACCGGTGTTGGGTTACGGCGCGCCGGGACGCGCCTATTTCGCGGGCGTGCGGCTCACGCAGTAATCGTCCGAACGGCGAAGCGGCGGAGGAACATGGTTCTCCGCCGCGTCGCAATCACCCCGCATGGGATGCCGGCTTAGCTCGCCAGTGCGACAGGCCTGACGGCGTGACGTGACTTGCGATAGATGCCGCGTGCGTCTGCGTCGTCGGGGACGAATGCGGTGCTGGCACCTTCCATCGTCTCGGATGCGCCCAGTACGAGATAGCCGTCGGAGGCGAGTGTGTCGGAGAGCCCCTGCAGGCAGGCGCGTTTGGCCAGCGGCGCGAAATAGAGAAACGCGTTGCGGCAGAATATGACATCGGCCTCGCCGAGCCAGCCAAAGGAGTCCAGCAGGTTGAAACGGCGGAACCGAACCATGCGCCGGATGCGCTCGCTGATCCGCCAGTGATCGTCGTCCTGCGCGAAATGGCGCACAAGTGTTTGCGCAGGCAAACCGCGCTGCACTTCATAGTGCGAGTATCGGCCTTCTGCCGCGCGCGCGATGGCTGCGCTGCTGATATCGGTCGCGACGATCTCGATGCGCCAATCCTTCGCGATCTTGGCTTCATCGAGGAGTATGGCGATCGAGTACGGCTCCTGCCCGGTGGAGGCGGCGGCGCACCATATGCGAAGGCGTTTTGTCCCCGCGCGCGCCGACAGCAACGACGGCAGGATCACGCCGCGGAAATAATCGAAACAGGCACGATCGCGGAAGAAGGACGATTCATTGATCATCATCGCGTCGACCACGGCGTTGACGAACTCTTCCGGAGGATCGCGCAGTTCCGCCATGAGCTGGTCGGTCTTGCGAAAGCCATAGCGGCGCGCAACGGGCGCCAGGCGGCTCTTGGCAAGCTGCGCCTTGGACGGCGCGAGATGAAATCCCGCACGGCGCTGCAGAAGGTCGGCAAGGCAGGCGAAGTCGTCGGCATTCACGCGAGAGGGCTCCTCACATGAGCCCCGAATGCGCGAAGGCCTGAGTCAGGCATTCGCGTCCGAACGGCTTCTGCACATATTCGTCGGCGCCGGCGCGGATCGCTTCCACGATATTGCCGACGTCGTGCTCCGTCACGGTGCCGATGATGACGGGCTGCTTCGCCCCGTCGGTACGGCGCAAGGCGCGCACAAGTTCGATGCCGCCTGCGTTCGCCAGATTGACGAGAACAAGGTCCGGCATCTGCGTGCGGCAGGCATCCAGCGCGCTGCGGCTCTCCGCCGCTTCTTCGGCGTAGAACTTCATGTCTTCGAGCAGACCGGAGACGACTTTGCGAATGACCCGGCTTTCGTCCACCACAAGGCAATGCTTCACGACGCGCCCCTTACTGAATTGGCGCGAAGTCTAGAGAACAACGGTAAATTGAAGTTGAAGGCGGATACGCGCGCCTTAACTAGCCGGCAACAAGTTCGACCACGCCTTCGCGGGCCGACAGCGTCAGGCCGGCATTCACGCCGCGCGCCAGCTTGTGCGTGAGATAGGCCTGGATCGAGCGGCCATCGAGTTGCGCGGCGGGCTCTCCCAGCGCGGCCTTCTCCACTTCTTCCTGCAAACGCGCATTGGTGCCGCTAGCGCGAACCGTGAAGCCGGGTGCGGATGCATCGCCGGACGTTTCCACGGTTACCTGGCCGCCGCGCGGCAGGCTGTCGACTGCCAGAAGCGTGGCGTTCATCAGGAGTTTCGCCCAGTCCTTGGGCCAGTTGAGCGGGGCCGCCTGCCAGTCGACCTGCACCTTGCCACCGTTTACGAGGCCCTTCACGACACGGCCGACTTCGTTGAGATCAAGCTCAGCGCCCGCAGACCCCGCCGCGCCAAACGCGACGCGTGCGAATTGCAGCCGTGCCGCCGCCTGTTCTGCGCTCGACGCGACGAGCTTCAACGCATCGGCGCGCATGGCAGCATCCCGTTCGTCTTCCAGAACTTCCAGCCCGTTGACCACCGCGCCGACAGGGCTGACAAGGTCGTGACACACCCGGCTCACCAGCATGGCGGCGAATTCCAGATCGTTCATGGCGCTTGCTCCGGGATTGGGATGGTTTGTATTCCGTTACCTTCTTAGACCGCTGTTAAGGAATGATTAAGATGGCTTCGACCGCCGCCCCCTCCTCTTTTGCCTGCGCTCTGGCCCACATCGCGGTCCGGGCGGGCGAGATCCTCATGCGGCATTACGCAGCGGAGACCATCGCATCGCGGAAGAAGGACGATTTCTCCCCGGTCACGGCGGCTGACGAGGAAGCCGAGACCTTCATTCTGGGCGAATTGGCGAAGGTGGCGCCTGACGTTGCGGTCATCGCCGAAGAGCAGGCGGCGGCCGGCAAGCTCCAGACCATTGGCGCGCGCTTTTTCCTGGTCGATCCGCTGGACGGCACCAAGGAATTCATCAATCGCAACGGCGAGTTCACGGTGAACATCGCTGAGATCGAAAACGGAAAGCCGGTGCGCGGTGTCGTCTATGCGCCGGCGAAGGGACGGTTGTGGCTGGGCGAGACGCCGGGCGGCGCGTGGGAGGTGCCGATGCCGCCGGGCGCGAAATTTGCCTGCGATGCATCGCATGCCATCCATGTGCGCAAGGCACCGGCCGACGGCATGACCGCTGTGGCCAGCCGCAGCCACCGCGATTCCAAGACCGACGAATACCTGGCGCACTACAACATCAAGGATTTCCTCAGCGCCGGTTCTTCCCTGAAGTTCTGCCTGGTCGCGACCGGCGAAGCCGACATCTATCCGCGCCACGGCCGGACGATGGAGTGGGATACCGCCGCAGGACATGCGGTTCTCGCCGCGGCGGGCGGTAGCGTGACACGCATCGACGGCTCGCCATTTCTCTACGGCAAGGCGAACGAAGATTTCGCCAATCCGTTTTTCGTAGCGAAAGGCGCGTAGTTACCGGTCGTAATTGTTGCGGCTGGAATAGAAGAGCAACGCCATCAGGCCGCCCCCGACCAGCAGGGTGAGCACCACGCCCAGCACCATGAAAAGCCAGCCGAGCGGCGAGACCTGAACACCGCTCATCGCGTTCCACGCGTGCACTGCGTAAACGATCGCCGCGGCGAGAAAGCCCAGCAACACGACGATCGCGAACCAGCCGCCGGGACCGAGCTTGGTGTTTGTCGTTTTGCCTGAATCGCTCATCACAAAATCATAACGCGCCGGCGCGCCAATTGTTACGCGGCGCGGACCTTCAGTGTCGTGCCGTCCGCGCCGGTTACGATCAACGCTTCGCCCTTGCGCGGGCTTGAGCCATCCGAGGCCACGGCGCGCCAACGGGAATCGTCAACCACCACTGCGCCATGATCGCCGTCGAAGTCGGAAAGCGCGGTTACCCGGCGTCCCATATATTGTGCGCTGCGTTCATTGAGATCGTGATGCGACAGCCGCTCGGCGCGGCCGAGCTTCGAGCGCTTCCAGAGCACCGTCGCAACAACGGCGATGACGGCGAACAGAAACACGGCAAGCCTGCCGTCGAGCGACGGCACGGCGAATTTCAACAAGCCCACGAGGATGGCCGCGATACCCGGCCACAACAGATATTGCGTGGTGCTCGCGATCTCGAGCGCCAGCAGAACCGCGCCGAGAGCCCACCAATGCCAGGCGGGCTGCGTGTTGAGAAAATCCGTCAGCGCTTGCATGGCGTCACGTCCCTGCCGGACGGCCCGGCGCCGGCGGTGGGGCTGTCGTTCCCGCGGGCGGCACCGATCCTGAGCGCGGCGCATTCCGCGCCGGCGCGGTCGAAACCTGCTGTGCGATCGCTTCCTTCGTCAGTTCCGCGATGCCGGCGATGGAGCCCAGCAGTCCGGCGGACTCCATCGGCAGGATGACGAATTTCTGGTTCGGACCGTTCGCAAGCTGGCCGAACGCTTCGACATATTTTTGTCCGAGGAAGTAATTGAGCGCGTTGGTGCTGCCGGACTCCACGGCGTCCGAAACCATCTGCGTTGCTTTTGCTTCGGCCTGGGCAAGGCGCTCGCGCGCTTCGGCATCGCGGAACGCCGCTTCCTTGCGGCCTTCCGCCTGCAGGATCGCCGATTGCTTGGCGCCTTCCGCGCGCAGGATCGCGCCCTGCTTCTCGCCATCGGCTTGCGTGACTTCGGCGCGACGATAGCGTTCGGCTTTCATCTGCCGCGCCATGGCTTCGGTGATGTCGACCGGCGGCGACAAATCCTTGATCTCGATGCGCGTGACCTTCACGCCCCACGGGCCGGTCGCGTTGTCCACCACGGCAAGCAAACGCTGATTGATCTCGTCGCGCTTGGACAGCACCTCATCCAGATCCAGCGCACCGATCACGGTGCGGGCGTTGGTGAGGCAAAGATTGGTGATCGCCGCCTGCAGGTTGGCGACCTCATAGGCGGCCTTGGCGGTATCGATCACCTGATAGAAGGCGATCGCGTCCGACGTGACGGTCGCGTTGTCGCGCGTGATCACGACCTGGCTCGGCACCGGCAAGACTTCTTCCATCACCGACAGCTTGCGACCGATGCGATCGAAATAGGGCACGATGAGATTAAGGCCGGGCTTCAAGACGCGCGTGAAGCGCCCGAAGCGCTCCACCGTCCATTCGCGGCCCTGCGGGACGGACTTCACGCCGGCAAATATGGTGACAAGCGCGAGAAACAGGACTGCCAGGACGAATAGTGTTGCACCGTCCATCAAACACTCTCCCCAAGTCCTCGCGCGAATCTGCGCGGGGCGAATCTGCGCCCTATTAAATGGGGACGCCAAGCCACTCCGCAAAGACCTTGTGGAACGATTGTTCCGCCTTGGAATTGTCATGAAGGGCGATAACCATCGCGAACCGCCGATTTGCCCGCTCACACCGGAGAAAGCCATGATTCTCAAGCGTCTTTTGCCTGCCCTGCTCGCCGCATTCGCAGCCCTTCTCTTCGTTGCCCCGGCCACGGCGCAGGACGATCGGCCGCCGCCGCGCGTGGAAGGCCATGAAGGCGACAGCTTCTCGCAGAACGAGATTGTGCAGGCGGGCGCCAATTTCTTCGGCATCACCACGGAGGCGATGGCCAAGGGCGTTCAGAAGATCTTCTCCGATTATGGCCTTCCCGATGCCTACATCACCGGCGACGAAGGCTCAGGCGCCATCGTCGTCGGCCTGCGCTATGGCCAGGGCTGGCTGATCCGCAAGGGCGCCGATCCCATGCGCGTCTATTGGCAGGGGCCGAGCGTCGGCTGGGACTTCGGCGGCAACGCATCGAAGATGTTCGTGCTGATCTACAACCTGCACGAGGCCGATCGCATCTTCCAGAAATTCCCCGGCGTGGATGGAAGCTTCTATCTCGTCGCAGGACTTGGCGTGAACTACATGCGGGCAAACGGCATCACGCTGGCGCCGATGCGCTCCGGCGTTGGACTGCGCGCGGGCGTAAGCGCCGGCTACGTGACCTTCACGCGCCAGCAGACCTACAACCCGTTCTGATAGCTTAAGCGGTGGCTTCTTCCGTGCGCGTGCCGGCCGGTGCGGGCAGGTAGAGCAGAAGCGCCGCAGCGACGTAGGTGGACGAGAACGTGCCCACCACGATGCCGAACAGGATGGCGCCGGAGAAGTCGCGCAGCTCCGGCCCGCCGAACAACGCCAGCGGAATCATCGTCAGCGCGGTTGCGACCGAGACCAGCGTGGTACGCGTGGCGATCTGGTTGGTGGAAAGATTGATCAGCTCCTTCAGCCCCATGCGCTTGTACTTGCGCCGGTTCTCGCGGATGCGGTCGAACACCACCACGGTGTCGTTGATCGAATAGCCGGCGAGCAGCAGAAGCGCCGCCACCGAGTTCAGCGTGAAATCCAGATGCAGCACGCTGAAGAAGCCTGCCGTCACCAGCACGTCGTGGCCGGTGGCGATCAGCGCGCCGACGCCATATTGCCATTCGAAGCGGAAGGCGACGTAAACCGAGATCAGCAGAATCGCGAGAATGGTGGCGACCACGCCGTCATGAAACAGCTCTTCGGAGACCTTCGGGCCGATGACCTGTGCGTTGCGGAAGGTATAGGCGGAGCCGAGCTTGGCCTTGATTGAGGCGACGGCGGCGTTGCCGGATTGATCGGGGCGCGGCTGGACGCGGATCAGCGCGCAGGAATTTACCGGCGTGTCGCACGCGCCGCCGCCGAAATACTGGATCTTCAGGTCCGAGAAATTCAGGCCCTCAATCTGGCTGCGCAACGAACCGATATCCACCACCTTCTCGGACTTCACTTCCAGGAGCACGCCGCCCTTGAAGTCGATGCCCATATTGAAGCCGAAATAAAGAATGGACGCGACCGTGATCAGCAGCAGGAGCCCGTCGAACGCAAAGGCGACGAAGCGCCATTTGACGAAATCGACATTGGTGGTCTCGGGAATGAAGCGCAAAAACGGCATGGGTCCGGCCTGTCAAAAACGGGCGCACCAATAGCGGCAAGGGGCTTTGGCGGCAAGTTTCAGGGGGTTACGGTCCGGACAGGGGCGGAAACCCCGCAGATATCGAGGTTCGGGAAGCCGCCGGGCCGGTGATAGAACTCCGGCGCGGGCTTGCGCTTGGACGCCAGCAGATTGGCGAACGCCTCGCTGTCGGTCCGCATGACCTGATAGTGCGGACGATCCTTCGCGGGCAGATCCGATGCGAGGGTCATGTGAACAATCGGGTCGCGCTGGGCGACATCGGCGATCACGCCGGAATCCACGTCCGGATTTCCACGATTGAGCTTCTGCAGATATTGCATGCCCGACAGGACGCGGCCGAATGCGGTGAGATTGCGGTCCAGCCGGCGCGGCGCTTCGCCGATCACAATGTAGAATTCGGTGGTCGCCGTGTCGTTGTCATTATCGCGCGCGAAGGCGAAGACGCCGGGGCACTGGATGAGCCACGCCTTGTCGTCTTTCGGATCGCGGCCGGTGGCGAAACCGTTCACATAGCCCGCTTCCGGCGCGACAAGATCCGGATTTCCCAGCGGCGTGAACACATCGCGCTTGGGCAAGGTCGTGTCGAATTCCGCCTTCATCTGAGGCCACTTTTTCAGGATCTCCGGATTGACCGGCGCGTCCGCGGTGGCGGAGGTGTCCTGATCCGCGCCGCCCTGCGCCACAAAACCGTCGATCACGCGATAGAAGGTGAGGCCGTCATAGAAATGGGCTTTCAGCAGCTTGCGCATCCGTGCGACGTGGTTCGGCGCGAAGTCCGGCACCAGTTCCACGGCGACCGTGCCGTACTTCGTTTCGATCAGGACGAGATTGTCCGGCGAGACATCCCGCCAGTCTGCCGCGGAAGGTTCGGCGGGCTTGGGGGCATCGGCGGCGTTCGCGGCTCCTGCCAGCAACGCGACAACAAGCGCGGTCAGACGCAATGGCTTCACAGTTGTTCTCCCCTGAACTTTGACAATAAATCAGTCTATGGCCGACGCAGCGAACGGTGGGACGGAGGATAAAGGCGGCGGCGCGGCGCTGCCCACGCTGTTGTCCGTCATGTTCATCAATCTCGTCGGCTTCGGCATCGTGGTGCCGCTGCTCCCCTTCTACGCCAAATCCTTCGACGCCGCGCCCTGGCAGATCGCGCTGATCTTCTCAGCCTACGCCATCGGCGCCTTCTTCGGCGAGCCGTTCTGGGGGCGGCTGTCCGACCGGGTTGGTCGCAAGCCGCTTCTCGTCAGCACGGTCACGGGCAACTGCCTTTGCTATCTGGCGCTGGCATTGGCGCCCAATGTGTATGTCGCGTTCTTCGTGCGGCTCCTGGGCGGGATGGCGAGCGGCAACAACTCGGTGATCCAGGGCTACATCGCCGATGTGAGCACGCCGGACCAACGATCGGGCCGCATGTCGTTGCTGGGCGCCGCCTACAATATCGGATTCATCGTGGGACCGGCGCTGGGTGGATTGCTGGCGCATCCTTCCGCGGGCCACGCCGGTTTCGTGTTGCCGCTGTTCGTATGCTCGGCGCTTTCGGCGATCTGCGCGACGGCGATCTTCCTGTTCGTGCCGGAAAGCCGCATCCATCGCGAGCACTTCACGCAAGGCCCAAGCCGCTGGGCGGTCGTCGGCAGCGTGCTCACCCATCCGGCCATCGGGCGGCTGATGCTGGTGACCTTCCTTGCCGGCTGCGCCTTCAACGGCGTCGAATATGTGTTCGGGCTGTGGACGCAGGCACGCTTCGGATGGGGGCCGCAACAGGTTGGCGGCGCTTTCGCCGTCACCGGCATTGTAGCGGCAATCAACCAGATCGCGCTGACCGGAAGGCTCTCGCGAAAATTCGGCGAAGCGCAAATGCTGGCGGCGGGCATGGCGCTGACCATGCTGTTTACGATGCTGCAGCCCTTTTCGGCGAGCGCGACTTTCGTGATTACCTGTCTTGCCATCGCAGCGTTCGGACAATCGGTGGCGTGGCCGAACGTGTCGGCGCTGATATCGCGCAACGTCGACTGGAATCACCAGGGGCAGTATCAAGGCCTCAACAACGCGGTGGGCGCATTGGCCCGTTTGGTTGGGCCATTTATTGCCGCCCTCGCCTTTTCCGGATTGAGCGTTAATGCACCGTTCTTCGTGGCGGCTTTGCTGGTGACGCCCGCTATCTTCCTGGCGTGGTCGGCGCGCAATCCGCGCTCGCCAGTCACCGGGATGTGACCGCGCGCCCCGGCATCGAAGCGATAAGCTTTCGTAGCGAGGCATCACGGGGACACGCCATGCGCTTCACATCGACACTCATCATCTGCTTGCTGGCGCCTGCCGCCGCGCTGGCGGCGACGACACCGCCACCACCTGCCGGCTGCAACAGCAAGGAGAGCCGGCAATTCGATTTCTGGGTGGGAACATGGGATGTGCATCCGAAGGCGAAGCCGGAAACGAAGACGGCAACGAGCCTCGTCGAAAACCTCTATCACGGCTGCGCAATTCGCGAGAACTGGATGCCGCGGGACGATCACAAAGGCGGCAGCATCAATGCGTGGTCGCCGCAAAAGAAAACATGGCGGCAATTCTGGGCAGACTCGGATGGCGGCTCGGCGCTGTTCGAAGGCGGATGGAATGGCAAGGCAATGGTGCTGACCGGCGTTTGGCCGCAGCCCGGCAAGCCCACGCAGATGACGCGCATGACCTATACGCCGCTGACGGACGGCAGCGTGGAGCAAGCCGGCGAAACCTCCGACGACGGCGGCAAAACCTGGCAGCCGAGCTTCGACCTTATCTATGTGCGCGCGAAGGAATGACGGCCCTCATCGCGTTCCGAAGCGTTGAATTTTCCAACTAGTCTTGCCGCACATATGCAACGCTCCTAAGTCTCGGCTGTCGAGACTTCGGGGCGCAACATGAGCGGCACCTTTTCGGACGAACCTGCATCCCCTGCAGGACTTTGGCGCTTCTGGCCACTGCGCTTCGCGCTATTTTTTGTCGTGACGATCGCCGCCTATGCCGGATGCCAGATCCTTCCGCTGGTCATCGTGCCGCACATTGTATTCGTGCCGCCTGCCATTGTTGCCGTTGTGTTCGCAACGCTGGCGGTGGCCGTCCTGGTGACGATCTACCGGCTTCTGGTGCTATGGACCGAGAGACGCCCTGTGACGGAGCTTTCCGCCAAAGGCGCGTTTTCGTTGTTCGGCGATGGCGTCCTGATCGGCGTTGTTCTGTTTTCGGCGGTGGTCGCGGTGATCGGCCTCAGCGGCTCTGCAACCATCAACGGCATCGCCGGATATGACGGTCTCATCAAGGCGGCGACCGCTTCGCTTGTTGCGGCTGTCGGCGAAGAGATCGCGTTTCGTGGCGGCGTCTATCGCCTGCTGGAAGAGGGCTTCGGCTCGCTTGTCGCCATCGCAATCTCCGGCGCGATGTTTGGACTGCTGCATGTTGCCAATCCCGGCGCGACGACAGCGAGCACGCTCGCGATTGCGCTGGAAGCAGGAATACTTCTTGCCGCCGCGTATGTTTTGACACGCTCGCTGTGGCTGCCGATCGGATTGCATTTCGGCTGGAATTTCACGGAAGGCGGAATTTTCGGCGCCGCTGTGTCCGGCGGCAAATCGCATGGACTTATCGCCACCAAATTTTTCGGACCTGACTGGCTTACGGGTGGCGGGTTCGGACCGGAAGCGTCGTTGCCGGCGGTGGTCTTGTGCGTCATCACCGCTGCAGTCCTCCTCATACTTGCGACGCGGCGCGGCGAATGGAAGCCAATGCGGCTCAGGCTGACGGCAGGTTGAGGAGAAAGCGGGATTGGCGCTCCCAAGGGGAATCGAACCCCTGTTTCAGCCTTGAGAGGGCCGCGTCCTAACCGCTAGACGATGGGAGCATCCGCGAGGGCGTGGCTTATAGTTTGGCCAGCCCGCCCGATCAAGCAAGCCCGGTCAGGCCGCCTTTTCGGCGATTTCGGACAGTTCCAGCCCAAGCCAGACAGGCTCTTTGCGCACGAATGCTGCAAGCGAAGCCTTCTCGTCGTGCATGGCGAAGATCAGCCAGATAAAGCCTTCGTCCCACGCGCCTTCGACGTCGCGCTGCGACGGCTCCGGTTTTCCATTCGGATGGGAATGGTAACAGCCGACGATCGCGTGACCGTTCGCACGCGCAACGCGGATGGCGGCGAAGTGACCGGCGGGATCGATTTCGAAGCGATCGCCGTGGCTCGAAAGATTGCGCGCGGGATGCAGCGCAACGACGCGGATGGTTTCGCCTTCCTGGCTGCCTTCCACGAGGCCGCAACACTCGCGCGGGAAAGCGTTGCGCGCTTCGGCTTTGATCTGCGCGCGATGCGCGTGCGAAAGAAGAAGCTTCGTCACTGCGCTTTCGGCGCGATGCGGCCGATGAAGCGGCCGTCGCTCGCATTAAAGATATAGACAGCGTCACCCTGCGGCGTCTTCACGGTGAGCACGAGGTTCGATCCGGCGATGTCGGTGTGCTCGATCTTCGATCCAGCCGGCAACGCATAATTGCCCGCCGTGCCGCTCTGGCCCGGAACATGGCCGGACATCCGCATGGCAATGCCGACCACGACCATCACCAGCGCCAGAAGCATCAAGACGCCAAGGATGATGACGGCGGCCTTCAGCCCGCGATAACTTAGGGTCGATTTGGGATCGATCTCGGGAACTTCGGTGGACACGTCCGTCACGTCAAAATCCTCTGTGGGCGGAACATCGCGCAACGCGACCGTCGCGGAGGCGGATGCCGGCCAGCGCCTCGACCGTTTCCTGGCCACGGCCCTCGCCGATCTCAGCCGCGCGCGTATACAACAATTGATCGCCGTCGGCGCGGTGTCCAAAAGCGGCGCGACGATAAAAGACGCCAATAACAGGGTCAAACCGGGCGACATCTTCACCGTGTTCGTGCCCGACGCCGAGCCTGCGGAGCCGCAGGGCCAGGATATTCCGCTCACCGTGGTCTATGAGGACAAGGACCTCATCGTGATCGACAAGCCGGCGGGGCTGGTGGTGCATCCGGCAGCGGGCAATCCAGACGGCACGCTTGTGAACGCGCTGATCGCCCATTGCGGAAATTCGCTCAAAGGCATCGGCGGCGTGGCGCGGCCCGGCATCGTGCATCGGCTCGACAAGGATACGAGCGGGTTGCTGGTGGCGGCGAAGAACGAGCGTGCGATGACGAGCCTTGCCAAGCAGTTCGCCAACCATACCGTGGAGCGCGCGTACAACGCCGTCGTCTGGGGCGCGCCGCGGCAGGCCGAGGGCATGGTGGAAGGCCAGATCGGGCGCAATCCGTTCGACCGCAAGCGCATGGGCGTGCTGCGCAGCGGCGGCAAGGAAGCCCGCACACGCTACAAAGTGATCGAGCGCTTCGGCGATGGCCCGCGTCCGTTCGCGAGTTTGATCGAGTGCCGGCTGGAAACCGGACGCACGCATCAGATCCGCGTGCATCTCACCCATCTGGGCCACCCGCTGATCGGCGATCCGACCTACGGCAAGGCGCACCGCCCGCCCCGCGCCAAGACGCCGGAGCAGGAACTTGCCTTCAAGACAGCGGCGGAATTTCCCCGTCAGGCGCTGCATGCCTGGCTGCTCGGTTTCCAACATCCATCCTTACACAAAACCCTACGCTTCGAGAGCAAATGGCCCGAGGATTTCCAAGGGCTTGTGGCGGCTTTGCGAGGGTTGAATTTACAATCCTGAAACCCATATTTCAGACACATTCGGGGGCTGGAATCCGTCTTCTACCCAGCTTCCGCGCGCCCGCGAACCGGGCACCAAGGGGTTAAGCAAATGAGCAGTCGTGGCGTTCCCGCCCTTCAGGGCGAAAACGGTCTTTCCCGCTATCTGACCGAGATCCGGAAGTTTCCGCTTCTGGAGCCGGAGCAGGAGTACATGCTCGCCAAGCGGTGGAAAGAGCATGAAGACCCCGACGCCGCGCGCCAGCTGGTGACGTCTCACCTTCGACTCGTTGCCAAGATCGCGATGGGCTATCGCGGCTACGGCCTGCCGCTTTCCGAAGTGGTGTCCGAAGGCAATGTCGGCCTGATGCAGGCGGTGAAGCGCTTCGAGCCGGACAAGGGATTCCGCCTCGCGACATATGCGATGTGGTGGATCCGCGCCGCCATCCAGGAATACATCCTGCGCTCGTGGAGCCTCGTGAAGATGGGCACCACGGCCGCGCAGAAGAAGCTGTTCTTCAACCTGCGCAAGGCGAAGAACCGCATCAGCGCCATCGAGGAAGGCGATCTGACGCCGGAGCACACTGCTGAGATCGCGCGCCAGCTCGCTGTGCCCGAAGAAGAAGTCACCAACATGAACCGGCGCCTGTCTGGCGGCGACAGCTCGCTCAACGCGCCGATGCGCGCGGACGGCGAATCTGAGTGGCAGGATTGGCTCGCCGACGACACGATGGACCAGGAAACCCGCCTCGCCGAAGCCGAGGAGATGGGCGAACGCCACGATCTGCTGACCGACGCGATGGGCGAGCTTTCCGATCGCGAGCGCGACATCCTTCAGGCCCGCCGCCTGCAGGACGAGCCGTCGACCCTGGAAGAGCTGTCACAGAAATACGGTGTCTCCCGCGAGCGCGTGCGGCAGATCGAAGTGCGCGCCTTCGAGAAACTGCAGCAGCAGATGAAGAAATCGCTGGCTGAGAAGCACGCCGTTCACGCACCGGCATAAATCCGAAAATTCGCTGTGATATGAACAGCGGCGCGAACCGTTATGCGTTCGCGCCGCTGTTTGCTTTTGCGCGCGGCCGCTACAAATCGCATTCACATCCCGGAGATATGCGATGAAACTGAAGCTCTGGCAGCTCGATGCGTTCGCGGAGAAGGCGCTGGAAGGCAATCCGGCGGCTATCGTCCCGCTCGATCATTGGACCGACGCCGGGCTGATGCAGAAGATCGCCAACGAGAACAATCTTGCCGAAACCGCCTTCTTCGTGAAAACCGTGCCGGGCAAATACAATCTGCGCTGGTTCACGCCGGAAGCCGAGGTTGATCTGTGCGGCCATGCCACGCTGGCGAGCGCGTACACGATCTTCACCGAACTCGATCCTTCCCTGTCACGCGTGGATTTCGAAACGCGGTCCGGCACGCTGACGGTCGAAAAGAAAGACGGCATGCTGGTGATGTCGCTGCCGTCTGACCCGGTTGCGCCGTTCGACGGGCCGAAGAATTTTGCCAAGACGATCGGCGAAGCCCTGGGCACGAGCGCACCGAGCGAAGTTCACAAGGGCCGCTACATCCTAGCGGTTTGGCCAAGTGCAAAAGATATTCGCACGATCAAGGACCCCGGCGATATCGGACGCGTCATGCGCGAAGTTGGCATCTGGGGCTGCATTGTGACCGCACCGGGTGACGAAGGCTTCGATTTCGTCTCACGCTTCTTTGCGCCGGAGAAAGGCGTGCCGGAAGATCCTGTGACCGGATCGGCGCATTGCGCGCTGGTGCCTTATTGGTCGAAACGGCTGGGCAAGAAAACACTGAAGGCGCGGCAGGTGAGCCCGCGCGGCGGCAACCTTATTTGCACCGATGACGGCGCACGCACAGTGCTCGCCGGACACTGCGCGCTCTATATGCGCGGACAAATCGACATCTGACGACTAGTCGTCTTCGTCCTCTTCTTCGTCGAATTCCTCGTCCGTCTCGTCGTCATAGCTTTCGCCGAAAGCTTCGAGGCCCTCCGCCAGATAGTCGCCGAGCAGCGGCAAGCCCAACAGATATTGGGCTGTGCGCTTGTTGTGCTCGGTCTTGGCGGTGTCGAGCGCTTCCTGCCAGTCCTCGATGTCATAAGTGCCGCGGCCGAGCCATGCGAGCGCAACGAGATTGGTCTGCTCTTCCTCGTCCAGCCCGTTGATGAACTCGCGCAATTCCTGCTCGACGGCGTCGTTCTCCGGATCGTCTTCCAGAACATCCGTCATGCCATCGTCGATGGCATCCGAGCCTTCATCCGGATCGGAATCGGCTTCCTTCACGTCGAATTGCCGCGCTTTCACGATGATGAAGCGCACCTTCTCGGCGGCGATGCCAAGTTCGGGCATTTCCGTTTCGTCTTCCGGTTTTCCCTTTGCTGTCAGCGGCATGGCCCGTCCCTTTCCAAATCAAGCGCGGGGAGAAACGGGTTGGAACCGCAACTCGTTCCCAAATGCTGCGGCAATCGCAACGCGATTGTCATTTGACGCGAGGAGTACCAGTCCCTACATAGAACACGGGCCACGCCTCCCCAACGAGGTGCGAACATTCTGAAAGGAATGTCTGATATGACCGGTAATCCGCCGGCCGTGCGCCCCGCACGGCCTTTTTTTTCGTCCGGACCTTGTGCCAAGCGGCCAGGCTGGACACCTGAAGCTCTCTCCGGTGCGCTGCTCGGGCGATCGCACCGCTCCAAACCCGGCAAAGCCAAGCTGAAAGAAGCGATCGACCGCACGCGCGCAATCCTCGGCATTCCAGCGGACTACAAGATCGGCATCGTGCCGGCGTCGGACACCGGCGCCGTCGAGATGGCGATGTGGTCGATGCTGGGGCCGATGGAAGTGGACATCTTCGCCTGGGAAAGCTTCGGCGAAGACTGGGTGACCGACACCGTCAAGCAGCTCAAGCTGAAGGCGCATGTGCACAAGGCCGAGTACGGCAAGCTGCCGGAACTGAAGACCGCAAAGAATCGCGATGTCGTGTTCCTATGGAACGGCACGACCAGCGGCGTGCGCGTGCCGGATGCGAACTGGATTCCCGCCGACCGCGACGGCATCACGATCTGCGACGCGACATCCGCCGCCTTCGCAATGGACCTGCCGTGGGACAAGCTCGATGTGACGACCTTCTCCTGGCAGAAGGTTCTGGGCGGTGAGGCAGCGCACGGCATGATCGTGCTTTCGCCGAACGCTGTGGCGCGGCTTGAAGCCTACACGCCGCATTGGCCGCTGCCCAAGATCTTCCGCATGACCAAGGGCGGCAAGATCGTCGAAGGCATCTTCGAGGGCGAGACGATCAACACACCGTCCATGCTGGCGCTGGAGGATTATCTCGACACGCTGAAATGGGCCGAAAGCGTCGGTGGGCTGAAAGGCCTGATCGCGCGTTCCGAAGCCAATCTGGCGGCGCTCACCGCCTGGGTGAAGGATAGCAAGTGGGCCGCCTTCCTCGCGGAAGATGCGAAGACGCGCTCCAACACATCGGTGTGCCTGAAGATCGTCGATCCGGCGTTCACCGCTCTCGGCGCGGACGCACAGGCCGACATGGCCAAGAAGCTTGTCTCGGTTCTGGAGAAGGAAGGCGTGGCGCTGGATCTCGGCGCCTATCGCAGCGCGCCGCCGGGGCTTCGCATCTGGTGCGGTGCCACCGTGGACACCAAAGACATCGAAACATTGACGCCATGGCTCGACTGGGCCTGGGCGCAAGTGAAGGCGTAAATCCCATGCCCAAGGTTCTAATCGCAGACAAACTGTCGCCCGCCGCCGTCGCCATCTTCAAGGAGCGCGGCGTTGAAGCCGATGTACTTCCCGGCATGAGCAAAGAAGAACTGCTCAAGGTCGTGGATCAATATGACGGCATTGCGATCCGCTCGGCGACAAAGATCACCGCCGATGTGCTGAAAGCGGCAAAGAAGCTGAAAGTCGTGGGCCGCGCGGGCATTGGCGTCGACAACGTCGACATTCCAGCGGCGACGGCTGCCGGCGTGATCGTGATGAACACGCCGTTCGGCAATTCCATCACCACCGCCGAACACGCCATCGCGTTGATGATGGCAGTGGCCCGCGAGCTCCCGGCCGCCAATGCTTCGACGCAGGCGGGCAAGTGGGAAAAGAACCGCTTCATGGGCGTGGAGCTTTACGGCAAGACGCTGGGCCTGATCGGCGCGGGCAATATCGGATCGATCGTCGCGGACCGCGCAAAGGGTCTGAAGATGCGAGTGGTCGCGTTCGACCCCTATCTCTCGCCCGAACGTGCTGCCGATCTCGGCATCGAGAAAGTCGAGCTGAACGATCTTCTGGCGCGCGCGGATTTCATAACCCTGCATGTGCCGATGACGGCGGAGACCAAGAACATCATCTCGGCCGACGCCATCAACAAGATGAAGAAAGGCGTGCGCATCATCAATTGCGCGCGTGGCGGGCTGATCGATGAAGTGGCGTTGAAAGCGGCGCTCGACAGCGGCCATGTCGCGGGTGCGGCGCTGGACGTGTTCGAGGAAGAGCCGGCCAAGACGAACATCCTCTTCGGCAACGATAAGGTGGTGGCGACGCCGCATCTGGGCGCTTCCACCAGCGAGGCGCAGGAGAACGTGGCGCTGCAGGTGGCCGAACAGATTTCCGATTACCTTCTCACCGGCGCGATCACCAATGCGCTCAACATGCCGTCCATCTCCGCCGATGAAGCGACGAAAGTGAAACCCTGGATCGCGCTCTCCGAAAAGCTGGGTGCGTTTGCGGGGCAACTTACCGACAGCAGCATTCAGTCCGTTGAGATTCTCTACGAAGGCGAAGCTGCGGAAATGAACCAGCGCGCGCTGACGCAGGCCGCGCTGACCGGATTGCTCAAGCCGACGCTGGGCGGCGTGAACATGGTCAATGCGCCCATCGTCGCCAAGGAGCGCGGCATCAAGGTGAGCGAGACACGCCAGCCGCAACAGGGCGTCTATGACGGCTACATCAAGATCACCGTGACGCTCGAAGGCGGATCGACGCGACGCGTGGCGGGAACGGTGTTCTCCGACGGGCGGCCGCGCCTCATCCAGGTGAAGGATATCAATCTCGACGCCGAATTCGCGCCGCACATGCTCTATGTCGTGAACGAAGACAAGCCCGGCTTCATCGGCAAGCTCGGAACGATTCTGGGCGACGCAGGTGCAAATATCGCCTCTTTCGCGCTGGGCCGCAGCGCCAAGGGTGAAGAAGCACTTGCGCTGGTGGAAGTGGACGGCGGCGTGGATGACAAAACGCTCACGAGCATCGCCAAGCTGCCACCGGTTAAGATGGCGAAATCCCTTCGCTTCTAAGCCGGAGTTTTCGGTGCGCGCGCTTGTTCTTGCCTTACCGGTTCTGGTTGCGGTCAGTGCCATCGCGCAGGCTGCAACCGCACCTGCAAAGCCGGCAAAAACGGATCCCGAAGTCGATATATGCGTAAAAGCCGCCGCGGCGACGGATCACATAAAGGTCGATGACGTGGACAAGGATGCCTGCGCCTGCGCCACCAAGGAACTTCACAAGTCGCTGACGCCGGATGACTTCGCACTGCATGAGAAGATGCTGGAAGTGATTGCGTCTGGCGCGGACGAGAAGAGCTTCAACAAGCAGATGTCCGACGTGATGCTGAAGCGCGGCATGAACCAGAAAATGGCGGATGCGTTTCTCGCGCGCACGAAGAAGGCGCAAGACAAGGCGCAGGCGAAATGCAACGCGCCGCCGCCTCTGATGAATCTGCAGGATATCAACCCGTCGCCGGGAAAACCCTAGCCCTTGCAATCCATCATTTGGCGGCCCACGTCTGATGCACCGCATCGACGGGGGCTGATATGTGGCATGGCATGTGGCCGGATACGGCGATTTACTGGCCGTGGACGATCTGGGCGATCACCTGGGTGGCCGCCGCCCTATGGGCAAATCGCACCCTGAAACGGCCTGGCATCGGCCGGGAATGGCTCTATCGCGTGATCGCGCTGGCAGGCTTCTTCTTCCTTCTGGGCGGCATATTGCGCGAGCAGGACGGCCATCTGCGGTTCGGGCCTTGGCCCGGCTTTCTCGGGAAAGCCATCTGGTTTCCGCCAATTCCCATGGCATGGACGCTCGTCGGCGTGACCTTCGTCGGCTTTCTGTTTGCCTGGTGGGCGCGCATCCATCTGGGTCGGCTATGGTCCGGCTCCATCACCCGCAAGGAAGGTCATCGCGTCGTGGACAGCGGGCCTTACGCGATCGTGCGCCATCCCATCTACACCGGCATTCTTCTTTCCGGCGTCGCATCCGCGATCGTGATGGCAACGCCGCATGCCTATATCGGCGCGGCGCTTCTCATCGTTGGGTACTGGATGAAGGCCAGGCTGGAAGAACGCTGGTTGCGCGAAGAGCTTGGCCCGCAGGATTATGACGCCTATCGCCGCAGGGTGCCGATGCTGGTTCCCTTCGGCCCAAAAGCCGCCTGACTTTTTGACACCGTTCGGGCTATAAGTCGTCACCGTGCCTGACGCGATTCCGCGTTGCAGGCGGTTTCATCCGGGTACGGAATTAAGACAAATGGCAAACGTCGCCGTGATCGGCGCCCAGTGGGGCGACGAGGGCAAAGGCAAGATCGTGGACTGGCTGTGCGCGCGCGCCGACGTGGTGGTGCGCTTCCAGGGTGGCCATAACGCGGGGCACACGCTCGTCATCGATGGCGTGACCTATAAGCTCAGCCTGCTGCCGTCCGGCGTGGTGCGTCCCGACAAGCTGGCGATCATCGGCAACGGTGTTGTCGTCGACCCTTGGGCGTTTGTTGCGGAAGTCGAGAAGCTGCGCGGACAGGGCGTCGAAATCACCCCGGAGTCGCTGCTGGTGGCGGAGAACGCGGTGCTCATCCTGCCGCTGCATCGCGAGCTGGATGAGAACCGCGAGAATTCCAATTCGGTGCAGAAACTCGGCACCACCAAGCGCGGCATTGGCCCGGCCTATGAAGATAAGGTTGGCCGCCGCGCGCTGCGGGTGATCGACCTGAAGGATTTCAATTCCCTGCCCATGAAGATCGAGCGGCTTCTGGCGCATCACAACACGTTGCGGCGCGGCGCAAATCTCGAAGAGATCGACGCAAACGCATTGCTTGAATCTCTCAAGGAAGTCGCGCCCAAGATACTGCCATTTGCCGGCTGCGCATGGCGCAAGCTCGATGAAGCGCGGCGCGAAGGAAAGCGCATCCTGTTCGAAGGTGCCCAGGCGGTGCTGCTCGACATCGATCACGGCACTTATCCGTATGTCACCTCCTCCAACACTGTGGCGGGACAGGCGGCGGCGGGATCGGGAATCTCGCCACGCGATATCGGCTATGTGCTCGGCATTGTGAAGGCCTACACCACGCGCGTGGGAGAAGGCCCCTTCCCCACCGAGCAGCAGAATGAAATCGGCGAGAAGCTGGGCCAGCGCGGCGCGGAGTTCGGCACGGTGACGGGGCGTAAGCGCCGCTGCGGCTGGTTCGATGCGGTGCTGGTGAAACAGACCGTGGTCACCGGCGGCGTGGACGGCATCGTTCTCACCAAGCTCGACATTCTCGATGCATTTGAAACGATCAATGTCTGCGTGGGCTACAAACTTGACGGAGCGACGCTGGACTATCTTCCGGCGGACGCTACGGAACAGGCGCGCTGCAAGCCGATCTATGAAGAGATGGAAGGCTGGAATTGCTCGACGCGCGGCGCGCGCAGCTGGGCGGATTTACCGGCACAGGCCGTGAAATATGTGCGCCGGATCGAGGAATTGATCGGCGCTCCCGTAGCATTGCTTTCGACAAGCCCCGAACGCGAAGACACGATCATGGTGCGCGATCCCTTCGTGGATCGCTGAACCTCTTGCACTGATCGCCATTTTCCCGGCACCCTTGGCGCAACAGATATAAGCCGAGGGACAAACGCCATGCTGAAGACCCGTTTCACCGAAATGTTCGGCGTCGAAGTGCCGATCACCTGCGGCGGCATGACCCGCGTGGGCAAAGCCGAACTCATTGCCGCCGTCGCCAATGCCGGCGCGCTTGGCTTTCTCACGGCGCTGACGCCGGGCTCGCCCGAGAAGCTCGTCGCGGAGATTAAGAAGACGAAGGATCTCACGGACAAGCCCTTCGGCATCAATCTCACCATCCTGCCGTCGATCAATCCGATTCCCTATGACGAGTACCGCCAGGTGATCTGCGAAAGCGGCTGCAAGGTGGTGGAAACGGCCGGCAACAATCCCGCGCCGCACCTGCCCGCCTTCAAGGAAGCGGGTGTGAAGGTGATCCACAAATGCGTGACCGCGCGCCATGCGGTGAAAGCAGAAAGCATCGGCGTGGACTGTGTCTCCATCGACGGTTTCGAATGCGCGGGCCATCCCGGCGAAGAAGACATCGGCGGATTGGTGCTGTTTCCCGTGACGACCGCGAAGCTGAAGATTCCGGTGATCGCATCCGGCGGGATCGCCGATGCGCGCGGACTCGTGGCGGCGCTGGCGCTGGGCTGCGAAGGCGCGAACATGGGCACGCGCTTCATGGCGACGAAGGAAGCGCCGATCCACGAGAAGGTGAAGCAGGCGCTGGTCGCCAATGACGAACGCGCCACGGACATGATCTTCCGCACGATGCACAATTCCTCGCGCGTGGCGAAGAATGCGATCAGCCAGCAGGTGGTCGAGATCGAGAAGCGCGGTGGCGCGAAGTTCGAGGATGTTCGCGATCTCGTCGCCGGTACGCGTGGCGGCGTCGTTTACGACACCGGCGACACCGACTACGGCATCTGGTCTGCCGGCCAGACGCAGGGCCTGATCCACGACATACCGACCTGCAAGGAACTGGTGGAGCGCATCGTGAGCGAGGCGCAATCCATCATCCGCGCGCGGCTGGACAAGCTGGTCGCCTAGACGATTGGAAATTCGCCGGTTTCAGAACAGCGGGGCAGTGATGCTCCGCTGTTTTTGTTTGGTTTTTCGGCGCGATTTCATCTAGCGCGTTGTTCCGGCTCGATAATCGCCGCGAGGTTGATCTTGATTTTTTGGACCCTGCGATAGCGTCACAAGATATTGTGGTCGCCGCCTTCGCCGCAAATTTGAACCGAAAAAATCGGGGGTGGGGGGATGGGCCCCTGCTCTTTTCGCGTTTTTCAAACGCCAAGTCCCGAAAGCCATTCGATTTTCGCTTCGCTTAAGAAGCGCGCTTTGCGCAATTTTTGCGCGACAACCGATCGGGAAGCGCGACAGGACCGGAGCCGCAGCCGCGCATCGGTACATATAGAACGGATTGCGCCAATTCCAAGTCACACTTCGTTGCAAAGGACGACGTGTTACGCCTTCGCCTTGAGGTGCAGATACTCGTTGATGACGAGCGCCAGTGTCAGCATATCGAACAGCGCAAGCGCCAGCAGCCAGTAGGACCAGTGTTCGGCAAGGCGCACGCCCATGAAGGCGATAAAACCGGTGAGCACGACAAATGCCGGAATGAATATCCAGCGTTTCTCCAGCAGCAGGTTGTATGCGATGGCTGCCTTCAGGACGCCATGGATCAGAAGATAGATCACGGCGAAATGGCCGTTGTTGTGCGACAGGTTGGCTGCGCCATGATCCGCCGCCCGCAACATGCGGCTAGCCGGATGTTGCTCCAGTTCGGGCACGATGAATTCCAGGATCACCTCGGCGATGCGGTGCGTTCCGGCGATAGCCAGCAGAAGACCCAACAGAGTCTCGACGGCTCCGTCGATCCCCTTGATCGTGACGGTCAGGACGTAGCTGAAATGAAAAAGGCCGCCGCGCCTCGCCTTCGTCACGTTGCGCGAACGGTCATATGATTGAGGGGCCCGTGCCCCTTGCCGAGGCCCGGCGCCGTCTCAATCGCCGCCTGCACGAATTCGCGCGCCTTGCCGGTCGAAAGCGGCAGCGACAAACCTTGCGCCAGGCCGCAAGCAATGGCGGTAGACAATGTGCACCCCGTCCCATGGGTGTGCTTTGTCTTGATGCGCGGAAAGGCATAGACCTCCACGCCGCCGCTCCAGACCATCACATCGTCGATGGTGGATTTGGTGGCATGGCCGCCTTTGATCAGCGCGGCGCCGGCACCCATTTCGATCAGCTTGCGTGCCGCGGCTTCCGCGTCGTTGCGCTTTGCGCTGCGCAGATGGGCGAGCGCCTTGGCTTCCGGAATGTTGGGCGTAACAAGCGTGGCGAGCGGAAACAGCTCCTTCACCATCGCCGACACCGCGTTCGGCGCGAGGAGGCTGTGGCCGCTGGTGGAGATCATCACCGGATCGAGCACGACCGCAATTTTCTTCGCATGTTTCTTCAGCGCGGCGGCAACGGCTTTCACCGTGGGCGCATTGCCCAGCATCCCGATCTTGATGGCATCCGCGCCGATATCGGTGAGCGTGGCCGAAATCTGCTCCGCCACGATGGCGGGGGGAACAGGATGGACGGCCTTCACACCCCTGGTGTTCTGCACGGTCACAGCGGTGATCGCCGTCATGGCATAGACGCCGAAGGCGCTCGCGGTTTTGATGTCGGCCTGAATACCCGCGCCGCCGCCGGAATCCGATCCGGCGATGATAAGAAGTCTTTTCATGCGATCAGGCCGCGACGTCCCGAATGGCGCCGCAGATCGCGTGCACGACGGCGCGAATTTCGCCTTCGTCCTCGCCTTCGGCCATCACGCGGATGACAGGCTCGGTGCCGGACTTGCGCACCAGGATGCGGCCCTTGCCGTTCAGCTTCGCCGTTCCGGCCTCGATGGAAGACTTCACGCGCGCATCTTCGAGCGGCACGCCGTTCCTGAAGCGCACATTCTCCAGAACCTGCGGCATGGCTTCAAAGACATGAGCGGCTTCGCTTGCGGGCTTGCCCTCTTCCGCGAGCACGGCGAGCACCTGCAAGGCCGCGATCAGGCCGTCGCCGGTGGTGGAGAAATCCGAAAGGATGATGTGGCCGGATTGCTCGCCGCCCACATTGAACCCGCCCTTGCGCATCTCTTCGAGCACATAGCGATCGCCGACGGCGGAGCGCACGAGCTTGAGGCCCTTGCTTTCGAGGAACCGCTCCAGGCCCATATTGGCCATGACAGTGCCCACGACGCCGCCGCCGCGCAGGGTTTGCTTGAACTGCCAGGATTTCGCGATGAGCGCCAGAATCTGATCGCCATCGATGATGCGGCCCTGCTCATCCGCCATCACCACGCGATCGGCGTCGCCATCCAGCGCGATGCCGAAATCGGCGCGGGTTTCGCGCACCTTCGCCGCCATCGCTTCGGGCGCGGTGGAACCGCAATCCTGATTGATGTTGAAGCCGTTAGGCTCGACACCCAGCTTGATCACTTCCGCGCCGAGCTCCCAAAGCACTTCCGGCGCAACCTTGTAGGCAGCGCCATTGGCGCAATCGATCACGATGCGCAGGCCTTCGAGACGCAGATGCTTGGGAAATGTGCGCTTGGCATATTCGATATAGCGCGCCTGCGCATCGTCGATGCGCTTGGCGCGGCCCAGATTGGAAGGCTCCGCGAGACCGGCTTCGAGACCGTTCTCCATCAGAGCTTCGATCTTCTTCTCCGTCTCGTCGGAGAGCTTGTTGCCGTCCGGGCCGAACAGCTTGATGCCGTTGTCGTGATACGGATTGTGCGAGGCGGAGATCATGACGCCGAGATCGGCGCGCAAGGAACGCGTCAACATGGCGACGGCGGGCGATGGCAGCGGGCCGAACTGAAATACATCCATGCCCACGGAGGTGAAGCCCGCGACCAGCGCAGGCTCGATCATGTAGCCGGACAAGCGCGTATCCTTGCCGATCACCACCCGATGGCGGTGATCGCCGCGGGTGAACAGGCGCCCCGCGGCCATGCCGACCTTCATGGCGACTTCGGGCGTCATCGGAAAACTGTTGGCCAGTCCGCGCACCCCGTCGGTGCCGAACAATTTGCGAGTCATGTCAGAGGTGTTCCCCTCGGGGGCGCGTGTCCGCCCTCATTTGCGGGCGGACCATACCAAATCCGCATGGGCAGAAGCCAGATATTTGGAATCACAGGGAATTACGGCTTGTTGCCGCTTAACTTCGCCCATACCTCCAGCGAATCCCGCAAGGCCTTGGGGTCGTGGGTGCGGATGAGGTCTGCCCCGTTCATGCTGGCGAACAATTCGGCTGTTAACGAGGCGGGGCCGGCTTCGGATGGCGCCCGGCCTGTGATTTTCCGCAGGAAGGATTTGCGCGATACCGAGACCAGAAGCGGCAGGCCGAATTCGGATTTTAACGATGGCAGGCCGCGCAGCACCGCCAGCGACGTCTCGGGATCGGTTCCCAGGAAGAAACCCATGCCGGGATCGAGGATGAGCCGATCGCGCGCGATGCCGGCTTTCGTCAACGCCGCGATCCGCGCCGCAAAGAATCGGCGGATGCGGTCCATGATCTGCGACGGCGGCACATCCATCGGCGTGGCCTTGCCGCCTTCCTGCACCGAATGCATCACGATCAACTTCGCGCGCGATGCGGCAAGTTCGGGATAGAGGGCTTCATCGGGGAAGCCGTGGATGTCGTTCAGATATTCGACGTTGTGCTGCAAAGCCCAGCGCTGAACTTCGGTGGCGTAACTGTCGATGGAGAGCGGGATGTTCGCGCGCTGCAATTGCGGCAGCACACTTTCGAGGCGTGCGATCTCGACCTGCGGCGCAACCGGCGCGGCATCCGGATTGGAGGACGCGGCGCCGATATCGAGAATGTCGGCGTCCTGCGTCAGCGCGCGCGCATGCGCCAGCGCCGCCGACGGCTCAAGATACTTCCCGCCATCGGAGAACGAGTCTTCGGTGATGTTGAGGATGCCCAGGATTTTCATGCTTCGAGGCGCCGCACGCGGCGCACCTCAGCATGACGAACGGCTCGCGTCACCCTGAGGTGCGAGCGACGCGAGCCTCGAAGGGCTATCGCGGCTGCGGCTCCGGGGCGATGATGCCGCCGCGGGGGCGGCCCGCCGTCGGCACGCTGGGGCCGGTGCCGCGCGTCGGCTCCGGTTCCTCGAACGGCGTGCGCACCGGCGCGATGCCCTTGAGCAGCGCGATGATTTCGTCGCCAGAGAGCGTTTCATATTCCAGAAGACCGCGCGCCAGCACATGCAGGTCGTTGATCCGCTCGGTGAGGATTTCCTGCGCGCGGGTATAAGCCGTGTCGATGATCTTGCGGATTTCCGCATCGATCTTCTGGGCCGTGGCTTCGGATACATTCTGCGTGCGCGATACCGAATGACCCAGGAAGACTTCTTCCTGGTTCTCCGCATAGGCGATGGGCCCCAGATCGTCGGACATGCCGAAGCGGGTGACCATGGCGCGCGCCATGCGCGTTGCCTGCTCGATATCGCTGGACGCGCCTGTGGTGACTTTCTCATGTCCGAAGATCAGCTCTTCGGCGATGCGTCCGCCATAAGCAACGCAAAGGTCTGCCAGCATCTTCTGCCGCGTCAGCGAAAGCTGATCGCGTTCGGGCAGGCGCATGACCATGCCCAGCGCGCGGCCACGCGGAATGATCGTGGCCTTGTGGATCGGATCGGAGCCCTGCACCGACAGCGCCACGATGGCGTGGCCGCCTTCGTGATAGGCGGTGAGTTTCTTTTCTTCGTCGGACATGGCGAGCGAGCGGCGCTCGGAGCCCATCATCACCTTGTCTTTCGCGTCTTCCATCTCGCGCATGGTGACGACGCGCTTGCCGCGGCGGGCGGCCAGCAGCGCGGCTTCGTTCACGAGATTGGCGAGATCGGCGCCGGAGAAACCGGGCGTGCCGCGCGCCAGAACCTTGGGATCGACATCCGGCGCCAGCGGGACCTTGCGCATGTGCACGCGCAGGATCTTCTCGCGGCCGGAGAGATCGGGATTGGGAACGACAACCTGGCGATCGAAGCGGCCCGGGCGCAGCAGCGCGGGATCCAGAACGTCGGGACGGTTGGTGGCGGCGATCAGGATGACGCCTTCATTTGCCTCGAAGCCGTCCATCTCGACCAGCAGCTGGTTCAGCGTCTGCTCGCGCTCGTCATTGCCGCCGCCGAGACCGGCGCCGCGATGACGGCCCACCGCATCGATTTCGTCGATGAAGATGATGCACGGCGCGTTCTTCTTCGCCTGCTCGAACATGTCGCGCACGCGGCTTGCGCCGACGCCCACGAACATTTCCACGAAGTCCGAACCGGAGATGGTGAAGAACGGCACGTTCGCTTCGCCCGCGACAGCGCGCGCGATCAGCGTCTTGCCGGTGCCCGGCGGACCGACGAGCAAGACGCCCTTCGGAATGCGGCCGCCGAGGCGCTGGAATTTCTGCGGATCGCGGAGGAAGTCCACGATCTCTTTCAAATCGTCCTTGGCTTCATCGACACCCGCGACGTCTTCAAACGTCACGCGGCCGGTTTTTTCGGTGAGCAGTTTCGCGCGCGATTTGCCGAAGCCCATGGCCTTGCCGCCGCCCGACTGCATCTGGCGGATGAAGAACACCCAGATGCCGACGATGAGCAGCATCGGGAACCAGTTCAGCAGGATGCCCAGCAGGTTGAATCCATCATCCGCCGGCTTCACCGAGATCGGCACGTTCTTCTGCAACATGCGCGAGACGAGCTGGGGATCGTTCGGCGAGACGGTGGTGAAAGCCTGACCGCCCGTCGTGTGGCCGGAGATCTGGTCGCCCTGAATGACGACATCCTTCACCTGCCCCTGATCGACGTACTGATTGAACTGCGTGTAGTTGATCGCACTCGTCGCCTGATGCGTGCCGGAGCTCTGGAACATATTAAAGAGCGCCACCAGCAGGAGCATGATGATGATCCAGAGGGCGAGATTGCGAAGGTTGTTCACGGCAGTCCTTTCAGGGCCCAGGCGCCACATGCGCCGGACCGATCCTCTCACAGATAGGAACAGTGTAACGCGTTGTCAGCCATCAAAGCGTTAAGAAATTTAAGCCAGCGTTCAATTCCACTTCCTGCGCTGGGTTAATTCCGGCGCCGCTTTTTTGCCTTTTTCGGAGCCTTGGCGGGAACCGCTTCCTTAACCGGCGCCTGCGCCGCGGGCGTTTCCGGCGCGGTCCGTCCGGTTTCGCGCGTCACAGAGAGTGTTCCTGTTCCAAATGCCTGCACGGTGCGCGGCGCGGGTGCGACAATGCACCCGTGAAGCGTGGCGCCGCCGCCCAGCGAGCCGTCCCGGATAGCGTCGAACAGCCGCTCCAGCTTGCCGAAGCGCGGGCGATAGGTTTCCCCGGAGACGCGCGAGAGCGTCGCGGCAAGGGCCCGCAGTCCCACCTCGCGCGGCGCCATCTTGAGGCGCACCGAATCCACGAAGGCGGCACCGTCATCGAAACGCGCCGCGCGCAGGAGAAGGCCGGCCGTCATGTCGTCCAGCGCCTCGCGCGCGCGGCCAAGATGCTCGGCGGCATCCGATACGCGCTGCGCGGTGAGGCCGAGCGCTTCCAGTTGGGGCCATGCCGCGCGCAGCTTGGAGCGGGCAAAGCGCGGATCGGTGTTCATCGGGTCTTCGATCCAGGCCTGCTTTTTCGCGCGCAGAAATTCGCGCAACGGCGCGCGCGACATGTCCAGCAGCGGGCGCACAATCATCAGGCCGGGAAACCCTTGCATCGGATAAGGCGCGATCACGCGCATGGCAGAGAGTCCGTCGAGCCCGCTGCCCCGCGCCAGCCGCAACAGAAATGTTTCGGCCTGGTCTTCCATCGTATGCGCGACGTAAAGCGCCGGGATGTTGTGCGCGGTGAGCCAATCGCCCATCAGCCGGTAACGCATGTTGCGGGCTTCGGACTCGATGTCGGACTTGGGTATCGCGCCTTTCCAGGTCAGCGCATGCGCCTTCAGCCCGATCTCGCCGGCGAACTTCACGACCGACTTCGCATCCTTCGCCGAATTCTCGCGCAGGCCATGATCGACCGTAAGCACCACCGGCGCTTGCTGCTTCGCATGTTTGGCGTAATGCGCGAGCAGCAGCATGAGCGCGACGGAATCGCCGCCGCCCGATACGGCGATAGCGCCGGGCCATGCGGCGCCCGCGCTCAGCAGCGCATTCATGCGCGCCGCGAACTGCGCGGCAACGCCGTCGTCGTGCCCGGCAACCGATTTGACCGGAGACTTAGTTGCAGCCGGCTTCTTTGCGGGCGGCTTTTGCCTGGGCGAGGACGTTCGGGGACGCTTTGGGGTATTTGACCTGGAGCGCGCCAAGGGTGGTGCAGCCTTCCTGTTTCTGTTTCATCGCGACAAGCGACTGTCCGAGCTTGAGCATACTTTCAGGGGCGCGCGCACTGGAACCGTATTTCTTGATTTCCTCGGCGAATGCGCGCGCGGCGTTTGGATAGTCCTTCTGGACATAGGCGATGTCGCCCACCCAGTAGACTGCGAGTGGTGTCAGCGGATCCTGCGGATAGCTGTCTGCGAAATTGCGGAACGCGGCGCGGGCTTCGTCATATTGCGATTTTCCGAGCAGGCCCATCGCCGCATCGAATTGCGGCTTGGTGGCGCTAGGGGCCGTGCCGCCGGCATCCGGCGTTCCGGGCGCGGCGAGCGGAAGGGGCTGATCGGACGGGATCGTGCCCAGCACGCCCGGCGGCGGCGACAGATGCGGTGCATTGTTGGGCGACACACCCGTCGCCGGAGATGCCATGCCGCCACCCGCGCAATTGAGACTGCCGGCGTCTTCGCCAAGCTGCTGGGCCGTCATGTTGCAGATCTTGTAGTTGAAGTCCTTCTGCATGCGCTCCATGTGGCTGTTGGCTTCATCCAGCTTGTGATCGAGCATCTCAACATGGCCCGTCAGCCGGCGGATGCTTTCCTGCAGGTCGTTGACCTGCTGGTTGAGCTGGTTGATCTGCGTGTCCTGGTTCTGCTCACGCGCGAGGCGCGCCGCTCTTTCCTCGTCGCTCTCTCCGAACAGTCCCGCAACGCGAACATAGGATGGGTTCTGCGCCCGGTTATCATTCGCGCGCAGCTGAACCTCACCGGCGCTGAGCATGCGCGCGGCTTTTGGCGTGGTCTGTGCGAGGTTCACATCCGCCAATGCAGCGGCTGCGCCGGCGGTCACCACCAGTCCGGCGATGGCCGTTGCTTTGAGAAAGCGCGTCGCGTTGGGTTTGCGCATCATCGTCATGCCGCATCCGCTCCCAGAAATTCGTCCCGAAAGACATTTAGGCCGAAACACTTAGCCGAAATTGAGGCTTGCCGGAATGCAAAGAGAAAGGCGCCCCTTTTGCGGAGGCGCCTTTCGTTCGATTGCAAGGCGAATTACGAGTTCGCGCCGCCGGTGATGGTGGTCACGCCGCGGCGGTTCTGCGCATAGCAGGACTCATCGGACTCGGTGCAGACGGGGCGCTCCTTGCCATAGGAAATCGTGTCGATGCGCGAGGCCGATACCCCGACGCTGACCAGATACTCCTTCACGGAATTGGCGCGGCGTGCGCCCAGAGCCAGGTTGTATTCGCGCGTTCCGCGCTCATCACAATTGCCTTCGATGGTGACGCGGACAGACGGATATTTCGCCAGCCAGGCTGCCTGGCGCTGCAGGACGCTGCGGCCTTCATCGGTGATGCTGTAGGCGTCGTAGTCGAAATGAACGGTGTCGCCGACGTTCACGCGCAGATCTTCAGCGCTGCCCGGAACAATGCTGGATGTCGTGGAGGAATCCGACATCGTGGACGGCGGCGGCGCGGTTTCGACCGCCTTGGGTTTGTCCGTACAAGCGGCCAGTACGAGGACCGACGCCACGGCGCCGAGTTTAAGAATATTCGAAATCTTGATCATGGAACGGCACTCCAGAATAGCGATGCCCCCAATGCGCAGGAGCACTTGCCAGGATCGGCGGCGCACCGCCTGTTAACGACTCAACCCCCCGGTGGTTCCCACACATGGGAACAACTCTAGAAATCACGCCTCACTGGATCAAGGGCGACCAGGCGGGATCGGACGCAGAACCCGGCGTGGTTACACGCCTTTCATTACGTCCCGTCACATCCACCGACCAGACCGAGGAGCCGCGGCCACCGCGCGCGCTGCGGCCGAACATGAGCACGCGGCCGTTGGGCGCCCAGGTGGGACCTTCGTCCTCCCAGCCATCGGTGATGATGCGCTCGCCAGACCCGTCCGGATGCATGACGCCGATGCGGAAAGACCCGCTCGCCTGCTTGGTGAAGGCGATGAGATCGCCGCGCGGCGACCAGACCGGCGTTCCGTTTTTGCCGCCGCCGAAGCTAATGCGGCGCTGATCGGAGCCATCGGCATTCATGACGTAGATTTGCTGTGAACCGCCGCGATCGGATTCGAACGCGATCTTGGTGCCGTCCGGCGAATAGGACGGCGACGTATCGATGCCCGGATCGGTGGTCAGCCGGCTGATGCTGCGCGTCCGCAGGTCCATGACATAGATGTCGGAGTTGCCGCCGGATTCCAGCGACATGACCACCTTGTTGCCGTCGGGCGAGAAGCGCGGGCTGAACGTCATGTTCGGGAAATTGCCCAGCATCTCCTGCTTGCCGGTTTCCATGTCGAACAGATACACGCGCGGCTTGCCGCCGATGTAAGACATGTAAGCGATCATCTGCGCCGTCGGATTGAAGCGCGGCGTCAGCACCATGTAGCTGCCGCTGGTGAGGAATTTGGGGTTCGCGCCGTCCTCATCCATGACCGCGAGCCGTTTCACGCGATGCAGCGCCGGGCCGCTTTCCGCAATGAAGACGATGCGGGTATCGAAATAGCCCTTCTCGCCGGTGATGCGCTGATAGATGGCATCCGACACCATGTGCGCGATGCGGCGCCAGTTGTCGGGCGTGGTGTAATACTGAAGCCCGACCATCTGGCTGCCGGCAGCCACATCCCACAGGCGGAAATCGAGCCTGAGACGGCCATCCGGCTGCGCCTGCACCTGACCGGAGACCAGCGCCTGCGCATTGATCACGCGCCAGTTCGCGAAGTTCGGGATCGTGTTGATGTCGGTAATCTTGTCGACGAAGGATTTGGGATCGAGCGGCCGGAAGAGGCCGGAACGATCGAGATCGGCGCGCACGACGGCGGCGATCTGCGCGCCTTGCGGGCTGCCGATGAAATCCGGAATGGCGATGGGGAGCGGCTGGACATTGCCTTGCGTGACATCCACGCGAAGCTGGGCCGCGGCTGGCGCCGCAAATCCAAAGGCGAGCGCCATGACGGCAAAGAGTGCGAGTGCAAATTTCTTCATAGTTCGCTCCAATTACTCGGCCATCGCTACTGGCCCATCATCTGCCGCGGATCGAAGTGGAAAGGATTGATCTCTTTCCACTGGTCGTACCGGTTGGCGGGAAGCTTGTAGGGCGCGCATTCATATATGGCGCGCCGCGCTGCCTCCGCCGCAGCCCGTGTAAAGGGATTCCCCGCTGCGTTGGAGGCGGAGTCTCCAACCAATTGTGGCGGTCGTGCGACGGAACCGTCCTGATTCAGGAACAAATCGAAGTCCACGATTAAATCTTCGGCATGGGGCGCGCCGACCGGCGGGTTCCAGCACTGCGCGATCTGGCTTCTGAGCGCATCCTGGATGTCTGCGGTCATGGCGTTCGACAAACCTGCTGCCTTGACGTTGTGGGGGCCGGTCTTGGCATTACGCGCGGAGGCGGCGGCGGGTTGCTGCTTGTTGAGCAGCGCCATGATGTTGTTGATGTCGAACTGCTTTTTCTTTTCCTCCGGCTTCGGCTTTTCCTGCGGCTTCAGCTTGGGGGCCGGCGCAGGCTCGGGCTTGGCGATCTGCGGCGACGACGGTGCTTCGTCCGGCGCGGCTTCCTCTTGCGGCGGAGGCGGCGTGACGATCGGCTGAGGCTGCGGCGTGGGCGGTGTCGGCGTCGGCTCTTCCTTCGGCGGCGCCTTGGGCTGTTCCTTCACCATCGCCTTCAGATTTGTCTTCTCGCCAATGGTGACGAGATCGACCGGCACGACGGGCGAATCCTGAATGCTGAGATCGAGCTTGTGCGCGAAGGTGAACAGCGTCGCGCCGATGATGACGACATGCAGAAGCGTCGCCGTGATGATTGCCATCGGCGAGGTGCGTTCACCGGCGCCGGACGCCAGCGATATCCTATTCTCGATCGCGCGGCTTCTGGACATCCGTCACAAGACCGATATGCGTGAACCCCGCGGCGCTGATCTCGGCCATGACCTGCATGACGCGTCCGTAGTCCACCGATTTGTCGCCGCGCACGAAGATGCGCTGGTCATAGCCGTTGGCGGAGATAGCGGTGAGCTTGGCGACAAGCTGCTCTTCCGGCACCGGCTGGTTCTGCAGATAGATTTTTCCGTCGCGCTTCACCGTGACAGACAGCGGCTCGCGATCCTGGCCCAGTGCCTGCGCCTTGGTCTTGGGCAGATCGACCGGCACGCCGACGGTGAGCAGCGGGGCCGTGACCATGAACACGATCAGCAGCACGAGCATCACGTCCACGAACGGCGTGACGTTGATATCCGACATCTGGTGCGCGCGCCCGCGGCGGGCGCGGCGGTCGACGCGTCTCATGGTCATCGCCATCAGCGCGCGGCCTTCTCATCGAGCTGGCGCGACAGGATGGCGGAGAACTCGTCCGCAAAGCCTTCGAGGCGGCCGGTGTAGCGGCCGATGTCGGTTGCGAACTTGTTGTAGAAGATCACCGCGGGAATGGCGGCCAGAAGGCCCATGGCTGTCGCGAACAGCGCTTCGGCGATGCCCGGCGCGACGACGGCGAGCGTGGTGTCGTGGCGCGCGGCGATGGCCGAGAACGAATTCATGATGCCCCACACCGTGCCGAACAGACCGACGAACGGCGCGGTGGCGCCCACGGTGGCGAGAAAGCCGAGATTCTTTTCGATGCTGTCGGTCTCACGCAGGATGGTGACCGACATGGACTTGTCGATGCGTTCCTTGATGCCCGGCAGCAGCCACTCGCGCGGCGCACCGCCTTCGAATGCGCGGCGCCATTCACGCAACGCGGAGACGAATACGGCCGACATCGGATGGTCGGGAAGCTTGGAATACTGCGCGTAGAGCTCGTCGAGCGAGAGGCCGGACCAGAACGTCTTCTCGAAGCGGTCAGCCTTGCGGCGCAGGTTGGCGAGCGCGATCAGCTTGTTGATGATGATCGTCCACGACCACAGCGACGCCAGCAGCAGCAGCAGGAACACCGCCTTGACGATGGGATCGGCGCGCAGGAACAACGATACCGGTGAAATGCCCGCCACGCCGGGCGTAAGATCGCCACCGGTCTGATTGACCTGAACATTTCCAGCCGGTGCGGCGGCAGGACCCAGATCCTGAACTTGTGCCGTATCGCCGGTGGGAGCAGCGGCGGGCTGCGCAAATGCCGGCGCCGCAAAGCAAAGAGAAAGCGCCGCAAAAGTTACGGCGATCCAACGCGTCAAACTCATCAGCAAACCTCTTCTCGCCGGGCGCGCCGGTTGTTGCTCCGTGATACCGCGTGATGCGCTGATAGCAAGTGATAAGCGCATTTGAACGTGGCCGAAATTGGGCGGCAATCCGTTAAGCGCCTGTTTCCAAAAGATAAGGCGATAGTTTCGCGCGCGTATCTTCGGGTATGCGCCTGGGCTTGCCGCTTAGAGAAATGATGCAAGCCTCAACGGTTCCGTGCGTCAGCTGCCGGCCATTGCAATAGATATCCTGCGAGGCCGTCATGCGAACGCCGGTAAGCGATGTGGCGCTTGTGTGAACTTCCACAAGATCGTTCAACCGCGCAGGGCGCATGTATTCCAGCGCGGCCTTGCGCAACGTCCAGGCGAACGGCTCCGGCCCATCCAGTTCCGCGAGCTTGTCGATGCCAGCGGCGCGGAAAAACTCGGTGCGGCCGCGTTCCATGAAGCGCAGGTAATTGGCGTGGTAGACGATACCGGAAAGATCGGTGTCTTCGTAATAGATGCGGATCGGCAGCACATGCACCTTGCCGACGAATTTGCCAAAGCTCTCTACGGTTTCGGACATGGGTGCTTCGGATAGTTTTGGCAATTCTGTTTCGGCGGGACGATGGTCATCGTCACAACGCCCTTTTGCTGCGGTGCCGGCTTGGCCGGTTGATCCTTGTAGACAACCGCCAGATAGTTGTTCATCGCCCGGCTGAACTCACTCCAGAAACCGAACGTGACCAGAGTGAAGCCCACCGCAAACACAATGATGGCGGCGCGCAGCAGAATAGACTTCATTCTTCTGCCTCCCCGCCTTTGAACAGGCCGAACTGCGCGGGATCGCGCGGCGGCGCGACAAGGCCCAGATGGCCATAGGCCGCGCCGGTAAGAAGCCGCCCGCGCGGCGTGCGCTGCACGAAGCCGAGCTGCATCAGATAAGGCTCGACGATTTCTTCCAGGGCATCGCGCGGCTCGCCCAGCGCCGCAGCGATGGTTTCGATACCGACGGGGCCACCGGAAAAGCTTTCCGCAATAAGCTTGAGATAGCGCATGTCGAAAGCATCGAGACCGCGCTTGTCCACTTCCAGGCGCGACAGTGCGGCATCCGCGATATGCGCATCGACAGTCTTATGACCGCCAACCGACGCGAAATCGCGCACGCGCTTGAGAAGGCGACCGGCGATACGCGGCGTGCCGCGCGCGCGCGAGGCAATTTCCTTCGCACCATCCGTCGTGAGATCGAAGCCCAGCACGCGCGCGCCGCGCTCCACGATCGAGAGCAATTCTTCCGGGGAATAGAAATTGAGCCGCACCGGGATGCCAAAACGGTCGCGCAGCGGCGTTGCCAACAAGCCCGCGCGCGTCGTGGCACCGACAAGCGTGAACGGCGCCAGCGTGATCTTCACCGAGCGCGCGGCAGGTCCTTCGCCGATGACGAGATCGAGTTCGTAATCCTCCATCGCCGGATAAAGAATTTCCTCGACCGCCGGATTGAGACGATGGATCTCGTCAATGAAGAGAACGTCGCGCGGTTCGAGATTGGTCAGGATCGCGGCGAGATCGCCGGCTTTGGCCAGCACGGGACCCGATGTGGAGCGGAAGTTCACGCCCAGCTCACGCGCCACGATCTGCGCCAGGGTCGTCTTGCCCAAGCCCGGCGGCCCGGAAAACAGCACATGGTCCAAAGCCTCGCCGCGTTCGCGGGCGGCCTGGATGAAGATGGAAAGATTTTCCCGCGCCTGTTTCTGGCCCACGAAATCCGCAAGCCGCTTGGGACGCAGCGAGGATTCGAGCGTGTCGTCTTCGCCGCGCTCTGGCGCGACGAGGCGTTCGCTTTCCTGTGTGGCCGTTTTCGCCATTTACCGTCCCATTGACCGCAGGGCTTCGCGGATCAGCACGTCCACCGTGACGTCGCCCATGTCGCGGGCGATGCGCGCCACGCTTTCCGCTGCCTGCCCCTGAGAATAGCCCAGCTTGACCAGCGCCGCGACCGCATCGGCTTCCGGGCCGCGCGGCGCCACAACCGGCGCGATACCGGCGTCATCCCCGCCGCGCATCATCATCGCCGGCGCCTTGTCTTTAAGCTCGGTGACGATGCGAAGCGCAAGCTTGGGCCCCACGCCTTGCGCCTTTCCGATCATCGCCTTATCCGACAAGGCCAGCGCGCGTTGCAGATCTTTCGCGGGCAGTGCGCTCAGCACGTTCAGCGCCACGCGCGCGCCGACATTCTGCACCGTCTGCAACAGGCGGAACCATTCGCGCTCTTCGGCACCGGCAAATCCATAGAGCCGGATCGCATCCTCGCTGACCTTTGTTTCGATCATCAGCGATGCCGGAGAACCCACCGTCAGGCGCGACAGCGTGGAGGATGGACAATGCACCAGATAGCCCACGCCGTTCACATCCAGGATGCAATGATCCTCCTGGATCGAATCCACGATGCCGCTCAGCTTGCCGATCATGCCAGGGCGGCCATAATTCTGGACCGCGTGCCGGCCAGATGGGCATGTGCGATGGCGGCAGCGAGCGCATCGGCGGCGTCTGCAGCTTCCACCCGCGCGGTGGGAAGCAGGCGCTTCACCATCACCATCACCTGCTCCTTGCCGGCATGGCCAACGCCGACGACGCATTTCTTGATGTGGTTGGGCGCGTACTCCGCCACTTCCAAGCCGGCCTGCGCACCGGCAAGCAATGCGATGGCGCGGGCATGTCCGAGCTTGAGCGCCGCGCTGGGATCCTTGGCGACGAATGCCTGCTCCACGCTGATCGCCATGGGCCGGTGTTCTTCTATGACCGCGGCGAGAAGCGCGTGCAGCGCCATCAGCCGCGCGGCCAGTTCATGCTTCGCGCTGCTGGTGAGGACACCGTGCGCAACATGGGTCAGGCGTGAGCCTTCCATGTCGATGATGCCCCAGCCCATGCGGCCGAGGCCGGGGTCTAGCCCCAAGATGCGAATCGCTGTGCCCATCGGCGATTTGTACCGCGTTTGTTCGAAGCTGTCTTATGCCACCGCGCGCGCGTGATCCAGCATGGCGTGCGCGATTTCACGCTCGCCCATGATGACTTCGCTGGCGCCGAGCTTGAGCAGATGGTCCACCTCCGCATCGAAATGGGCGCGCGCCACGATCTCGAGGTCCGGATTGGCCTTGCGTGCCTGTTCCACGATCTGTCCCGCTTCAAAGGCTTCGGGGATCGCGACGAACAGAAGCCGCGCCGCGGAAACATTCGCCGCGCTCAACACGCGCTCCGACGCGGCGTTGCCTTCGATCACTTCGATGCCTTCGCGCTCCAGCTTTTCGATCACGTCGCGCGCGTCCTCGATGACGAGGAAGGGAATGCCGTCGCGCTTCAGCCCTTCGCCGACGAGATGGCCGACGCGGCCATAGCCGATGACCACCGCGTGGCCGCCGAGATTTGTCGGCGAAATTTCCACGGGCTTTTCCTTGGGAGGTTCCGACGCGACCGGCTGAGGCCGGCGGCGTTCGGCGGCGGCGACCAGGAATGGATTGATCAGGATGGTGAGAATGGAGGTGCCGAGAATGAGATCGCGCGCACGGTCCGGCAGCAGCCCTTGTGAGATACCGAGATCGGCGAGGATGAAGGAGAACTCGCCGATCTGCGCCAGCCCAGCGCCGATGAAGAGCGCCGTCGCCAGCGGATAGCCGAACCAGCGCGCAATGAGAAAGGAGACGCCGCCGATGCCAAGAAGAACCACGGCAACGGAAACGGAAAGCGCCGCGGGTTCATGCACCAGAACGAGCGGGTCGAAGATCATGCCGACGGAGACGAAGAACAGCACCGCGAAGGCGTCGCGCAGCGGCAGCGTTTCCTCTGTGGCGCGCTGAGAAAGCGGGGAGCCGCTCATGATCATGCCGGCGAAGAATGCGCCCAGCGCGATGGAGACGCCGAACAGCTCCGCCGCACCGAACGCCACGCCCAGCGCCACCGACAGGACCGCAAGCCGGAAGAGTTCGCGCGAGCCGGTGTGCGCGGTGTAGTGCAATATCCAGGGGATGACGCGGCGGCCAACGATCATCATGAAGGCGACGAAACCGCCCAGCTTGAGAACGGTGAAGCCCAGAGCGCGCACGAGAATGCCGGGATCGACGTGTCCACCCTTCAAGGTAGAGGCAATAGGCGGAAGCAGCACCAGCGCCAGCACCGTGATGAAATCCTGCATCACCAGCCAGCCCACCGTGATGTGGCCGCGTTCGGATTCCATGAGGTGACGGTCTTGCAGCGTGCGCGTCATCACCACGGTGGAGGCGATGGCAAGCGCCAGGCCGAAGACGACGCCGGTGCCGAAATTCCAACCCAAAAGCCACGCCACCGCTTCGCCGAGCAAGGTCGCCATCGTTACCTGCAGCAACGCGCCCGGAATGGCGATGCGGCGCACCGCGAGCAGTTCGCTGGGCGAGAAGTGCAGGCCCACGCCGAACATCAGGAGGATCACGCCGATATCGGCGAGCTGCAGCATCAGGCTGCGGTCGGCGATGAAACCGGGGGTGAAGGGGCCGACGGCGACGCCGGCCAGGATATAGCCCACGATGGGCGAGAATTTCAGGCGATTGGCGATGGTGCCGAAGATGAAGGCGAGGCCCAGCCCGATCACCAGAACGGCGATCAGCGGTGCATTCTCGGTCAGGTGCGGTGCATCGGTCATCGGCACCGCATCATGCACTAACCGGACAGCTTCGCCATCAAAGCGTCCGACAATTCGTAATTGCCGTAGACGGTCTGCACGTCGTCATGGTCGTCGAGGATCTCGAGCAGCTTCATCAGCGTCTCGCCGTTCTCGTCGCTGACGGGCGACATGGTCTTGGGGCGCCATTCGATTTTCGCGCCGGTGGGTTCGCCGAGTTTCTGCTCCAGCGCATCGCGCACCGCGCCGAAATCTTCCATCGAGCTGACGAACTCGTGGCTCTCCTCACCGGAGATGACTTCGTTGGCGCCGACTTCGATGCCGGTTTCCAGCATCGCGTCTTCGCTGCCCTTGTCCTTCGGATAGGTGATGACGCCGACGCGATCGAACATGAAGGTGACGGAGTTGGGCTCGCCCAGCGCACCGCCATATTTCGAGAAGGTGGAGCGGATGTCGCTGCCGGTGCGGTTGCGGTTGTCGGTCTGGGTTTCGACGATCAGCGCGACGCCGCCGGGGCCGTAGCCCTCGTAGCGGACTTCCTCGATGTTTTCGGCGCCGGCGCCGGAGGCCTTGTCGATGGCGCGCTGGATATTGTCCTTGGGCATGGACTGCTGCTTGGCCGCGATGATCGCGGCGCGCAGGCGCGGATTGTGCGCGGGGTCGGGCATGCCCATCTTGGCCGACACGAAGATTTCGCGCGCCAGCTTGGAGAACATCTTGGAGCGCTCCTTATCGGCGCGTCCCTTGCGATGCATGATGTTCTTGAACTGACTGTGGCCTGCCATGTGAATTCTCTGTCTTTGTTATTGGTCCCCGCGCGGGGGCGGCGGTGAGATAGCCGCTGGCGGCGCGATGTTTCAAGCCCGCAGCTTTGGGCCCCTAAAAGAAAGGCTTCGCTGCGGATTTCCCGCGCGAAGCCCAACAGTCCCTAGCTACCCAGCCGGCCTTAGGAAGACGGATCTCATCCGCACGACCAGTAAGCGCCTTCGCTTCAACCTCCCCGGTTTTCATGCGGCGTCCCAGTCCGGGCAAAACACTGTTCTCTTGGAGCTGTTAGCCAGTGCCGGACCAGGGCCGCGCGGGATGCCCGCAAGCTGGCCCCCTTACCTGTCTGTTCTTGCGATGAAGCTAAGATTCCAAAGCGAATGCCCTCCCATTACCCGGACGAGAACATAACAAGAACATTTAGGATAATAAAGCCAAAAAAGGGAAATATTTCTGACAGACTGTCAGGCCCAGCGGGGACTGCGAGTGAGAAAGCTGTCATCGTACCACCAGACCCCGCTGCATCCACGACGCGAAAACTTGCCGCGAATGAAATGCGAAGTGATTGGAAATAGTGATCTCTGACCTGTTCAAGCTCGGTGCCTGACGCCGCCGCGCCGGACTTTTGATCTGCGGCCTTCGGGAATAGTGGGATCACCAGCTCTCATCCTAGCAACCTCTTCCACTGTGCAGAGTCTGCTTAAGCTGTGTGTTATGCTGCGGTCTCATGAAGTGGCTGATGCAATTTCAATCGCGCCCATGCCGGCAAAAGGTTGTCGCGCTTGTCGTGGTCGGCAGCGCGATCGGCGCGCTGCTTTCGCTTGCTTTTGGGCCGCCGGAATTTCTCTATTCCGCAACCACGGCAGCTTGGGCGCAGGCAATCACCACTGTTGCGGCAGTTGCGGTTGCGCTGTACGTCGCCAATCAACAGGCTATTGCGAGCCGCCAGATGCGCGATGACGACGCACGAAGCGAGCGCGACAAGGAATTCCGCCGTGCCACGGCACTGGCTGCGCGAATTACGCCTCTCCTCTTCGATCTCAACAAGTCCATTGAAACATCGATAGCGATTTGCGACAGGCATATCGAATATTTTAGCAAAGGTCCGAACTATCGTTACGATCTGGAACTCGCAATGCTGGGCGTTGTTGTTCCGCAGGATCTGTTTGGCGATCTCTGGACTTTTCCCTCCGAAGACACGCTTCAAATCTGTAACACGCTTCTCTCGGCGCAGCGTTTTGATCGCACGTTCGCGACGGGGGCACGCTATATGAAGGATTCGGAGTCCACAAAAATTGTGGACTTCGCGAAACACAGCTTAAACTCGCTTCATAAGCTCAGACACGAAGTCGACATTTGTTTTCGCATCGCCGCCAAATATGCTGACAAGCTGGCGCGCGACGACCCGCCGCCACCTGACGAGGAACCCCTTCCCGGCGCAGCTCCTGCATCCTGACCGGCAAAATTGCTGCCCATCAATCGCTACCTGCCCGGTTGGTATTTCATTGCGCGCTGTCACGCGGCATCGGCCAGCGTCAGAGAACCGCCCCGCGAAAGGCCCAAGCGTCGCCTCAAGATCACGCGAATTCATGCGAGGCTAAAGGTTTCCTGCCGCCATTTCGTCACAGCGCTCAATCCCCCATCCTCGCCGGGTCGCCGGCGATGCGGCGGCCATGGGCCATCCAGCGGGCTTGGGCGGGGCTGAACTTGCGCCGCACCAAAGCGTCGTAGCGCGCAAGGTCTTCTTTTGTGAGCGCGTCCTTCCAGCGGCCATTGGTGCCCTGGTGGAGAAAACGCTCCGCGCCGCGATCGAACGCCTCGCGCAACTCCGGCATCAGGTCTTCACCCTGCGCCTTCATGGTTTCGAACTGCGCGGTGCGCACAAGATCGCGCATCAATCTGCCCGGCGTATCGATGCCGAGGAAGTCGGAGACGCGGCGCATCTCGCCCGCAAGGTCCGCTTTCAAATCGGCGTAATGCACGAACAGGAGATTGGGCAGCTTGCGCTCGCGCCAATAGGTATTCTCGAAATCGAAGAACGGCAAAGCGGTGCTCGCAACATCTTCGGCCTGCTGCATCCAGCTCAGAAAGAAATCGCGCGGGTCCGCCGGCGGTTGCGGCGGCATGTCCTTGTCCGCCATCCGGCCGGCGGCGAGTTCGCGTTTGAAGCCGAGCTGATGGTTGTGGAAAGACCAGCAGACATCGCGCCCGTCGCGCGCGACATGAATGTATTTGACGCCCGCATAGACCGGAAGGCTGTCGAACGGCAGATGCGATTTGATGAAGCGGCGATGCGTCTGCGCTTCAAGCTTGGAAAGCTGGGCGTCGTTCGGCGAGAAGCGCGTGTCCAGCCAGGGCGATGTTTCCATGAACCGGCGCGGCGCCGTGGACTGGAATACCAGCAGGTCCACGATGCGCTGCATCCAGGTGGTGCCGGTCTTGGGATAGGTGGCGATGACGATGTCGTTCGCGCGCGGGCGATAGCCATCCCAGCGATGGCTGTCGACCGATATGGTGCAATATTCGCGCGTCGGCGCACGCAACAAGGCCGGCATCGGTTCCCCGAAGTGAGACAGTTCGCCCGCATAGCACGGCGTTTCATTCAACCAAAACGCCCGGTTTGCGCGGCGTACATCCCGCTTGAGCAGTCTTTTTCCCGGTCAAAAACAGGGAACTTTGCCCGGGCTCCGGCGTCTAGCCTTGTCAGGGGCATTCGGGGCGCTTCGCATTCATGCCGGGTTTACGTTCCTTTTTCAGGGTTGCCGCGCCATGAGCGCCGCAGACCCGTTTCGCGCCATACCCGGCGAGATGGCCGGACGCGTTCGCGCGTTCGACTGGACGAAGACGCCGCTCGGCCCCATCACCGGCTGGCCGCAAAGCCTGAAGACCGCCGTCAGCATGGTGCTGCTCTCGCCCGTTCCCATCGTGATGCTGTGGGGCGAAGACGGCATCATGATCTACAACGACGCCTATTCGGTATTCGCCGGCGGGCGCCATCCCACCTTGCTCGGCTCGAAGGTGCGCGAGGGCTGGCCGGAAGTCGCCGACTTCAACGACAACGTCATGAAGGTGGGTCTCGCGGGCGGAACGCTCGCCTATCGCGACCAGGAATTGACGCTGCACCGCACGGGCAAGCCCGAGCCGGTGTGGATGAACCTGGACTACTCGCCGATCCTCGACGAAAGCGGCAATCCCGCCGGCGTGATGGCGATCGTGGTCGAGACCACCGAGCGCGTGCTGGCCGAACGAAAGGTTCGCCAGGAACATGCGCGGCTGGCGCAGATGTTCGCGCAGGCGCCAAGCTTCATGGCCCAGCTCGACGGACCCGAACACATCTACACGCTCACCAACGGTGCCTATCAAAGGCTGATCGGCCATCGGCCCGTACTCGGCAAGACGATCCGCGAAGCACTGCCCGAACTCGACGGCCAGGGATTCTTCGAACTGCTCGACCAGGTTTATCGCACCGGCACGCCTTATGTCGGGCGATCCGAACCGGTCTCGCTGCAGGCGGGACCCGGCGAGCCTTACGAGCACGTGCTGCTCGATTTCGTCTATCAGCCGATCAAGGCGGCGGATGGCAGCGTGACCGGCATCTTTGTCGAAGGCGTGGACGTGACCGAGCAGCGCGCGGCGGAAAATGCGCTGCGCAGGAGCGAGGAGCATCTGCGCCTCGCCACCGAGAACGCCGGCATCGCGCTGTGGGACATCGATGCCGAGGGCGGCATCCACATGGCCTATTCGCGCGACAGCTCGCCCTTCGTGATGGATCAGGACCATCGCGTGCCGTTCCAGCACCTGCTGGACAACCTGCATCAGGACGATGCGACGAAGCTGCAGCTTGCCTACGACGCCGCGCGCGATCCCGCGAAGCGCCCGATGATGGATGTCGAGTACCGCGTGCTGCCGACGGAGACCTCGCCGATGCGCTGGGTGAAGGTGCGCGGGCGCGGCGTGTTCGATGCAAATGGAAATTGCCTGCGCGTGAGCGGCACGGCGCTGGATATCACGGCGCTGAAGCAATCGCAGGCGCGCGAAGCGGTATTGGTTGAGTTGGCGGACCGCTTTCGAAGTTTGGAAGAACCGGAAGATCTGGCCTTTGCGGCGGCGGAAATCCTTGGGCGCGCCCTCAATGTCAGCCGCGCGGGATACGGCACCATCGATCCGCGCCTCGAAACCATCGTCATCGAGCGGGACTGGAACGCGCCCGGCATCCAGAGCCTCGCCGGCACGCTGCAATTTCGCGACTACGGCTCCTATATCGAAGATCTGAAGCGCGGCATCACGGTCGTCATCACCGATGCGCGCGAAGACGAGCGCACCGCCTCCACAGCCGCCGCGCTGGAAGCGATCAGCGCCCGGTCTTTCGTGAACATGCCGGTGACCGAGCAAGCCGGGTTCGTGGCGTTGCTCTATCTGAACCACGAAGACGCGCGCATCTGGACGGATGACGAACTCGAACTGATCCGCGAAATCGCCGAGCGCACGCGCGTGGCCGTGGAGCGGCGGCGCGTGGAAAAGGCGCTGGCCCGCAGCGAAGAGCAGCTTCGCCTCGCCACCGAAAATGCCGAAATCGGCATGTGGGATCTGGATGTCGTCAATAACGTCAATTATTCAAGTGCCACAGTAAAGGCGATGTTCGGAATTCCGGTCGAGGAGAATCCCCCGTCGGAGGAATATTTCGCGCTCGTGCACACCGACGACATCGCGCGCGTGACGGCGGCCTATCGCTCCGCTTTCGATCCGGGCGCGCGCGAATCCTACAACGTGCAATATCGCGTGATCGGGCGCGACGACGGCGTGGAGCGCTGGGTGCATGCGCGCGGCCGCGGCGTGTTCGACGACAACGGCGTGTGCATCCGCGTGACCGGCACGGCGATGGACATCACCAAGGAGCGCCAGACGCAGGAAGCCTTGCGCCGCAGCGAGGAACTCTTGCGCCTTGCCACGGGCCACGCGGAGATCGGGTTGTGGGATGTCGACAATGTCGCGAACACGCTGACCTGGACGAAGCCCGTGCGCGAAGCCTTCGGCATCAGCCACGACAACGCCGTGACACTGGACGATTTCTATTCGGGCCTGCATCCGGACGATCTGGAAAAGACGAGCGCGGCGTTCTCCTCCGCGATGGATCCGAACAAGCGCGCGCTCTACGACGTGGAATACCGCACCATTGGCCAGGAAGACGGCGTGGAGCGCTGGGTACATGCGAAAGGCCGCGGCTTGTTCGACGATGGTGGCCGCTGCCTCCGGGTGGTCGGCACGACGATCGACGTTACCGCGCGCAAACGCATCGAAGCCGAATTGCACGAGCTGAACGAGACGCTGGAGAAGCGCGTCGCCGAACGCACCGCGGCGCTGGAGAAAACGCAGGCCGCGCTGCAGCAGGCGCAGAAGATGGAAGCCATCGGCAACCTCACCGGCGGCATCGCGCACGACTTCAACAATTTGCTGCAGGGATTGACCGGCAGCCTCGATCTCATCCGCATGAAGCCGCAGGACACCGAGCGCGTGCGCCGCTATGCCGAAGCCGGGCTGCAAGCGGCGGAACGCGGCGCAAAGCTGACGGCGCAGCTTCTGGCCTTCAGCCGCGCGCAGAAGCTCGAACTGAAGCCGCTGGCGATGAATACGCTGCTGCAGGACATGCGCGATCTCCTGGGCCGCACGCTGGGGCCCTCGGTTCAGGTGACGATGGATCTGGGCAGCGACGTCGGATCGGTTCTGGGCGACGAGACGCAGCTGGAAATGTCGGTGCTCAATCTTGCGATCAACGCGCGCGACGCGATGCCGGACGGCGGAGCTCTCATCATTCTCTCGCGCGCGCTGCACGTCATCGACGATCCGGAACTGCAGCCGGGGGATTATGTGGAGCTGCGCGTGTCCGACAACGGCAGCGGCATGCCGCCGGATGTGATCGCGCGCGCCTTCGATCCGTTCTTCACCACCAAGGGCGTGGGCAAAGGCACCGGCCTCGGCCTCAGCCAGGTGTACGGCATGGCGCAGCAGGCCGGCGGCACCGCGCGCATCGGATCAGAACCGGGCAAAGGCACGTCGGTCTCCATTTTCCTGCGCGCGACCGACGGCGAAGCGGCACGCAAGGTCAAAACCGACGGCGCCAGGGTCAATCCGCCCGCTGAGGCCGCAAGCGTGCTCGTGATCGACGACGACCCGGACGTGCGCACGTTCCTGGCCGACTCCTTGGCCGCGTTCGGATATGCGGTGCGCGACGCGAAGGACGGCGCGCAAGGGCTTGAACTTCTCGCTCAGCAGAAGCCGGACTTGCTGCTGGTCGACTATGCCATGCCCGGCATGACAGGCGCCGAAGTGGCCGCGCGCGCCCGCAAGATTCACGCCGATCTGCCCATCATCTTCGCCAGCGGTTATGCCGAAACCGCGGCGCTGGAGAATGTGCAGGATGCGAACACCGCGATCCTCAGAAAGCCGTTCCGGCTCGGCGAACTGCAGGAAGCGGTTTCCAATGCATTGCGGCGATAGCCCTTCGCGCAACGTTCTGTGTGCATTTGCGAGATGCCACGCAGTTTCAATGCGTTTGCCGCGTATTGGGCATTCTTGACTTGCCAAGCCGCGCCGCTTCGTGACATTGGCGCGACGGGGCGAGCACCAATATGACAAGGGCGGAACAGCACGCATGAGCATGACCAACGACGCGGCCACACAGGCTGCGCCTCTCGCTGCATTCCACGCAAAGACCAAGACAGACACCCGCTTCATCGGCCATCCGCCGGGGTTGGGCTGGTTGTCGGCATCGGAGTTCTGGGAACGCTTCGCCTATTACGGCATGCAGGCGCTGCTGGTGCTGTATCTCAGCAATTACCTGTTCAAGCCCGGCGTCATCGACAACGTCTGGGGCATCTGGCCGTTCGCGCATGCGCTCGAAACGCTTTACGGCAAGCTGGATTATGCGGCGCTCGCCTCCGCGGTCGTCGGCTTCTATGCGGCGACGGTCTATCTGACGCCGATCCTGGGCGGCTATATCGCGGACCGTCTGATCGGACGCACCGCGACCGTGGCGCTGGGCGCGAGCCTGATGGCGGCGGGATATTTCCTGCTCTGCGTGGAGCAGACATTCCTCATCGGCATCTTCGCGCTTCTGTTCGGCGTCGGCTGCTTCAAAGGCAACATCGCCGCGCAGGTCGGCGATCTCTACACCATCGACGATCCGCGCCGCGCGGACGGCTTCCAGATCTACTTCCTCGGCATCCAGATCGCGGTGATCATCGCCCCGCTCATCACCGGCACCTTGGGTGAGAAGGTCGGCTGGACATGGGGCTTCGGATCGGCCGGCGTAGGCATCCTGCTCGGCCTCGTGATCTATCTCATCGGCCGCTACGCCTATCCGCCAGAAGTTCTGGAGCAGAAAAAGACCGCAACGTCGGCGCCGCGTCCGCCGCTGTCGCGCCGCGACTGGGGCGTTGTGGCGATCCTCGTGGTTCTCTTGCCGGTGCTGGCGATGTCCGCCGTCGGCAACCAGCAGATCTTCAACGCCTATCTCATCTGGTCGCAGAAGAATTACGACCTGGCGATGTTCGGCGGCACCATGCCGACGAGCTGGATGTTTTCCATCGACGCGGTGGTCTCGACCTTCCTGATGATCGGCGTCATCGCGTTCTGGCGCTGGTACGGACGGCGCTGGGAAGAACCGGCGGAAATCACCAAGATCGCCATCGGCACCGCGATCAGCGCTTTCGCGCCGCTGACGCTGGCGCTGTTCTCGCAGATCGTCGTGCAGACCGGTCATCCGGTGCCGCTGTGGTGGGCGATTGCCTTCCACGTGATCAACGATACCGGTTTCTCGATGGTGTTCCCGGTGGGACTGGCGCTCTACTCGCGCGCCGCGCCGCGGGGGCTCGGCGGCATCATGATCGCGATCTACTACCTGCACCTGTTCATCGGCAACAACCTGATCGGCTATCTCGGCGGGTTGCTGGACAAGATGTCAGGCTTCCAGTTCTGGCTGCTGCACAGCGCGATCATCGCCGCGGCCGCGGTGTTGCTGTTCCTGGCGCGTATCTTCCTCGGCCACTATCTGGCGCCGACGAAAGCCGATGTGGCGGCCGAAGCCGCCACATAGTTTGCATCAGTAATTGTCGTCGTCGTCTTCGCTATAGGGATAAGGCGGAGGCGGCGGCGGGTTGCTGTAAACGTCGGAGCGGTCGCGCGGCGCATATCCCGTGGGCTCATAGCCCCGCTGCTGCGCGACGGCGACGTTCACCTGTTCCATCGCATCGGCCATCGCATCCTGGAAGCAGTTGCGCGAACTGGCGCTGATGGTCACCGGATATTGCACATCGAGCCGGCGGCAGAGCGAGCCGGCATGCTCGCGGATGCGCGCTTCGAGGCGGCGCACGTCGCGATCGCTGCGCAGATCCAGATCGTCGAAACGAACCGCGTCCTGCAACGAAACATCGCGGATCGGTGCACCGATGGTGGTCTTCTTCTTTTCGTACCAGCGCGGCGCCTGGACGATCACTTCTTCCGGGCCGTTGTTGTAGGCGTAGCCGTCGCGATCCGGACCGTAGTCCTGCGCGCTCGCAGGCATGACGGCAAAGGCGGCGGCGCCCACCGCGCCAACCATCAACATCAATTTCAAACTATGGGTCATGGGGCACTCCGTCTTGCTACCGCCACAATTGGCCGCCCCGTTCTGAAACGATCCTGCGACAACGTGGTTCCAACGACAAAGGCCCCGCCTTTCGGCAGGACCTTTCCCGCATCCGCGAAACTTATTCGCGGTAATAGGAAGCGTGATAAGCGCGGTCGCGCGCGGCGCGGATCGCGGCGTTGGCCCGGATCTCGCCGTTTTCCAGCGCGGTCTTGTAGCAGTTGGTTCCGAACTGCTGATAAACCGGGAAGGCCTCGCCGACGCGCATGCAGGTATCTTGCGCCGCATCGCGCACGCGGGCCTTCAGTTCCATGGCACCGCGCCAACTGCGCAGGTCCAAATCGTCATAGCGCACATGCGTGCTGAGCGAGACTTTCTCGAGCGGGCCGTTTGCGCGGGTGGTTTCCAGGTTGAAACGCGGCGCGGTCACCTGGATATCGCTGTCATCATAATAGCCGTCGTCCTGCGCCGCCGCGGCCGATACAAACGCCACGCTGAGCGCGCCGGCCAGAAGGGCTGTCTTGAAGATGGTCATGATATTCCTCTCCTTGTTCCCCTTTGAGGAACGGACGGGAGGGCGGCGCGGTTTCGGGCGAAATAAGGTTCTATTGTGACAGCACTAGCGCTTGCGCTCGGGCAGCGGCGGCGCGTCGACGGGGCGGGTAAGTTCCTGCGCCGCATCGTTATGTGCCGGATGAGCGCTCTGTTCCACTTCCGACACCGCCTTGGTCTTGTAGCCGAGGGCTTCATAGGCCGCGTTGCCTTCGCGTTCAAAGAGACTGCGAATGCGCACATCGCGTTGCGGAAACGGAATTTCGATGTTTGCGGCGCGCAGCGCATCGTCGATCGCCCAGGTATAGGCCGCCTGCATCGCCGCCGGGCGCTTTACCGCATCCAGATTGGGCCAGACGATGAGCTCGAAGTTCAGCGAGGAGTCGCCGAAGCTCGTCAGCCAGACCTGCGTGCGGTGCGTGCTCGTATCCGGCAGGGTGAAATCCACCTCGCGCGCCGCCGCCAACACCACCTTGCGCACAAGCGCCTTGTCGCTGCCATAGGCCACCGAAAACGGAATGTGAATGCGCCGTGTTTCGCCGTTCAGCGTCCAGTTGACGAAGCGGTCTTCGATGAGCCGGGAGTTGGGGACGAAGATATCGATATTGTCGTTGCTGCGGATGTGCACCGCGCGCGCGCCGATCTCGTAAACCACGCCGCGGACGTTCGTGCCCGGCAGCTCGATATAGTCGCCGACGCTGACGATGGAATCGAACAGCAGCACGATGCCGGAGACGAATTCCTTCACCACGCCCTGCAGGCCGAGGCCGACGCCGACGCCGAGCGCGCCGGCGAATACGGCAATCGAACTGAGGTTCAAGCCGACAGCGGAGAGCGCGAAAAGGATTCCGACGATCGCAATGCCGTAGCCGGTGAATTTCTCCAGGATGTAGAGCGCCGCGCCGCCATGGCGCATGTTGCGGCGAAGGCGCGCCAGTCCGCGCATCACCAGCCGTGAGATGCCGATCGAGATGACGATGATGACGACGCCCACGACGATTCCGGACAGTGTGATCTGCGTGCCCGCGAAGGTGACGAGAGGGGCGTTGAACACGTCTCGGGACAGGTCTTTGGGAATGGCGGCGGGCGACATCACCGAAGGATAATGCACCAGATCAGATGCCAGCGGGCTGCGTGGGACAAATTGGCCCTTGAAATTAGTTTAGAAGATTTCTAATTATGACTCGCAACAGGTGGGCGCACTTGCCCGTACTGAGCAATTTCCCCCGGTTCCCCGGGTATTTTCAAGGACCTTACATGCTGACCACAGGTGACCGTTTCCCCGAATTCGCCCTCCAAGGCGTTGTTTCCACCGACCCCAAGACCGCCTTCAAGGACTTCGACCAGAGCTCCGACAAGGGCAAATGGAAGGTCGTGTTCTTCTGGCCGAAGGATTTCACGTTCGTCTGCCCGACCGAGATCGCCGGCTTCGGCGCGCTGAACGGCGAGTTCAACGATCGCGACGCGGTGATCTATGGCGTCTCCATCGACTCCGAGTTCGTGCATCTGGCGTGGCGGCAGAACCATGCCGACCTGAAGACCCTGCCCTTCGCGATGCTGGCCGATGTGAAGCGCGAGCTTTCCACGGCGCTCGGCGTGCTCGACAAGGACAGCGGCGTCGCCAAGCGCGCGACCTTCATCGTCGATCCCGACAACATCATCCGCTTCGCTTACGTGACGGACATGAATGTCGGCCGCAATCCGCAGGAAGTCCTGCGCGTACTGGATGCGCTGCAGACCGACGAGCTTTGCCCCTGCAACTGGCAGAAGGGCGAAGAGGTTCTGAAAGCCGCCTGACCCGTTTCAACGCGATGCGGGCGAATGCCTCTCCCCCATGCCCGCATCGCGCAGTCGCGCTCCACGCCATCAACCCCCTCCCTGCTGGCGTGGAGCGCTTCTCTTTCAAGCAGGATGACACCCATGTCTCTCGAAGACCTGAAAAACCGCCTTCCGGATTGCGCGAAGGACCTGAAACTCAATCTCTCATCGCTTGCCGCCGAGCCGTCGCTGAGCGAGCAGCAGCGCGCGGGCACCTTCGTCGCCACCGCGCTCGCGTCGCGCAATGCCGATGTGACGCGCGCGGCGCTGGCGGAGTTCGCGCCGAAGCTTTCGCCAGAGGCGCTCAGTGCGGCGCGCGCCGCCGCCAGCATCATGGCGATGAACAACATCTATTATCGCTTCACGCACCTCGCCTCTTCCGGGGATTATCGCTCGCTGCCGGCCAGGCTGCGCATGAACGTGATCGGCAAGCCGGGCGTGGACAAAGCCGATTCCGAGCTGTGGTCGCTTGCCGTGTCCGCGATCAATGGCTGCGGCATGTGCATCGACAGCCACGAGAAGGTTCTACGCGCGGCCGGCATCACCGCCGAGCAGATCCAGAGTGCGGTGCGCATCGCTTCGGTTGTGCATGCGGTGGCTGCGACGCTCGACGGCGTTGCTGCGGAAGCGGAGCTTCTTTCGCAAGCCGCCTAATTCCCGCCCGAATGTTTCCCATGATGCCCTCCCTCACCGGAGGGCATCATGAAATTTCTGCTGGCTGCATCTTTTCTCGCGCTGACCTTTGCCGGGTCCGCGCAGGCCTACGACATTCCCAAGGAATGGACTGCGGCGCAGAAGCCCTTCCGCGTGATCGGCAACACCTATTATGTCGGCACGCAGGAACTGGCGGCTTACCTGATCGTGTCGCCCAGGGGCGATGTGCTGATCGACGGCACCATGGCCCAGAATGCGCCGCTGATCGAACAGAACATCCGGTCGCTCGGTTTCAAGCTCTCCGACGTCAAGCTCATCCTCAACACGCACGCCCATTTCGATCACGCCGCCGGTATCGCCCAGTTGAAGAAGGACACCGGCGCGGCGTTCGACGCCAGCGCGGGCGACAAGCCCATATTGGAGCGCGGCTATATCACCTTCGGCCCGACCGCGAATGACCATTTCCCCGCCGTGAAAGTGGATCACGTGGTGGCGGACGGCGAAACACTGCGTGCGGGCGACGTTGCCATCACCGCGCATCTGACGCCGGGGCACACGCCGGGCTGCACGAGCTGGACGTGGAACGAGACCGAAGGCGGCAAGACCTACAGCGTCATCGATGTGTGTTCGCTGACCGTGGCGGGCAATCCGCTGGTGAACAATACGGCTTATCCTCAGATCGTGTCGGACTATCGTGCCAGCATCGCCAAGCTGAAGGCGATGCATGCCGATGTCTTCCTGGCGCCGCATGCCAGCTTCTACGACCCGCAGAAGAAGCTGGCCGCTTACAAGGCCGGAGACCCGAACCCCTTTGTCGATCCTACGGCATTGCAGCATTTCGTGACCGCCTGCGAAACGGCATTCGACAAGGAGTTGGCGCGGCAGGAAGCGGCCGCAAAACACTGAGATTTACGGGGTACGGCTCTGCGATTGCGCTAACATCCCGGCGCACCGCGAGATGCGGTTACCTTCGGAGTGCGCTTCATGCTCGCACGCACAGCGATCGTTCTTGCCCTTTTCTTTTCCACGCCCGCTCTCGCGCAAGCCGCGCCGGACTGGTCGAAAGCGGAAACCGTGAATATCGGCCTCAGCAGCTATGCCTTCACGCCGTCCACGCTGAACCTGCGCGTGGGACAGCCCTATCACCTGGTGTTCGCCAGCAGCGTGACCAAGGACCACAACTTCGCCGCGCCGGAGCTTTTCAAGTCCGGCATGATCGCCGATGCCGACAAGGCGAAGGTATCCAAGGACGGCGAAGTGGAAGTGGATGACGGCGGCACCGTGACCGTGGATTTCACGCCGCAGAACGCGGGCACCTATCCGTTCACCTGCACGCACTTCATGCATGCCACGCTGGGCATGAAGGGCACGGCGGTGGTGCAGTAGCTATTTGAGCGGTAGCCAGATGGTGCAGCCGCCATTGCCGGTGCGCGGATCGAAGGTGGTGTTGTGGCGCTCGAAGCCCGGCGCTTCCGCCGGTTCGCGGCCGCTTTTCGGAAACCAGTCGTTCCAGATCGCCCGATAGGTTTCGCGGATCTGCGTGACATGGCCATCATGCGCGAACACCGCATAGGTGGCGGGGGCGAGCGTGATGTCTGTCAGTCCCTTCGGCAGCTTGCCGAATTTGCTGACCCCGGCAGCGCAGACATATTGAATCCCCTCGTCGTTCGATGCCGTGGTAATACCGACCGGCGGCTCGTCGAGCCTGTTTTCAATCTCGCCATAGAAGTTCTGCATGAACCGCAGCCATTGCCCCGCGATGTTCTGCATCGCGTTATAGGCCACATGCTCGCTGAGCCCGGCGAGTTTCAGTTCGCCTACCTTTTCGATGCGCGGTTCCTTGAGGGTCATGGCCTTGGACTCCAGATGGCGGATGGCATCGACGAGCTTCAGCCCTTCGATGGATTCGGATTTACGCACTTCTTCCGGCGTCTTGCCGAACTGCGCCTTGAACGCGCGGCTGAAAGCTTCGTGGCTCGCATAGCCCGTGTCGAGCGCGACGCCCAGGATGTCTGACGCGCCGGCGGCCAGCGCATAGGCCGCTTCGGTGAGGCGGCGCGCGCGGCGATATTCGATCACCGACAGGCCGGTGGCTTCGCCGAAAGCATGCGCCAGATGAAAGCGCGACACGTCGCAGAACTTCGCGATCTGCTCCAGCGTGAGGTCGCGCGAGAGATTGCGTTCGATGACGAACAGCGCCTTGTTGGTGAGCGACATGACCGATCCTTTCGAACCGATCCTAGCCGGATCGAAAGGCTTCCGCTTGACCGGGATTGCGGGGGATCAGGCTTTTGCGGGGGTGGTTTCCATGCCGGCCGCGCGTGCATCGCGCAGGCTGCCGTGATGCTTGGACCAGACATGGGTGAATTCCGCGCCCAGCAGAAAAATCTGCGCGGTGTAGTAGATCCACAGCAGGAGCACGATGACGCCGCCGGCCGCGCCGTAACGGTAGCCGATCGTCGCCGAGCCCAGATACAGGCTGATGAAGAACTCGCCGACATTAAAGAGGATCGTCGTGCCGATGGCGCCAATCATCACATCGCGCCACTGGATCTCGCAATCGGGCAGCGCGCGATAGATTGCGGCGAGGAGCAGCGCCACCAGCACAAAAGAAATACCGAAATTGAGAATGTGTGCGAGCAAGGAGCCGATGGGCAGCACATAGTTGATGCGTTCGCCCAGCGCATGGATCGCCGCCGACATAACCAGCGATGTGAGCAGCAGGAAACCGAGCGCGACAACAAGCAGAAGGCTCATGAACCGCCCGCGCGCGAGTCGCCACCAGATCGTCGTCTTGGGCTGAGCCCGCCAGATCTTGTTCAGCGCCGTCTGCATTTCGCCAAACATGCTGGACGCGGTAACGATGAGAAGAACCACGCCGATGACGTTGGCCCAGAAGCCCTCGTCATTTGGGTGATCAGAATTGTGGATCGCCTTGAACAGCAGCTTGGCGGCATCGGGTCCGACGAGGTGGCCCACTTCGTGTGCAATGGCGGTACCCGCCGCTTCGCGCCCGAACACAAGACCCGCGATGGACGCGGCGATATACAGAACCGGCGCCAGCGCCGTCATGGCGTAGAAGGCGATGGCCGCACCCCGGCTCAGCGCTTCGTCTTCATCGAAGGCGAAGAGGCCTTCCTTCAGCAATGCCCAAAGTTCCCGCATACCGGATCAAGCCACAGCAGGGAGCCGAGTTCCACCCCGTACGGCCCAATTCGCCGGTTATGCTGAAGGCGGCCCTTTCAATTCGACCGAATTGCCGTCGGGATCGAGAATGTAGATCGAAGGACCATCGCCTTCCGCGCCATAGCGCTGGCCGGAATCGGTGATGGTGACATCGTGCACAGCGAGATGCGCGCGAATCGCGGCCTCGTGGAACGGCACGATCTGGAGTGCGAAGTGATCGACATTGCGGCCTTCCTTCGCCGGCCCCGCGCCACCGATTTTTCCCAACACGCCATCCAGCGGAATGAGATCGATCAGCGACGAACCGGCGCGCACCTGCCACAACCCGATCCCGTCCTGCACCTTGTCCACCGTGCAGCCGAGAACATCGCGATAGAACGCGAGGCTCTTGTCCAGATCGCGGATGCGCAGCACCACGTGATCGATCTGCTTGAGGGTGAAGGGAATGTTCGTCATGCGAAGGAATATGCATCCATTCTGAGCGAGCCGAACGTCACGCTGTCGTGAATGTGGGAAGCCTCGCCGCCCGCACCATAGGCCACGAATAGCGGCAGCAGATGTTCTTCCTCGGGATGCGCCTGCACGGCATGGGGCGCGCGCTCGCGATAGTGGATGAGCGCATCGTCGTCGCGGGCGATGAGCGCGGCATCCATCCAGTCCGAGAATGCCTTCGACCAGTCCGGCTGCGGCGCGTCGAAGCCGCGGCGGTCGAGCAGCCGCAGATTGTGCACGAAACTGCCGGAGCCGATGACGAGCACGCCCTCGTCGCGCAGCGGCGCGAGCTTGCGGCCCATCTCGATATGATGCGCCACGCCTTCCAGCGTCTGCACCGCAACCTGCACGACCGGAATGTCATGCGCCGGATACATGAGCATCAGCGGCACCCAGGCGCCGTGATCCAACCCGCGCTTGCCATCCACCACCGCGCCGAGAAGACCGGACACGCGCGCCGTCAACGCTTCGCTGCCCGGCGCGGGATATTGCAGATCGTAAAGCGGCTTCGGAAAGCCGTAGAAGTCATGGATGGTGCCGTTCACCGCCATGCCGTTTACGGCCGGCACTTTCGTTTCCCAATGGGCGCTGGCAATGACGATTCCCCTCGGCTTATCATACCTTTCGCCAAGCGACTGCAGGAAGGCGCGCGCGGGCACATCGTCGAACGGAAGTGTCGGCGCACCGTACGAAACGAAGAGCGACGGTATCGTCATACGCGCGTCGGGAACAGGTTGCGTTCCTTGAACTGCTTCTGGTGCCAATAGGGATAGGCGAGCGTGACGGCGCTGGCCTTGTCGAGCGTTTTGATCTGCTCCGGCGTCAGGCTCCAGCCGACGGCGCCCAGATTGTCTTTCAATTGCTGCTCGTTGCGCGCGCCGATGACGAGGGTGGAGACGGTGGGCCGTTGCAGCAGCCAGTTCAGCGCGATCTGCGGCACGCTTTTGCCGGTTTCCTTTGCGACCTGATCCAGCGCATCGACGACATTGAACACCAGCTCGTCATTGGCGGGCGGGCCCATGTCATTCGATGCCTGCGAATTGCGGCGGCTGACTTCCGGCGGCAGCGCGCCGCGGCGGATCTTGCCGGTGAGACGGCCCCAGCCGAGCGGCGACCACACGACAGCGCCGACACCCTGATCCACACCGAGCGGCATCAACTCCCACTCATAATCGCGGCCGACGAGCGAATAATAGGTCTGATTGGCGACGAAGCGCGGCAACCCGTAGCGATCCGCCGTGGCGAGCGCCTTCATCAAATGCCAGCCGGAGAAATTGGAGACGCCGATATATCCGATCTTGCCGGCGCGGATCAGCGTGTCGAGCGTGGACAACACTTCTTCCGGCGGCGTCTTGGCGTCATAGCCATGAAGCTGAAAGAGATCGATGTGATCGGTGCCGAGGCGCTTCAGCGAACTTTCCACCGCGCGCGTCAGATGAAAGCGCGAGGAGCCGACATCGTTCGCGCCTTCACCGGAGCGGAATGTCGCCTTGGTGGAAATGAGCAGCCTGTCGCGCTTGCCCTTGATCGCCGCTCCGAGCACGCGCTCGGATTCGCCACCGGAATAGATGTCCGCGCTGTCGAACATCGTGAGGCCGTGATCGAGGCAGACGTCGATCAGCCGCGATGCTTCCGCTTCGCCGGTAGCGCCCCATGCCGCAAGACCGCCCTTGCCGCCGAAGGTGCCGGTGCCGAGCGTAAGAACGGGCACGTTGAAACCCGAACGCCCCAATTGCCGATATTCCATGTGTGATTTCCCTCGCGATGATCTGCGAGAAACATCGGCCTTGCCCGCACGGCGTTCAACCGCGCTGGCGTGTCAGGTTTCGGGAATCGTCTGCTTCAGGCGGCCGCCGACGCGCACCGGCTCGATGCGGGCGGCGAGGCCTTTGCCGTTCGTCTCCACGAACACGCCGCACATGGTGGCCGGGCCGGTGGCGGGCTGGAAACGATTGCCCGGCAGCTTGCGGGTGAAGCGGTTCAGCGGCTCGAACTTCTCCATGCCGATCACGCTGTCGTAATCGGCGCAGGCGCCAGCATCGGTTTGATAGGCAGTGCCGCCGGGAAGGATCTGCGCGTCGCCCGTGGGCACATGCTGATGCGTGCCGACAACGAGCGAGGCGCGGCCATCGCAGAAATGACCCATCGCCATTTTCTCCGAGGTCGCTTCGGCATGCATGTCCACCACGATGGCATCGGCCACTTCGCCGAGCGGGCAGGCGTTCAACTGTGTATCGACGGCGGCGAAAGGATCGTCCTGCGGCTCCATGAACACGCGGCCCAGCGGCGAGACGACGAGGATGTTCTGGCCGTTCTTCGCCTGAAACAGGTTCGCGCCCTTGCCCGGCGCGCCGGCGGGCAGATTGCACGGGCGCAGGATGCGGTCGTCATCGGCGATGAAGGTGAGGATCTCGCGCTGATCGGCCCAGTGATTGCCGGTGGTGAGGCAATCGATGCCCGACGCGAACAGCTCGTTCGCGATCGCGCGCGTAAGACCGAAGCCATGCGCGGCGTTCTCGGCATTGGCGATGACGAAATCGAGCTTCAGCCGCTCGATCAGGCGCGGAATTTCCACGGTCACAACGTCGCGACCGGGCTTTCCGACAATGTCCCCGATGAAGAGAATGCGCATGTCAGGCGTTAAAGCATTGCAGCCCTGCCGCCGCAACGGTTGCGGCTGCTAGCGTTAAACGGGAGGTTTGGCCGATGTTTCGCATCGCCCTTCAATCGGCGCTCTGGATCGGAAGCATGGGAATCTGCCTGCTGGCCGGCGCGGGAAACTGGCTGTGGCCGCAGGCCTGGGTCTTCATGGCCATCTTCTTCTTCGGCTCATTGGGCTTCGCCGCCTATTACATCCGGCGCGACCCGGCGCTGCTGCAATCGCGCATGGAGCCGTTGAAGGACAAGGGCGCGCCATGGTGGGACAGGCTGTTCCTGCTGGTATTTGCCGGCATCTGGTATGGGTGGCTGATCTTCATGGGAGTGGACGCGCAGCGCTGGCACTGGTCCACACCGATGCCTGTGATCGTGAATGCGATCGGCGGCGCGCTGATCGTCGCGGGCTTCGCGGCGACGCTGGCGGTGTTCAACGTCAACAGCTTCGCCGAACCGACCGTGCGGCTACAGAAGGACCGGCATCAGCATGTGATCGACACCGGACCCTACGCGCTGGTGCGCCATCCGATGTATGCGGCGTCGATCCTCTATCTCTTCGGCATGCCGCTGCTGCTGGGATCGAAATGGGGATTGCTGATACCGCCGCTGTTCATCATCGGCGTATCGCTGCGCGCGATCGGCGAGGAGAACAAGCTGGCGCGCGAATTGCCGGGCTATGCGGACTACATGACGCGCGTGCCGTACCGGCTCATTCCGTTCGTGTGGTGATCAGCTAGTTTATTGTCCCATTGGACGGGCATGGCAGGCATCGGCTTGCGCATCGGCGAATCCTGCTAGTCTTCGCCGATGACGATCAAGATGCGAATTGCGCTGCTGGGCGGCCTGATGGCGATGCTGGCCGCATCAGCCCATGCCGGACCTTGCAAAACCGAAAACCTGATGCCGGGCTACTTCGCATTCGAAGACCAGACGAAAGCCCTTGATGCGCAGGCGCGCGCGGATCGTTTTGCGAGCGACTACGTCCCCGCCCATCGCGCTTACTACACCGCGGATGATTTCGCCGATGGCGCCAAGCTGAAGAAGAGCGCATTGCGGCTGTTCGACGACAGCAAGCCCATCATGCTCGGCGGATTCGGGCCACTGACGGACGAAAAGCTGCATGCCGTCGCCGCGAACGTGATGCCGGCCTTCGACAAGGCGCAGGCCGATTTCGCCAAGACGTTTTCGGATTTCCGCTGCAAGGCCGATGTGATGTTCGGCGTGTCTCTGCTGCATTTCGACGGGCATGGTTATAACGACGACCAGGGCCGCGAGCATATGCGCTTCGGCATAGATATGATCGCGCTGCTTCATGGCCCGCAAGACCTGCCGGCATTCTTCGCCCATGAGCTGTTTCACATCTATCACGCCGAAACTTTGGGCGTTCACCCCGAGGATGACGATCGGACATGGTGGGCGATGTGGGAGGAAGGGCTCGCCACCTATGTCAGCCGGCAGATGAATGCGCCGCTGACTGAGCAGCAGGTGTTGTGGTTTCCCGCCGATCTGGCGGATCAAATGCAGAAGCCGGGCGTGATGCGGGAAACGGCGAAACGGATGCTCGCAGATTTCGACGGCACCGAACACTATGCCTGGTGGTTTCAGGCGGGACATTCCGCGCCGGGATTGCCTTCGCGCGCAGGGTATTTCATGGGCCTTCGCATGGCGGAGGAGCTGGGAGGAACGCGATCCCTGCAACAGCTGGCGCATCTGACGCCGGATCAGGTAAAGCCGCTTGCCAAGGCGTTTCTTGAGAAGCAGGCGCGCTAGCGCCCCTTGTTGGCCTTCGCGGATTCGCGCGCCAGTTTTTCCAGCGCTGCCATGTCGATATCGGCGAGCTTCTTCACATAGACGCAGCCCTTGCCTGTCGTGACCTTGCCGAGTTTGGCGATTTTCGCGTCCGCATCTTTTGCGCCGCGCAGACCGTAAAGCACGATGGCGGGCTTTCGCGGCGAGAAAGCGAGCAACGGCATGTCGCCTTCGCGGCCGCTGTCGTAGACATAATGCAGAGAACCGAAGCCGATGATGGACGGTCCCCACATCTTCGCGGGCTCGCCCGTGATGGCCTTCATCATCTTGACGAGCGCTTTCGCGTCGGATCGCTTCGCGTCATCCGGAAGCGCGGCGATGTAATCGGCAACGCTTGCCTTTGTCGCTTTCGTCTTGTTTTCCGCCATCGCCTGCCCCGTCAGCGCCCGGCGAATGTTCTCACACCCTGTTCGGTTAGGACAGCGTCCAGCGGATGATCGTGCGCCTCCCGCGGCAAGGCGTCCACTTCCTGCCCGGCATAGGCAACGCCGATGGCGCGCACGGTTGAGTTCGCCCGCAGGAAATCCAAGGTGCGGTCATAGAAGCCGCCGCCATAGCCGAGGCGATGGCCTTCGCGGTCGAACGCCAGCAGCGGCACGAGAAGAATGTGCGGATAGGCGAGCGGCCAATCTTTCAAAGGTTCGGGAATGCCATACGCGCCTGCCGTCATCTCGCGTCCCGGCTTCCAGCGATGGAAGGCAAGCGGATCGCCTTTCGTCACCACGCGCGGGAACGCGAGTTTGCAATGCTGCAGGGCGAGCATCTTCAGCATGATGTGGGGATCGGCTTCGTCGTTGATGGCGACATAGCCGCCGACCGTCGCGCCGTCGGCGATCTTCAGCGCCGCAACGTGCCTTGCCGCCTCGCGCGCGAAATCCGGATTTGCGCGCGCGAGTTCTGCGCGATGCGTGCGCAGTTTATTCCGGAGTTCTGTTTTGGAGATATTCAAAATCAAAATCCGATTGTCATCGCCCGCTTCATGCGGACGTCCCACCTTAATTCATTTGCGAGGAGAAAATGGTTGCCCGGACAAGCCGGGCAATGACAGCGAGAAGAGTAGCGGACAGGACCGCAACACCACCGTTGGAATCGGATCCTCACGGGCCTGCAAGTGCAGGTGGGCGCCATATGATCGGAACCACGGCTCCGGCCAGGGACAGCTCCCGGTGAGTACCATTAAGGCCCCTGGGCATCGCTTTCCTGACGCGTGGGGCAGTACCTGTCCGCCCCTAATCTAGGCGTGACCAAGCCTTGCGGCAATGTCCTCGGCGCGCTTGCTCATGCGTTCCAGAATGGAAATCGCGCCGGTTTCGGACTGGTTGAGCTTGCCGCTGATCTCTTCATGCGCGGAGGCCAGATCGCCCGCATGTTTGGCATAGCCCTCCAGCTTGGAACGGGCTTCGTAAAACTCGTCGGTAATGAGCAGCGCCGCCATCAAGAGCAGACGCTGGTCGCCCACCTGCCCGACGCTTTCCAGAAGCTCGCGCACCTTGCCGTCCACATGCGCGGCGAGTTCTTTCAGGTGCTCTTCCTCGCCTTCATCGCAGGCGATGGTGTAGGCGCGGCCGCTCACCATGACGTTGACCAGAGGCATGTTCTATCTCCCCAGCGCCATGCGGATTTCGGCGATCGCGCCGTCGAGGCGGCCTTCGACTTCCTCGGTGATGCCGGCGAGGCTGCGGGTTTCCTCTTCGAGTTCCGAAACCCGGGCGAGCAGGCTTTCGCGCTCCGCCTTCAGGCTTGCAATCTCGGCGGCGTCTTTCTTGGCCTGGGCGCGCAGATCGGCCAGCGGCAGCGCCGTCGCTTCCAGCGCGGCCAGCGCCTGTTCCAGCCGGGCTGCGGCGTCGTCCAGCCTCGTCATCCGCGCGCTTCTCCAAGAATCCTTGCCGGACCATAGGCCGCACGGTCCACAGCATCAACAAAACGCCGTTTCAACCGTTGTTTTCCACGGGTTTTTGCCACCTTGACGGGTGGCGCCCGCGCCCCTTAAGGCCACAACCCAACCGGAGGTTTCCCCACCATGACAAGCCCGATGGAACAGGCCGAAGTCCGCAAGCTCGCGAACGCCATCCGGGGGCTGTCGCTGGACGCCGTGGAACAGGCGAAATCCGGCCATCCGGGCCTTCCTTTGGGCATGGCGGACGCGGCAACTGTGCTGTTTTCGCAGTTCCTGAACTACGACCCGGCCGATCCGAACTGGCCCGACCGCGACCGCTTCGTGCTCAGCGCCGGCCACGGTTCCATGCTGCTGTATTCGCTGCTTTATCTGACCGGCTATCCGGGCATGTCGCTGGACGACATCAAGACGTTCCGCAAGCTGGGCAGCCCCTGCGCAGGCCATCCGGAACATGGCCACGCGCCGGGCATCGAGACCACCACCGGCCCGCTCGGGCAGGGCATCGCGAACGCGGTGGGCATGGCGATTGCCGAGCGTCATCTCAATGCGCGCTTCGGCGACGATCTCGTCAATCACAAGACTTATGTGATCGCGAGCGACGGCGACCTGATGGAAGGCATTTCCCACGAAGCCATCGGCATCGCGGGGCACCTGAAGCTGAAGAACCTGATCGTTCTTTACGACGACAACAACATCACCATCGACGGTGCGCGCACGCTTTCCGACACCAGCGACGCGAACATGCGCTTCGAAGCGTCGGGCTGGCAGGTGGAGACCTGCGATGGCCACGATGCGAAGGATGTCGCGCGCGCGCTGGCCGCGGCGCAGAAGTCCGACAAGCCGGTGATGATAAACTGCAAGACCATCATCGGCTTCGGCATGCCCACGCGCGCCGGAACGCAGAAGGCGCACAGCGATGCGCCGGGCGCCGACGAAGTGGCGGGCGCGAAGAAGGCGCTCGATCTTCCGGCCGCCGCCTTCACGCTGAACGATGGCGTGCTCGAGAAATGGCGCGAGATCGGCAAGAGCCGCGCGGCCGCGCATGCCGACTGGAAGACGCGCAAATCTTCCGCGCAGGCCTCGAAAGATTTCGACGAAGCGATGGCGGGCAACATTCCGGCTGACCTGCACGCCGCGCTGAACGACTACAAGAAGAAGATCGTTTCGGAGAAACCGACCATCGCGACGCGCAAGGCGAGCGAAGGCGTGCTCGATGTGGTGAACCCGATCGTGAAATCCACGATGGGCGGTTCGGCGGATTTGACGCCCTCCAACAACACCAAGACGAAGGACATGCTGGACTTCGAGCCGCAGACCTATGGCGGACGCTATATGCGCTGGGGCATTCGCGAGCATGGCATGTGCGCGGCGATGAACGGCATGGCGCTGCATGGCGGCGTCATTCCGTATGGCGGCACCTTCATGGTGTTCTCCGATTACTGCCGCCCGTCGATCCGCCTCGCGGCGCTGATGCAGCAGCGCGTGATCTATGTGATGACGCATGACTCCATCGGCGTGGGCGAAGACGGCCCGACGCACCAGCCGGTCGAGCAGCTCGCCGCGATGCGCGCGATGCCGGGACTGCTCACCTTCCGCCCCTGCGATCCGGTGGAAACCGCTGAGGCCTGGGAAATCGCGCTGAACAAAAAGGACGGCCCGAGCTTTCTCGCCCTCACCCGCCAGAACGTGGCGACCTCGCGCAGCGAAGCCACCGACAAGAACCTGACCGCGCATGGCGCTTACGAGCTGGCAGGCGCGGACAATGCACAGGTCACGTTCTTCGCCTCCGGCTCGGAGGTGGAGCTTGCAATGCAGGCCCGCGAATTGCTCAAGGCTGACGGAATCGCCGCGCGCGTGGTGTCCATGCCGTGCTGGGCGCTGTTCGAGAAACAGGACGCAACATATCGTGACGCCGTGATCGGCAAGTCTCCGGTAAAGGTCGCCGTGGAAGCCGGCGTGCGCGAAGGCTGGGACCGTTATATCGGCCCGAACGGCATCTTCATCGGCATGCACAGCTTCGGCGCGAGCGCGCCATACAAGGACGTTTACAAGCATTTCGGCATCACGGCCGAAGCTGCTGCTCAGGCGGCAAAGAAGGCATTGAAGGCGTAACAATAACTGGGTGGCCGGGTCGCACTTCGCTTCGCTCGTTGCCCGGCCATGACAAGGAGATAAGGAATGGCTTTACGCGTCGCGATCAACGGATTTGGCCGCATCGGCCGTAACATCCTGCGCGCTATTCACGAGTCCAAGCGTAACGACATCGTCGTCGTCGGCATCAACGATCTGGGGCCCGTCGAAACCAACGCGCATCTGCTGCGCTACGACAGCGTGCACGGCCGTTATCCCGGCGACGTCAAAGTCGATGGCGACATGATGATCATCGACGGTCACAAGATCAAAGTGACCGCGATCAAGAACCCGGCCGAACTTCCGCACAAGGAGCTGGGCGTCGATATCGCGATGGAATGCACGGGCATTTTCACCTCCAAGGAAAAAGCCTCCGCCCATCTTCAGGCCGGCGCCAAGCGCGTGCTGGTTTCCGCGCCGGCAGACGGCGCCGACAAGACGATCGTCTATGGCGTGAACCACCAGTCGCTGACGAAGGACGACATCGTCGTTTCCAACGCGTCCTGCACGACGAACTGCCTGGTGCCGGTGGCGAAGGTTCTGCATGACAGCTTCGGCATCGACAAAGGCTTCATGACGACGATCCATTCCTACACCAACGACCAGCCGTCGCTGGACCAGATGCACAAGGATCTCTACCGCGCACGCGCCGCGGCGCTGTCGATGATCCCGACATCCACGGGTGCGGCGAAGGCCGTCGGCCTCGTGATGCCGGAGCTGAAAGGCAGGCTGGACGGCGTTTCGGTGCGTGTGCCGACGCCGAACGTCTCGCTGGTCGATCTGAAGGTCATCACCAAGAAGAACACGACGGTCGCGGACGTGAACGAAGCGATGAAGGCAGCGGCGGCCGGTCCGATGAAGGGCATCCTCGGCATCGTCGATGCGCCGCTCGTCAGCCATGACTTCAACCACGATCCGCATTCCTCGAGCTTCGCGCTCGATCAGACCAAGGTGATGGACGGCAACCTGGTGTCGATCATGACCTGGTACGACAACGAATGGGGCTTCTCCAACCGCATGAGCGATACCGCCGTTGCAATGGGCAAGCTGATCTGAATTTCACGCGGAGGCGCGGAGCCGCGGGTTTCGCGCCTCACTTTTCACATCGTCATCCCCGGCCTTGTGCCGGGGACCCATGATCTCCCTGATAGACGGCGCGTATGGGTGGCGGAACAAGTCCGGCCATGACGGTTGAGAGAGTTTGGAATAACCTTCGCGGCTCCGCGCCTCCGCGTGAGAAACTTTACGGACGACCGATATGCCGAACTTCAAGACGCTCGACGATCTCAACGTCAAGGGAAAGCGCGTTCTGGTGCGCGCCGATCTCAACGTGCCGATGAAGGATGGCAAGGTGACGGACGCCTCGCGCATCGAGCGGCAGGCGCCGACGATCAAGGAATTGTCCGACAAGGGCGCGCGCGTGATCGTGCTCTCGCATTTCGACCGGCCGAAGGGAAAGGTCGTGCCATCCATGTCGCTGAAGCCGGTGGCCGAGCCGCTTGCGAAGGACGTGGGTCGCCCGGTCGCGTTCGCGGAAGATTGCGTCGGTGAGAAAGCAAAAACGGCTATCGACAAGCTGAAAGACGGAGACGTCGTTCTTCTGGAGAACACGCGCTTCCACAAGGGCGAAGAAGACAACGATCCGGAGTTCACGAAGCAGGTTGCGAGCCTGGGCGACTTCTTCGTCAACGACGCGTTCAGCGCGGCGCATCGCGCGCATGCAACGACGACCGGCCTCGCCTATCTGCTGCCGAGTGCGGCGGGACGTTCGATGCAGGCGGAGCTGGAGCATCTGGACAAGGCGCTCGGCAATCCGTCGCGTCCGGTGATGGCGGTTGTCGGCGGCGCGAAGGTTTCGACCAAGCTCGACCTGCTGCAGAACCTGATCGCGAAGGTGGATTACCTCGTCATCGGCGGCGCGATGGCCAACACGTTCTTCGTTGCCGAAGGACGGCAGGTCGGAAAATCGCTCGCGGAACGGGACATGGTCGATACCGCCATGGCCATCGTGCACAAGGCCACGGAAACCGGCTGCGTGCTGATCCTGCCCACCGATGTCGTTGCCGCCAAGGAGTTCAAGGCAAATGCCGAGCATCGCACGGTCGAGATCGGCCACGTGCATGCCGACGAGATGATCCTCGATGTCGGCCCCAAGTCGATCGAGGAGTTCAAGAACCGCCTGAAGGTGACCAAGACGGTGGTGTGGAACGGCCCGTTCGGCGCGTTCGAGACCCTGCCGTTCGACAAGGCGACGGTGGCCGCGGCCAAGGCGGTGGCGGCGGAGACCAAGGCCGGGAACCTGATCAGCGTGGCGGGCGGCGGCGACACGGTGGCGGCTCTCAACCACGCCGGGGTTTCGGGTGATTTCACCTATATTTCCACGGCCGGCGGGGCGTTCCTGGAGTGGCTTGAAGGCAAGACCCTGCCGGGGGTAGAAGCCCTCGCGCACAGCAAGGGTTGAGGCACGTCAGGCGGTTAACCGGCGACGGATGGCTTCAGACCCGCAACCACGGGGCCTTTCCGCATGACTCTCAACAATCTCAGCGACCTCAACGCCATTGCGAAAAAGATGGTCGCCAAGGGCAAGGGCATCCTTGCCGCCGATGAATCCACCGGCACGATCCAGAAGCGTTTCGACAAGATCAACGTCCAGAACACCGAAGAGAACCGCCGCGACTATCGCGAGATGATGTTCCGCGCCAAGGAAGGCATGAGCCATGTCTCCGGCGTAATCCTGTTCGACGAGACGATCCGCCAGAAGGCCAAAGACGGCACGCCGCTCGTGAAGCTGATCGAGCAGGCGGGCGCGGTCCCGGGCATCAAGGTGGACAAGGGCGCGATGCCGCTGGCCGGCTCCAAGGGCGAGACGATCACCGAAGGCCTGGATGGCCTGCGTGAACGCCTCGTGGAATATTACCAGCTCGGCGCGCGCTTCGCCAAATGGCGCGCGACGTACAACCCGACGATCGTCACTTACAACTGCATCAACGCGAACGCGCATGCGCTCGCGCGCTATGCGGCGCTGTGCCAGGAGAACGGCATCGTTCCGATCGTCGAGCCGGAAGTCCTCATGGACTACGACAACGACATCGAAAAATGCGAGATGGTGACGGAGTTCGTGCTGAAGGAAACCTTCCAGCAGCTTTACTACGCCAATGTCGCGCTCGAAGGCATGGTGCTGAAGCCCAACATGGTGATCAGCGGCATGAAGGCTTCCAAACGCGCGGGCGTGGAAGAAGTGGCCGAGCGCACCGTGAAGGTGCTGAAGCATTGCGTGCCGTCGTCGGTGCCGGGCATTGCCTTCCTCTCCGGCGGCCAGTCCGACGAAGAAGCCACCGCGCATCTGAACGCCATGCATGTGTTCGATCCGAACCTGCCCTGGTCGCTCACCTTCTCATACGGCCGCGCGCTACAGGCCGCGCCGCAGAAGGCATGGAGCGGCAAGGCCGAGAACGTCTCGTCCGCGCAAGCCGCCTTCGCGCACCGCGCGAAGATGAACGGCCTCGCCTCTACCGGCCAGTGGAAGAAAGACATGGAGAAAGCGGCCTGAGCACCTGCCGCCTCTATCTCATCACGCCGCCGAAATTCGAGCCGCGCGCTTTTGCTGAAGAGCTGAAGCGCGCGCTCGATGGCGGCGATGTTGCTTGCCTGCAATTGCGTCTGAAAGACGTGAGTGACGGCGAGATCATGCGCGCCGCCGAGATCCTGATGCCCATCGCGCAGAAGCGCGACGTGGCGTTCATCATGAACGATCGGCCCGATCTTGCGCATATGCTTCGCGCCGACGGCGTGCATGTCGGGCAGGAGGATGCCTCTTACGACGAAGCGCGCGAGATCGTGGGCAAGAACGCCATCGTCGGCGTGACCTGCCACAACAGCCGCGACCTGGCGTTCGCGGCAGGCGAAGCGGGCGCGGACTATGTCGCCTTCGGCGCGTTCTTCCCCACGCAGACCAAAGAACCCAAGACGGTTGCCGATATCGAATTGCTGCAATGGTGGGCGGAAAGCATGACCATCCCCGTCATCGCCATCGGCGGCATCACCGTCGACAACGCCAAGCCGCTGGTGGATGCGGGCGCGGATTTTCTGGCGGTGTCGGCGGGCATCTGGGGCTACAAGGATGGCCCGCAGGCGGCTGTTAAGGCCTTCAATTCGCTATTTTGACGGCTCCCGCGCGCCCTGCTATCACCCGCGCGCTCTTTGACCTCGACCCAAGAAGGACCCGCGCCCGCGACAAGCGGCGCCGCACAGAATATGGCCAAGATTTCCGGCAACGACATCAAGCCCGGCACGATGATCGAATACGAAGGCGCGCTGTGGATGGCGGTCAAGACGCAGAAGGTGAAGCCCGGCAAGGGCGGCGCCTACAACCAGGTCGAGCTCAAGAACGTCACCGTCGGCACCAAGCTGAACCAGCGCTTCCGCTCCGACGAGAGCGTCGAGGAAATCTATCTCGAGAAGAAAGACTTCCAGTTCCTGTTCGCCAATGGCGACATGCTGACCTTCATGGACATGGACACCTATGACCAGATCGAACTCTCCATGGAGTTTGTGGGCGAGGATCAGGCGCGTTTTCTGCAGGACGGTATGAAGACGCTGGTGCAGATGTATGACGGCAAGGCCATCGGCATCGCGCTGCCGCAGAACGTCGTGCTGGAAGTGACCGAGGCCGATCCGGTGCTGCGCGGCGGCACGGCGGCGCCGTCCTACAAAGGCGCGACGCTCGCCAACGGCATGAAGATCCAGGTGCCGCCCTTCATCGAAGCCGGCGAGAAGATCGTCGTGCAGACCGAAGACGGGACCTATCTGCGCCGCGCGGACAAAGAATAATGCCGTATCTGTCGCCCGCCCTGAACGTGATGACCGCCGCCGCGCGCAAGGCGGGCCGCCGGCTCATCCGCGATTTCGGCGAAGTGGAGAATCTGCAGATCTCGGTGAAGGGTCCGGCGGATTTCGTGTCCGTCGCCGACCAGCGCACCGAAAGCATTCTTGTCGGCGAATTGCAGCGCGCCCGCGCCGGCTATCCGATCCTTACCGAGGAAGCCGGATTGATCGACGGGCCGGACAAGTCCCATCGCTTCATCATCGATCCGCTCGACGGCACGACGAACTTCCTGCACGGCATTCCGCATTTCGCGATCTCCATCGCGCTCGAGCGCGAGGGCCAGCTCGTCTCGGGCGTGATTTACAATCCGATCAGCGACGACATGTTCACCGCGGAAAAAGGCGGCGGCGCTTACCTGAACGACAATCGCCTGCGCGCGGCCGCGCGCAAGGACCTGAAATTGTCACTTGCCGCGACCGGCATTCCCTTTATGGGCAAAGACGGCCATGAGCGGTTCAATGCCGAACTGTCCGCCGTGATGGCGGTGACGAGCGGCGTGCGCCGCTTCGGCTCGGCCGCGCTGGATCTGGCGTGGGTGGCGGCCGGCCGCTACGACGCCTATTGGGAGCGCGGCTTGAAGGCATGGGACATCGCCGCCGGGGTGCTGATGGTGCGCGAGGCGGGCGGTGTGGTGAGCGATCTCAACAACCAGCAGAAGATGCTGGAGACCGGCGATGTTCTGGCCTCCAACGAAGCGCTTCATGGACAATATTTAAAGCTCCTGAAGGACGCCGGACGCGGTGGTTGAGGCGATGGACAGCCGCCCCTATTCTCCCCGCGCCATGACTCGCACATTTGCATTGGGCGCCTTCGCCGCCGCGCTTCTTCTCGCCGGCGCCGCGCAGGCGCAGACGCAGCTTTATCCCGGCCAGGGGATCACGGTGAATCCCGGCGCAATCAACGGACGCCCGGGCGGCGACTATTCGGGCGTGATCCATCTGCACATGCCTTCGCCCAAGAAAAAGAAAACCGTGCATCACGTGGCGAAGAAGGCGTCGCCGTCCGATTCCGATGTCGGCAACGCGCTGCTGGCCGCACAGCCCATGCAGCAGGCCGAGGAGCAGGCCCCGCCGCCCAAACCCAAAGCGCAGAAGAAGGCGGAAGCGCCGCCGCCCGCGCCCGAGGAAAGCATGGACGATGCCGGCGGCATTCCGCTTTCGCTGGCGCCGGAAGAGCCGCACCCCATCCAGCAGCCCAAGCCGCACAAGCAAATGAAGACGGCATCGGTGACGCCACCGCCGGCCGCCACCGCGCCTTCGCCCGCGGCCAAGATTGCATCGACGCCGGAAAAGCCCGCGAAGAAAAGCAGTCTCAGCAAACAGAGTGTGATCGTATTTCCGCACGGCGCCACCGATCCCGGTACGGAAGCGATCAACAAGCTGCGCGATGTCGCGGGAACGTTGAATTCGCTGATGACGTCCAGCGGTGCGCGCGTGCAGCTTGAGGCCTATGGCGGCGCACCGGGCGACAAATCCTCGGACGCGCGGCGCCTTTCGCTGAAGCGCGCGCTGGTGGTGCGGCAAATCCTGATCGAGGACGGCGTGCCGAGCGAGCGCATCGATGTGCGCGCGATGGGCGGCATCGACGACAATGGCTCGCCCGATCGCGTCGACGTGCTCGTCAACGCCGGCTAGTTCGACATCTTGATGTCGCGCGCCTCACGGCCCAGCAAGGTCAGCACCACGATCGCGACCGCGGCAGCGACGGCCACCGACGCCAGCGCGAAGGAATAATTCTCTCCGCTTTTGGCCGCGATGCTCGTTTGCAGCACCGCATTGTAGGACGCGATGAAATTTCCGAGCTGGTAGACGGTGCCGGGGAACGTGCCGCGCGCGTCCGGGGGTGACAGCTCGTTCAGATGCGCGGGGATGATGCCCCAGGCGCCCTGCACGAAGAACTGCATCAGGAACGCGCCGATGGCGAGCATGGTGGCGGTTTCCGAATAAGCCCAAAGATACGAAATCGGGATCGCGATGAGCGAAGCTACGATGATGGCGCGCTTGCGGCCGACGCGCTGGCTCCACAAGCCGAAAGTGATGCCGCCGACGATGGCGCCGATATTGTAGATGACCGCGATGATCCCGGTGACGTGCGGATCGAAATGATGCTGCACCTGCAGGAAGGTGGGGTAGATGTCCTGCGTGCCATGGCTGAAGAAGTTGAACGCCGTCATCAGGAGTATGGCATAGATTGCAAGCGTCCAATGCCGCTTGAGCACATTGAATATCGTTCCGGTCTTTGCGTGCTCGGTGGACCAGCCCGGCGACTCCGGCACATGGCGGCGGATATAGAGGATCAGCAGCGCGGGAATGACGCCGACCATGAACATGCCGCGCCAGCCGATGTGGTTGTAGAGCAGCGCGAATACGACCGACGCGATGAGATAGCCTGATGGATAGCCCGATTGCAGCAACCCCGACACGAAACCCCGCGACTCCGGCTTGATGCTTTCCATGGTGAGCGAAGCGCCGATGCCCCACTCGCCGCCCATAGCGATGCCGAACAGCGCGCGAATGACCAAGAACGCGATCAGGTTGGGCGCAAAGGCGGTGGCAAAGCCCAGCACCGAATAAAGCGCCACGTCCGCCATCAACACGGGTCGGCGGCCAAAACGATCGGCCAGACGGCCAAATATGAACGCGCCGATGGGGCGCAACGCCAGGGTCAGCGTGATCGCGACGGCAACAGACTCTTTCCCGACGCCGAACTCCGCAGCTACATCCTTCAGAACGAAGACGAGCAGGAAGAAGTCGAACGCATCCAGCGTCCAGCCCAGATAGCTGGCGGCGACCACGTGTTTTTGCGCAGACGTCCAGCCCTTCAATGCGTCGAACATGATTCCCCCATGTTTTGCGGCATCATGCACGATATTCACGCAGGCGCTACCGCCGGAGCCGCTCACCCTTCGACAAGCTCAGGGTGAGGAGTGGTGCGAATTCCTCATGGTGAGCTTGTCGAACCATGAGGCAGCGTTACAGCCTCAGGAAACCAGCGTCGCTTCCGTCTTGGAACGGATTTCGTCTTCGCTGACGCCGGGCGCGATCTCCACGATTTGCAGGCCGCCTTCCACCACATCGAATACGCCGAGATTGGTGATGATGCGCTGGACGCAATGCACGCCGGTAAGCGGCAAGGTGCATGTCTTCAGCAATTTTGGCTTCCCGGCCTTGTCGGTGTGATCCATGATGACGACGCAGCGCTTCACGCCTGCCACCAGATCCATCGCGCCACCCATGCCCTTCACCAGCTTGCCCGGCACCATCCAGTTGGCAAGATCGCCGTTCTCGCTCACTTCCATAGCACCGAGGATGGATAGATTGATGTGGCCGCCGCGGATCATGCCGAAGCTGTCGGCGCTTGAGAAATAGGAGGTCTTAGGCAGCGCCGTGATCGTCTGCTTGCCGGCATTGATGAGATCCGGATCGACCTCGTTCTCGCGCGGAAACGGGCCCATGCCGAGCATCCCGTTTTCCGATTGCAGTGTGACGGTCATGCCGTCGGGAATGTAGTTGGCCACCAGCGTCGGGATGCCGATGCCGAGATTAACGTAAAACCCGTCCTGCAATTCCTGCGCGGCGCGTTGGGCGATCTGGTCGCGTGTCCAGGGCATCTCAGTTCTCCCGCACGGTGCGCTTTTCGATGCGCTTCTCGAATTTTCCGGTGACGATGCGCTGCACGAAGATACCCGGCGTGTGGATGTGATCCGGATCAAGCGACCCGACCGGCACGATCTCCTCAACTTCGGCAACGGTCACTTTTCCGGCCGTCGCCATCATCGGATTGAAGTTTCGCGCCGTCTCGCGAAAGACGAGATTGCCTTCGGCGTCGCCCTTCCACGCCTTCACGATGGAAAGATCGGCTTTCAGTCCGCGCTCGAGGATGTAGGTCTCGCCGTCGAAATCCTTGTGCTCCTTGCCTTCGGCAATCAGCGTGCCGACGCCCGTTTTCGTATAGAAGCCCGGAATACCCGCGCCGCCCGCGCGAATGCGCTCGGCCAAGGTGCCTTGCGGATTGAATTCCAGCTCCAGCTCGCCGGAGAGATACTGCTTTTCGAACGTCTCGTTCTCGCCGACATAGGACGACACCATCTTCTTGATCTGGCGCGTCTGCAGCAAAAGGCCCAGACCGAAATCATCCACGCCCGCATTGTTGGAAATAACGGTAAGATCCTTCACGCCGCTGTCGCGCAACGCCGCGATCAGGTTTTCCGGTATGCCGCACAAGCCGAAGCCGCCCGACATGACAACCATATTGTCGAAGACAACATCCTTTAGCGCCGCGCGCGCATCGGGAAAGACCTTGCTTTTGCTCATGGGCGAATTCCGAAAGGGGTACTGTCCTTTGCCCCCCTGCGGCGCGAAAAACAAGACAGCAGGACAAGGCGAAGGAACAGGTCCACGGTCCGGCGATTATGGTTGCGCGGATGACCCGCGCGCCGCAATCTTCATGCGGGAACAGGAGACACCGCATGAGAAAAATCGCTCTTTCTGCCGCCGCTCTATTTCTTCTAACGGCGCCGGCCAGCGCGTTAGAACTGAAGAGCAGCGATGTTTCCGAAGGTGTTTATTTCCCGGCAAACGAGATTTGCGCGCGTTATGACGGCAGCGATGTTTCGCCTGCCCTGTCCTGGAGCGGCGCGCCCCCGGGCACCAAAAGCTTTGCCGTCACGATGTTCGATCCCGACGCGCATGGCGATGGTTGGTGGCATTGGCTAGTGGTGAACATTCCGGCTTCGACCACATCGCTCGCGCAAGGTGCGGGCCGCGGCACGCTCCCCCAAGGTGCCGTGACCTTGCAGAATTCCAGCGGCGATGCGCGCTTCGATGGCTCCTGCCCACCGGCAGGATCGGAGCTTCATCACTATCAGATCACGGTGTGGGCACTGGGCGAGCCCACAGTGCCGCTCGATCCCGCTGGCGATCCGGCGGCGGCGGGCGACTGGCTGCAGAAGCATGCCATCGCCATGAGCCGCATCACGCCGGTTTACCGGAAATAGGCTCCACATCCGTCAGGCGGTCCACGGTGCGCAGCGGCGGGAAGAGCCACATCCAGAGCGCAACGACGCCCAGTGTTCCCAATCCACCGACGATCACGGCCGGAACGGTGCCGAACCACGACGCGGTGATGCCGGATTCGAATTCGCCCAGCTCGTTCGACGCACCGATAAACAACATGCTGACCGCGCCGACGCGGCCACGCATCGGATCGGGCGTTGCAAAATTTATGAGCGACTGGCGAATGTTCACGCTCACCATGTCGGATGCACCGGTCACGAACAGGGCGGCAAGCGACAGATAGAAACTGTGCGAGATTCCGAAGACGATGGTGGCGATGCCGAAGATCGCAACCGCCGCGAACATGCGCGTACCGGTGCTGCGCGTGATTGGCCAGCGCGACAGGGCGAATGCTGTGAGCGCGGCGCCGACGGCGGGCGCGCTGCGCAAAAGACCAAGGCCTGTTGGGCCGACATGCAGGATGTCGCGCGCGAAGATGGGCAGTAGCGCCACGGCACCGCCCAGCAGAACCGCGAACAGGTCCAGAGAGATCGCACCAAGCACGATGGGCCGGTCGCGCACGAAGCGGATGCCTTCGACGACGCGCTCCAGACGCGAGACGCCGGCAATACTGGATCGATCGAAGCGGCGGCCGCCGAACGTCGTCGTCAGGATCGCCGCACCCATGAAACCGATGAAGCTCAGGCTGTAAGTTGCGATTGGCCCCAGCGCATAGAGAAACCCGCCCAGCGCGGGACCGGCGATCACCGCGACGGTGAATGCCGATGAACTCAAGGCGATGGATTTGGCGAGCCGCTCCGGCGGCACAAGGAACGCAAGAAGCGATTGCCCTGACGGACCCGAAAAGCCGCGCGCCGCGCCGAAGAGCACCAGCACCGCGTAGAACGGCAGCGCATCGCGCGGATAAAGCAGACTGAACGCCAGAAACAGCGCCGAACAGATGCCGAGCATCGCCTGCGCCAGCGCAAGCACGCGGCGCTGGTCGAAGCGGTCCGCGATCTCGCCGGCCGGCAATGTGAGCAGAAACATCGGAATGAACTCGCACAAGCCCACAAGGCCGAGCGACAGCGGCGTGCGTTCGATGTCGTAGATCTGCCAGCCGATGGCGACGGACTGCACCTGCATGGCGACCGTCGAAAGAAAGCGGCTGGAGATGAAGAAGGAAAAGTCGCGGTCGCGATAGATGGCAGGCGAATTGATGTCTGTCATGCCGCGAGGTGGCGGCATGGCGCGGCCAAAATCAAGCGGCGCTTTGGCGCTTCTGCCATTCGGCGCGCGTAATCACCCAAAGGTCGACGGGAAATTCCGAACCGCCGATGCGCAGATTGGTGCGCTCGCCTTTCGTCTCGCCAAGTCGCCTGGCAACCGCCTGAGAAGCGCTGTTGTCCGGATCGATGCAGGAGATGAGCCGGTCGACAGGCCGGGTCAGAAAGCCGAAATTCATGGCCGCCTGCGCGGCCTCGGTAGCATAGCCCTGCCCCCAGTATTGCTTTCCCAGCGTCCAGCCAAGTTCGAGTCCCGGCCAGCCCTCCGGATTTATCAGGCCGACACGACCCATCATCGCGCCATCGGCTTTGCGTTCCACCGCCCATTTGCCATAGCCGCGCAGCACCCAGTGACCGGCAAGCGACGACAGCGCGCGCCAGGCATCGTTGGGTTCCTGCACGCCGCCCAGAAACGTCATCACATCGGAATCGCCATGGATGGCTGCCAGCGCCTCGAAGTCCTCCGGCTCCCAGCCACGAAGGATCAGACGTTCGGTTTCAAGGCGCGGAATCACGTTCATCCCCCATTCATCGCGGAAAGTAGTTTTCGCACAAAACGCTCACGCGACAAATGTCGACAAATTGGGCGGCAATGCGATCTGGATTTGCCACAAAGAATTGCGATGTCAGAGGGGTCGGCGCGAGGACGCGCAGACAGAAATGAGGACCTCCGCGGGGTATGCCCCTCCACCCGCGGAGGTTCTTTTCTTAGAGAAGCTTTGCGCTTCTCTTATGCCAAGCGCGTGTCGAGCTTCTTGCAGGCGTCGATCAGGCCCTTCACCGAATCCGCGGACTTCTGCAGCGCGGCTTTCTCGTCTGCCGTCAGTTCCAGTTCGACGATGCGTTCCACGCCCTTGGCGCCGATAACGGCGGGAACGCCGACATAAAGGTCCTTCAGGCCGTAAGCGTTGTTCACATAAGCTGCGATCGGCAGCACGCGCTTCTTGTCGCGAAGATAGCTCTGCGCCATCTCAATGCCGGCGGTGGCCGGCGCATAGAATGCCGAGCCGGTCTTGAGCAGGCCGACGATTTCCGCGCCGCCATCGCGCGTGCGCTGCACGATCTGGTCAAGCTTGTCCTGCTTGATCCAGCCCATCTTCACCAGTTCCGGCAGCGGGACACCCGCGACGGTGGAGAAGCGCGGCATCGGCACCATGGTGTCGCCATGGCCACCGAGCACGAAGGCCGAGACGTCTTCCACCGACACGTTCATCTCTTCGGCGAGGAAGTGGCGGAAGCGCGCGCTGTCGAGAACGCCCGCCATGCCGACAACCATGTGATGCGGCAGGCCGGAGAACTGGCGCAGCGCCCATACCATCGCGTCCAGAGGATTGGTGATGCAGACGACGAAGGCGTTCGGCGCATGGGCCTTGATGCCCTCGCCCACCGCGCTCATCACTTTCAGATTGATGCCCAGGAGATCGTCGCGGCTCATGCCCGGCTTGCGCGGCACGCCGGCGGTGACGATCACCACATCGGCGCCGGCGATATCGGCGTAGGAGTTGGTGCCCTTCAGCTTGATGTCGAAGCCTTCGATCGGGCCGGCCTGCGAGAGATCGAGCGCCTTGCCCTGCGGCAGGCCTTCCATGATGTCGAACAGCACGACATCGCCCAGTTCCTTGGTGGCGCAGAGATGGGCAAGCGTGCCGCCGATCTGTCCGCCGCCGATGAGCGCGATTTTGTTGCGGGCCATGGGAAATCCTTTTGAAGAGAGCCGGGGGTTCCTAGCGCGGGTCATCCGGCCCGGCAAGGAAGCCTAAGGCCGCAGGGAAATGGCCCCAAAACTGGCTACGAATCGGCGATGTCGCCCATCCGGATGCGGCCGCGCCGGGCGACCCAGGCGAACGGGACACAAGCCAGACACAGTCCGATCGCGAAGGCGATGCCCAGATTGTCGGCGGCCGAATACAGGATGAGCGCCGACAGTTCGAGCAGCAGGGCCAGCGCGGGCAGATAGGGATAGCCGAGGGCGCGCCAGGGTCGCGGCAGTTCCGGTTCGCGGCGGCGCAGAACGTATAAGCCTACAATGATCACAATGGCGCCGATGGCGTTCATCGTTCCGATCAATCCGAAAACCAGATTGAAGGTGCCGGACAGCGCGACGCCGATGGCGAACAGCGCCGTCAGCAGCATGGACGCCGTCGGCGTGCCGCCGCGATTTACCCGCAAAAGAAAATTCGGAAGAAGCCCCTCGCGTGCCAAGGCATAGATGATGCGCGGCCCTCCCATAATGTTGGCATTGGCGCAGCTTGCGACCGTGACCATGGCGGTGAGCGCAAACAGGATCTTGGCAAGTTCTCCGAAGCTCTGCACGACGATGGTGAACGGCAAGGGCGTGGACGCGACGCCGTTGACGCCCAGCGCATAGAGAAGCGCACCGTTGACACTAAGATAAAGCGCCGCCGTCAAGCCAAGGCCGATATAGGTGGCGCGCGGAAGATCGCGGCCTGGATTGACGATCTCTTCGCCGAAATAGAAAGCGGTGTCCCATCCCGCATAAGCACCACGGACAAGCTGATAGGCGCCGATCATCGTGGCCCAGCCGAGAACCGGCGCGGCGGCGACCATCATCGGCAGGGGTTGCGATGGCGGCACGAACAGGATGGCCGCGACGCAGAACAGCGCCAGCATGATCGCCTTGATGAAGCTCGTCGCTTCCTGCAGCACGCGGCCCTCACGCAAGCCGACATAGTTCGCGCCGAACAGGGCGATGAGCATCGCAAGCGCCACACCGACGGTGTGTTGCGACGACCACGGCCACAGGATCGGCAGGAAGTTCGCGAAGGAGATCGCCTGCGCGGATGTGCCAGCGACGAAGGCCAGCCAACTCGACCAGCCGACGACGAGGCCGCCGATGTCGCCGAAGGCGCGCTGGGCGTAGATGTATCCCCCGCCGGATTTCGGAAGCGCTGTCCCCAGTTCGGAAAAAACGTTGGCGGTGAGCGCTGCGTGGATCGCGCCGAACGTCCACAAGCCGAGGATCAGCCATACGTCCGGGACGCCTGCAGCGATAGAGCTGGGCGCCCGCAATATGCCGGAGCCGATCATGTCGCCCACGGCGACGGCCACACCGAACGTGATGCCGAGAATCTTGAGAAGCTGATGGCGCGGCTGCGCCTCGGAAATCGCCATCGGTCCCCCGCCTGAGCTTCGCGATGTTAGCGGTTTGTGGGGGATGGGGAAGGCTTGGATTTTGCCGGCGAGAGAAACTTTCGGATCGAAATCCGCTGTGCGGGCTCTTCGACGAAGCGCCATGCCGCCGCAGCCGAGGCAATCACGAACATCAGATAAACCAGCGTTATTGCATCGTCGGCGAGCGGGCTTCCGAGCCGAATGAATTCGGCCCCATCCGCGCCGACAGCGGTATGTCCGGGCGCAAAGCTGTCCAGCGCGGATACGATCAGCACGATCACCAGCATCTGCACCAGGTAGATCGCGTAGGACCATTGGCCGAGGCGTTGGAGGCCAGAGGTCCGCGCGAGCCTGACTAGAACACCCTGGCCGCGCGCGAAAGCGAGCGTGAACAGCGCGAACACCGGCGGCGCGAGATATTCCAGGGAACGATCGCCGGGAATGAAGATCAGGAAAGCGACGCCCAGCAAGGCACCGGCGATCTCGAACAGGCCGCCGTTCAATCCGGCAAGCCAGTTCCTCTTCCAGACTTCATAGGTCAGCGAGCCGAGAAAGAAGCCGTAAATGCAGCGCGCGATGCCCCAATCGAAAGTCTCGCGCATGCCATAGCGGGAGACCAGGGCAAGGGTCATGATGCCGCCCGCGACGAGAGCAAACGACACCAGGATGCGCGCGCGGCCGGCGGAAAGAACCACCAGCGCGAACAGCAACGTCGTCCAAAGCTCCGTGCTCACCGCCCATGCGGGCGTGTTCCACGTCAGCATGTCGTGGATGCCAAGGGATTGTATCAAGGCGATGTTGGTGAAGATCGCGAAGACGGACCGCGCGCCGATGAACCCGGCGCCGGTCGCGAGGGAGCGATAGGCCTCGAGCGCGACGAAGCCTGCGAGCACCGCAACGTGCAATGGCCACAGGCGGAAGAAGCGCCGCAGCGCAAAAGACTTGGCTTCTTCGAACGTGGACAACCTGTCCCCATAGGCATGGGTGATGACGAAGCCGGAGAGGACGAAGAAGAAATCCACCAAAATCCAGGCATTGCGCACAATGGAGAGGTGATAGATCGCGCCACGCGCAGGAAAGTGATGCAGTGCGATGAGAAGTGCGCAGATGCCGCGCCAGCCATCGAGTGCTTCAAAGCGGTGCGTTCGGCCAGCGGTCATGGCGCATCGTTGTCATGGCTCGCCATGCAGGCAAGAAAAAACCGGGCAGGCGCATCGCGCATGCCCGGTTCTTCAACTTGCGATATCTCGCAGAGCTTAGATCGACTCTTTCAGCTCTTTCGCGGCGCGGAAGGCGACCTTCTTGCTCGCCTTGATCTTGATCGCTTCGCCGGTGGCCGGGTTGCGGCCCATGCGGGCGGCGCGCTTGCGCACGACGAGGATGCCAAGGCCGTTGAGGCGGATGCGGGCGCCCTTCTTCAGGTGCTTGGTGATGGTCGCGATCGTGTCGTCGAGGAACGCGTGCGCGGCCTTGTTCGACATCTCGTGCTTCTCAGCCAACTGCATCGCCAGCTGGCGGGTGCTGATCGTTTCGGTCTTTGCCTTAGCGGCGGCTGCCATTGATTTGCTCCTTCATGGCGAATCAGTTGATGCCCGATTTTACTGCACTTCCGAGAACACAAGCGATGGCCCTGCGCGAGAAACGCTTATTTTTCAGGGTTTCACGGACTTGCCCACAGGAGAGCCTAAAGAAAACGCGCCACCCGGTGGGGCAGCGCGTTTTGGGATGCTTCGGGAATAACCCGATCAGGCCTCGGCGGCGGCCTCTTCATTGCGGTCCTGGCGCTCGGTGATGCGCGCGGACTTACCGCGGCGGCCGCGCAGATAGTAGAGCTTCGCGCGGCGAACCTTGCCCTTGCGGACGACGGACACGCTGTCCACCAGCGGAGAATAGATCGGGAAAACGCGCTCCACGCCTTCGCCATAGGAGATCTTGCGGACAGTGAAGCTCTCGTTCAGGCCGGCGCCCTGGCGCGCGATGCACACGCCTTCGAACGCCTGGAGGCGCTCGCGCGTCTTCATCTGCTTGGCCTTCTCATCGAAGCTCTGCTCGACGACCTTCACATTGACCTTCAACGTGTCGCCGGGACGGAAATCGGGATGGTCCTTCTTGCGAAGGGTCTTCATCTGCTCGGCTTCGAGCTCTTGGATAAGGTTCATTGTTCTTCTCTCACTGGTAGCCGGGCAGGCCAAGAAAGTCGGCGAAATAAAAGGCTTTTCGCGCCCGGACGGGACGCGAAGCCGCGCCGTATAGCCTATGGCTTCGCCTTTTCAAAGAGGGTCCAGAGGTCAGGTCGCCGCTCCTTGGTGAGGGCTTCGGCCTGGGCCTGCCGCCACTTGGAAATTTCCCTGTGATTCCCGCCAGTTAGAACCTCAGGGATCTCCCGGCCTTCGAAGCTCTGGGGACGGGTGAATTGCGGATATTCCAGAAGGCCCTGGGAGAAACTTTCCTCGTCTGCCGACGCCTCTGCGCCGAGCACGCCGGGGATCAGTCGCACAGCGGCTTCGATAAGCGCCATGGCTGCAATCTCGCCGCCCGCCAGCACGAAGTCGCCGAGCGAGATCTCTTCCAGGTTCCGCGCGTCTATGGCGCGCTGGTCCAGCCCCTCGAAACGGCCACAGAGCAGGATGGCGCCGGGACCAGCCGAGAGTTCCCGGACGCGTTTTTGCGTCAGCGGCGCACCGCGCGGGGAGAGGTAGATCGACGGCACATCCGGATTGGCGGCGCCTGCGGCATCGAGGGCCGCACAAGCCACATCGGCCCGCATCACCATGCCGGGGCCGCCCCCCGACGGCGTGTCGTCCACAGTGCGATGCTTGCCGAGGCCATGCTCGCGGATGTCGCGCACATCGAGCGACCAGAGGTCGTTTGAAAGCGCCTTGCCCAGAAGCGAAATACCAAGCGGCCCCGGAAACATCTCCGGGAACAGCGTCAGCACGCTGGCGCGCCAGGTCATGAGAGTTCTTTTTTGAACCCGGCGTGGCTCTGCACGAAGCCGAGGCGGCGGTAGAACAGATGCGCGCGCGGGCGGCGCAGATCGGAATCAAGCTGGATGAGGCCGCAGCCGTTTTCTTTCGCCAGCCGGATTGCCTGCTTCATCAGGGCCGTGCCGATATTCTGGCCGCGCGCGGACGAGCGCACGCGCACGCTTTCGATCAACGCGCGCTTGGTGCCGTTGCGCGAGACGCCGGGAATGAAGACGAGCTGCAACGAGCCGACGATCTTCCCGTCCTGCTCGGCCAGCAGCATCCTGTTGAAGACTTCCTTGCCCATTGCATCGAAGGCTTCGCGGTAATGGTCGGGAACAGAGGTCTCGCGGTTCTCCGCGATCTCGTCGTCGGCCAGCATCGCGATGATCGTGGGCAGATCGGCTTCTGTGGCTGTGCGGAATGTGATGTCGCTCATTCGACGTATCCTTTCTCGCCCGCTTCGATTTCTTCCGGCGCCGCAATGACGATGCGGCCGCCCTCTATGTCGATGTCCTGCGCCACTTCGCGCGTGAACGGCAGGAAGACCTCGTCGCCGTCATCGCGCACGATCTCCAGCACGTCCCCGGCGCCGAAATTGTGCACCGCACGGACCATGCCCATCGCGCGGCCCTCGGTGTCTTCAGCGCGCAGGCCGATTAGATCCGCATGGTAGAATTCTTCGGCGTCTTCCTTCGGAAGCGCGGCGCGCGGAACGAAGAGCTCCATGCCTTTCAGGGCTTCGGCGGCGTTGCGGTCGCTGACGCCTTCCAGCGCAACGACCGCGGCATCTTTTGCTTCGCGCACCGAGATGACGCGATAGCGCGTGCCGTCCTTCGTATGCAGCGGACCATAGGCGCCGAGCTTGTCCGGGCTTTGGGTGAAGGTTTTCACCTTTACCTCTCCCTTCAGGCCCTGCGCGCCGATGATGGCGCCGAGAAGAACGTCGCGCGCCATGGCCTTAAGCCTGCGCTTCGCCCTCGGCGGCCGGAGCAGCGGAGGTGGCAGCAGCGGCTTCCGCCGCATCGGCAGCGGCCTTCGCGGCAGCGGCGGCGCGTTCCTGCGCCTTCTTCTTCGGCTGCATCTTCTGCGGGCTGTGCTTCTTCAGGGGCTGCAACACGCCGGCATCGGCGAGGAAGCGATGCACGCGCTCGGACGGCGTGGCGCCCTTCTTGAGCCATTCCTTCGCCACGTCGATGTCGAGCTTCAGGCGGTCGGCATGGTCCTTCGGCAGAAGCGGATTGTGATAGCCGATCTTCTGGATGAAGCGGCCGTCGCGCGGGGAGTGCGAATCCGCCACGACGATGGAGTAATGCGGGCGCTTCTTGGTGCCGCCGCGCGCCATTCTGATCTTCAAAGACATTGTATTTTCTTCCTTCGTTGAAACTGTTGAACCGTTGAAAGCAAATCAGCGTTTGGGAAAGCCCGGCGGCATGGGCGGCATTCCGCCGCCGCCGAACAATGCGGAGAGGCCCTGCATCGCGCGGCCGCCCTTGTTCATCTTCTTCATCATGTCCGACATCTGGCGATGCATCTTGAGGAGCTTGTTCACCTCGCTCACCTCGACGCCCGCACCCGCGGCAATGCGCTTGCGGCGCGACCCGTTGATGACGTCGGGATTGGCGCGCTCCTGCTTGGTCATCGAGGAGATGACGGCTTCCTGGCGCACGAGAATCTTGTCGTCGATGCCGGCGCCGGCGAGCTGATCCTTCATCTTGCCCACGCCCGGCAGCATGGCCAGAACGCCGGACATGCCGCCCAGCTTCTTCATCTGCTTCAGTTGTTCGGCGAGATCGTTCATATCGAACTCGCCTTTCTTCATCTTCTTGGCGATCGCCTCGGCTTTTTCCTTGTCGAGGGTCTCAGCCGCCTTCTCGACGAGCGAGACGACGTCGCCCATGTCGAGGATGCGGCCGGCAACACGCTCGGGATGGAAAGCCTCGAGCGCATCGAGCTTTTCGCCGACGCCGAGGAACTTGATCGGCGCGCCGGTAACGGAGCGCATCGACAACGCCGCGCCACCGCGCGCATCGCCGTCCGCGCGCGTCAGGATGATGCCCGAGATGTTCACGCGCTCGTTGAAAGATTTGGCGATGTTCACCGCGTCCTGGCCGGTGAGCGAATCCGCGACGAGAAGTGTTTCATGCGGATTGGTCTGCGCTTTGACCTGCGCAACTTCCGTCATCAGCTGATCATCGACATGCTGGCGGCCGGCGGTGTCGAGAATGAGAACGTCGTAGCCGCCGACCTTCGCCGAGGCCATCGCGCGCTTGGCGATTTCGAGCGGCCCCTGTCCCGCGATGATCGGCAAAGTCGGAACGCCAGCCTGCTCGCCGAGAACCTTAAGCTGTTCCATTGCGGCCGGGCGCTGCGTATCGAGCGACGCCATCAGCACGCGCTTTTTCTCGCGCGTCTGCAGCATGAGTGCGAGCTTTGCGGAGGTTGTCGTCTTGCCCGAACCCTGCAGACCGACCATCAGGATCGGTGCGGGCGGCGAGCCGATATCGAGCGTCGCGTTTTCGTTGCCTAGCGTTTCGACAAGCTGGTCGTGCACGATCTTGACGATCTGCTGGCCGGGCGTGACCGAACGGATGACGCCCTCGCCCACGGCCTTGGGGCGAACCTTGTCGATGAACTCCTTGACGACCGGCAGCGCGACATCGGCCTCGATGAGGGCCGTGCGAATATCGGCAAGGCCGGCATCGACATCGGCCTCGGTGAGCGCGCCGCGCCCACGAAGCTTGTCGAATGTGGCGCCAAGGCGCTGCTGCAAACTATCGAACATGCAAACTCCAGAACCGCAAAGCACGAACGCCCCAGAGGGCGCACCTGCGCTGTCTGGGGGCGATCTTGGGCCGGGCCCAAGACCGGAAAGTCATAAGGCTTTCCGGAACGGCGGCGGTTTTAGGGGCTGGCCGGATGGGAGTCAATGAAAGGGCGCCGGGCCGGATTTCCGACCATATCCCAACCCTTGCGACAGCGGGAACCAAGGCGCGGCAAGGCAGAATCCTCCGCAAAACAGGCGGATTTCTTGCCAGCCTTTCGCGAAACCAAAGCTTACGACCTGCTGGTGGCAGCGCCGCTGATTGCCATCAATGTTCTTGGCGCGATTGGGCTTCTGCTGCAGATCCTCGATGCCTGGCGGCCCGCAGCGACGGCCAGGCCGCACGATATGCTCAATGCCGCGGCATTGGCGGCCGTCTTTGCCTTCGTTTGCGTTCAAACCTATTGGATATGTGCCCGCCGGGTTCCGTTGCGCTTTTCGGAAGACATGCGTTCGCGCCTTGTCGCGATCACCAGTGCGAATATCGGGCTCGGTATCGTGCTGTTGCCCCACGCGTCGATCTCCGCGGGCCTGCAAACGCTTTCGTCTGTCTTGATACTCATGGGCGCCATGGCGTCGACCTATGTCACCCTATGCTTGCGGGACGGCTTCAGCATCCTGCCGCAGGCGCGGGCGCTCGTGGTGAAGGGTCCCTACAGGTTTGTGCGGCATCCGCTTTATCTGAGCGAAACCATCACCTCGCTTGGCCTCATGCTTCAGTATTGGCAGCCCTGGGCCGCGCTTATCGCATTGGCGGCGACGGCGATCCTCTTTCTGCGCATGCACTATGAAGAGCGCGTGCTCGCGACGCAGTTTCCGGCCTATCGCGACTATGCCGCGCGCACACCGAGATTCATTCCCGGGATTGTGTGAGCGATGCCATCAAAGCAAATGGCCGCGCTCGCGCGCGGCCATTTCTGAAGGATATCTCTTTCAGTGGGCAGCGGACTTTGGTGCGCCCGCGCCCGTCAGCCCCAGCTTCTCGCCGAGATAGGTGTAGGACAGCGCCCAGTATTCCGCTTCTTCCGCGTGTGTCGAACCGGGGCCGTGGCCACCCTCGGGAGACTCGTAGAACATCACGTCCTGGCCGCCCATCTTCTCCATCTTGGCCGCCATCATGCGCGCCCAGATCGGCGTGACGCGATCATCGCTCGTCTCGGTGATGAAGAGGACCGGCGGATATTTCACGCCCGGTTTCAGGTTCTGATAGGGCGAGTACTTCTCGATCCATGCACGTTCCTTCGGGATCGAGGGATCGCCATATTCATCCACCCACGACGCACCCGCGCCGAACTGCGTGTAGCGCAGCATGTCGATCAGCGGACGCTGGCAGACGACCGCGCCGATGAGGTCCGGGCGCTGCACCATCGTCGTGGAGACGAGCAATCCGCCGTTGGACGCACCGACGATGCCGATCTGCTTGGGCGCCGCGAAACCGCGATGGGCGATATCCGCCGCTACGGCTTCAAAATCGTCGAAGGCGTGCTGATGGTTTTCCTTCATCGCCGCCTGATGCCAGGCCGGGCCGAACTCACCGCCGCCGCGGATATTGGCAACGACGATCGCGCCGCCCTTGGAGAACCACGGATCGTAAGGCGCGATCGGGCGATGGCCGTCGTTCCAATACCAGGGCTCCAGCGACAGCTCAAAGCCGCCATAGGAATAGAGGATGGTCGGCGCAGGCTGCTTCATATCCTTGGGGTGGACGTAGAAATACGGAATCTTCGTTCCATCCTTCGACGTGGCCCAGAACTGTTCCGACACAACCTTGCTCGCATCGAAGCGCGCGGGCTGCGACTTGATCTCTTTCGGATCGCCTTTGCCGTCATAAGCGAAGACGGACGGCGGCTTCAGGAAGCTTTCAAAGCTGAAATAGGCTTCCGGGCCCCAATCGTTTGTCGAAACGATATGCGTGGAGCCGCCTTCCGGCATCTTGAGCTTCACGTCGGCCCACGATCCGTCCTTGCCGGGACGGAATTCGTGGATGGTGCCCATGACGTTGTGGAAGATCGCGGCATAGACCGCATCGCGCCCCGCAGACACATCTTCGATCGTGCTGTGCACGTCCGGCGTGTAGAGCACATGATAGACCGGCAGCATCTTCTGCATGACGAAGGGCTTCACCGGGAACGCAACGAGCGAGCCCTGTGGAATCTCCTTGCCGCCTTCCGGGGTCCACGCGTTGCGCACCGTAAAGATAAGATTGCCCTGCGTGACGCCCTTGATATCCGCACCCGGTGGGAGCGGAAGCTTCATCGTCGTACCGTCGGGCATCACATAGTAATTTTCGCTGGTGAAGAACGTCAGCCCGCGATTGATCAGCGCGATGGTGCCGTAAGGACCGCGGAATACCGACGCGCGCGCCGCGATATCGGTTTCCTTGGCTTCATAAACAGTTTTCGCCGCGGTGATCGGCTCGCCACGGTGCCAGATCTTCACGATGCGCGGATAGCTCGATTTGGTCATCGTGCCGGGGCCGAAATCGGTACCGAACAGAATCGTATCGGCATCGAGATAGGTCGCATCCGATTTGGCGAGCGGCAGGGCGAACCCGTCCTTGATGAAGGTCTTGGTGTTCGGATCGAACTCGCGCACCACGGCCGCATCGCTGCCGCCCGGCGAAAGTTTCACAAGACAACGCTTGAATCCCGGCGCGCAATCGGCGCCCTGGAACACCCAGGGCTTGCCCTCCGCCTTGTCGAGCGCATCGACGTCCAGAAGCAGATCCCATTTGGGATCGGCCTTGGCATAGTCGGCGATGGAGGTTTTGCGCCATAGGCCGCGCACGTGCTGCGCGTCCTGCCAGAAGTTGAAGACGTCGCCATGATCGAGACTGCCCATGGCGATGCGGTCGTTGGCGTTGAGGACTTTCAGAAGGGAGTCGTAGTCGCGCTGGTAGTTTGGATCGCTCTTCAGCTTGGCAAGCGTCTTGTCGGTCCGCTCCTTCGCCCAGGCGACGGCTTTGGCGCCATGAATGTCGGAGAGCCAGAGATTGGGATCGGTGTCCGCGACCTTTGCCGTCTTCGCCGTCTTGTGATGCGGCTTCGCGCTGTCCATCGCCGTCCATCCACCTGCGGCTGCGCCTGCGAGCATTACGCCCAGAACCATCCTGCCGAACTGCATTGCGCGGAACTCCGCCTTTTTGCCTCTTGCGAGAGGCGCTTGTTGGGAATTTGCCGGGCTTAGTCAAGCCACTGGCCCCTGGGCGGTCCAGCGCTTATATAGCGCCCAAATGACGCCATTTTTAAAAATGCACGGGCTTGGCAACGACTTCGCCGTTTTCGACGCGCGAAATCAAAAGCTTGCGCTCGATGCTGCAACCGCGCGCGCCATCGCCGATCGGCGCCTGGGTATCGGTTGCGATCAGGTGATCGTGATTGAGCCTGCGACGAATGGCGCGGATGCCTTCATGCGCATCTACAATTCCGACGGCGGCGAAGTCGAAAATTGCGGCAACGCCGCACGCTGCATCGCGCGCGTCCTGATGGACGAGAAAAACGTTCGCGACATTACGCTTGAAACGAAAGGCGGACTGCTTGTCTGCGCCGCGCATGACGATCTTGTCACCATCGACATGGGCGTGCCGCGCTTCGGCTGGCGCGATATTCCGATGGCGCACGAAACCGACACCTTGTCCTTTCCGGTTGAGATCGAAGGCGAAGATTTCTTTCCGCTCACCATCGCGACGGCCGTGAATGTCGGCAACCCGCATGTCGTGTTGTTCGTGCAGGACGCTGAGCATGCACCAGTTTCGGCGTTGGGAGCGAAGATCGAACATCATCCGCTTTTTCCCGAGCGCACCAATGTCGAGTTCGTGTCGCTGATCGACAAGGACCGTTTGCGCATGCGCGTGTGGGAGCGCGGCGCGGGCATCACCATGGCGTGCGGCACCGGCGCCTGCGCAACGATGGTGGCCGCTTACCGGCGCGGGCTTGTGGGGCATAAGGCAGAGGTCGTTCTGGACGGCGGCCCGCTCACCATCGAATGGGCCGGCGAAGGCAAGCCTGTGCTGATGACGGGAGCGTGGTCGCGCGCCTATCGCGGCGAGATCGATCTTGCAGCCCTGAAGCCATGACAGAGATCGTGACTTTTGGTTGCCGCCTGAATGCCTATGAAAGCGAGGCGATGCGGGCGCGCGCCGGCGAGGCGGGGCTCAGCAACGCGATCATTTTCAACACCTGCGCGGTAACGGCGGAAGCGGTGCGCCAGTCGCGGCAGGCGATCCGCAAGGCGCGCCGCGAAAACCCCGCCGCGAAGATCATCGTGACGGGCTGCGCGGCGCAGACCGAGCCGCAAACCTATTCCGGCATGGATGAAGTCGATCTGGTGCTCGGCAATGCAGAGAAGCTGGACGCGAAGAATTATCTCATTAACGAGCGCGTGCGCGTGAACGACATCATGTCGGTGCGCGAGACCGCCTCGCAAATGGTGGACAGCTTCGAAGGCCGCGCACGCGCCTTTCTGCAAGTGCAAAATGGCTGCGATCACCGCTGCACCTTCTGCATCATTCCCTATGGCCGCGGAAATTCGCGCAGCGTTGGCGTTGGTGAAGTCGTCGCCGAAGCACGGCGGCTGACCGAGGCCGGCTTTCCGGAGATCGTGCTCACCGGCGTTGACCTGACCTCTTACGGCCACGATCTGCCCGGCACACCGACCCTGGGCGCGCTGGTGCGAAAGATCCTGAAGCTGGTGCCGGAGCTGAAGCGCTTGCGGCTTTCCTCCATCGACTCCATCGAGGCTGATGGCGAATTGATGCGTGCCATCGCGGAGGAAGAGCGGTTGATGCCGCATTTCCATCTCTCCGCGCAGTCCGGGGACGACATGATCCTCAAGCGCATGAAGCGCCGCCATGCGCGCGCCGATACGGTTGCGTTCTGCAACGACGTGCGCCACTTGCGGCCCGACGCTGCGTTCGGCGCGGATCTTATCGCCGGCTTTCCGACGGAAACGGAGGAAATGTTCGAGAACACCAGCGCGCTGATCGACGACGCGGGGCTTTCCTATCTGCACGTCTTTCCGTTCAGCCCCCGCAAGGGCACCCCCGCCGCGCGCATGCCGCAAGTCCCGCGCGAAGTGGTGAAGGACCGCGCGGCGCGGCTGCGCGCACGGGGCGATGCGGCTTTGGCGGCCCATCTTTCGTCGCGCATCGGCAGCGCGCAAAGCGTTCTGGTCGAAAAACCCGGCCTTGGCCGCACCGCCTGTTTCGCCCAGGCGCGATTTGACAGCGCGGCGCAACCCGGCGAGATCGTCCGCGTTCGCATCACGGCCGCAACGCCAACCCATCTGATCGCAGAAGCCATTCCATGAGAGAGTTCGGAGAAGCACCGCCGCCGGAAACATTTCTGGACCGGCTGAAGTCTGGCTTGTCGCGTAGCACCGCAGGCTTGTCGGATAGCCTGACGGGCGTCTTCACCAAGCGCAAGCTCGACAAGGAAACCATCGCCGAATTCGAGGAAGCGCTGATCCGGGCCGATCTGGGCGCAACATTCGCGTCGAAAATGGCCGGTGAAGTGGCGAACGGTCGACACGACGCGCTCATCTCGACGAAGGAAGTGCGCGACCTGCTCTCGGCGGAAATCGGCAAGGTGCTCAAGAAGGTCGAGAAACCGCTCACCATCGACAAGGACAAGAAGCCTTACGTCATCCTCGTTGCCGGTGTGAACGGAACGGGCAAGACAACCACGATCGGCAAGATCGCCAAGCGCCTGAGCGATCAGGGACACAAGGTTTTGTTGGCCGCCGGCGATACCTTCCGCGCAGCCGCCATCGAGCAGCTCCAGGTCTGGGGGCAGCGCACGAAATCCGAGGTGGTAGCGCGTGCTGCGGGAAGCGATGCCGCGGGCCTGGCTTTCGATGCCATCGAACAGGCGCGCAGATCCGGCGCCGACACCGTCTTGATCGACACGGCAGGCCGCCTTCAGAACAAGACGGGATTGATGAGCGAGCTTGAGAAGATCGTGCGGGTCATCAGGAAGCTGGACCCGTCGGCGCCACACGCAACGCTTCTGGTTCTGGATGCCACCACGGGGCAAAACGCGCTGTCGCAAGTCGAGGCGTTCAAGGCCGCGGTTCCTCTGACGGGTCTGGTCATGACCAAACTCGACGGCACCGCCAAGGGCGGCATCATCGTGGCCCTCGCCGAGAAGTTCGGGCTGCCGGTGCATTTCATCGGCGTGGGTGAAGCCGCGACGGACCTGCAACCCTTTGATGCGCAAGCCTTCGCCAATGCGCTGACGGGTGCGTCATGAGCGAAGCGTCAAAAAACAGTCAATCGCCGCTGATCAAGCTGGCCATGGATCTGGGGCCCCTGGTCCTTTTCTTCATCGCCTTCAAGTTCGGTGGCATTTTCAAGGCGACCGCCGTGTTCATGGCGGCGACACTGATCGCGCTGGGAATTGGCTACGCCCGCACACGGAAGATTTCCCCGATGCCGCTGGTCACAGCGATCATCGTGTTGGTGTTCGGCGGGCTGACGCTTTACCTGCAGAACGACACTTTCATCAAAATGAAGGTGACGGTGCTCTACGCGACATTCGGTCTGCTGCTGCTGGGCGGGCTCGCGTTCAACCGTTTGTTTATCAAGGCGGTGTTCGCACAGGCGTTCGAGCTTGATGAAGTGGGCTGGCGGCGGCTGACATGGCGCTGGGGATTTTTCGCGCTTGCGCTCGCGGCACTCAACGAAATCATCTGGCGAAATTTCTCGACCGAGATCTGGGTTGATTTCAAAGTGTGGGCGATCATCCCGCTCATCATGCTGTTCGCACTGGCGCAAACACCGCTGGTGATGAAACACCAGATCGAAGAAAAGCCGGAAAGCTAGGGCCGCGGGCCCGGCACCCAGATCGGGTTGGTGAAGGGGCTAAACCCTTTCAAATCCTTGCTTTCTTTCCAGTGATCCAGCGCCCATTTTACGCTGGGAAACGCAAGCTGATCCCACGGGATTTCGTCCCAGGTGAAGAGCTGCACCTCCAGACTTTCGGGCCCGGGAGAAAAGGCACCGTCGGCGAGCGTCGCGCGGTACATCAGGTGCACCTGACTGATATGAGGCACTGCATAAACCGCGAGCAGCGCATCGATCGCGATCTGCGCATTGGCTTCCTCGCGCGCTTCGCGCATTGCACCATCGTGCGGCGTTTCGTGCTCTTCAAGATAACCGGCAGGCAAGGTCCAGAAGTTCTTTCGTGGTTCGATCGCGCGGCGACACAACAGGATGTGTTCGCCCCTGGTAACAACAGCGCCGACGACAATCTTTGGATTCACGTAATGAATGAATGCGCATTGTTCACACACATGGCGCTCATGCGTGTCGCCTTCCGGAACGCGCCGCACGAAGTTCGGGCCCGGTGATGGCGGAAAGGTCTTGTCTCGTTCTGGCATCGCGCTGACAAATCTGCCGAAATGCCGCAAGTCATGAAAGCAGAAAAAATTTTGTCGCGGTGTGACCGTTGGCGGTACGAAACAGTTGTCGGCGCATCGTCCTGTGTCTAATGTTCTTCCACCGCGAGGGGACACGCGGGCAAATGCATAGTCGAATGCCTCGGCGTTCCTCGAGTGTAAAATAATAACAAACTGCGTTGCCTGCCGCGTGCTGCGCGCATGTTTTGAAAAATTTCTGGGGTGGCTCAATGACTTCAAAGGTGCAGCGCAAGGCGAATGGCGGCTTTGGGCTTGAAGAAGCACCTTCCTATCTGATGCGGCGTTGCCAGCAGCTGTTCGGCGATCTTTATGCTCGTGAAATCAACGGCCGCGACCTGACACGCCAGCAATTCATGGTGCTCGCGGCGCTGGAGCACAATGACGGCGTGAGCCAGACAGCCTTGGTGGAAATGACGAATATCGACCGCTCCACTTTGGCCGAGATGGTGCGCCGCATGCTGGATCGCGGCCTGCTTTCCCGCGAGCGCACCGAGGAAGACGCGCGTGCCAATGCGGTGGCCATTACGCCGCTGGGCCGCAAGGCTTTGAAATCGGCGCGTGCCGCTTCGGACCGCGCCGAGCGTGCACTTCTGGAAGCGCTGCCGGCCGCCGAACGCGGACGTTTCGTGAAATCGCTGGCGACGATTGCTTCCGCTGCGGGAACATTCGCGAACGGCGCAGAGAAACCGCGCCGCAAGCTGATCCGCCGCGCTCGTCCCTGACCTCTATATCTAGACTCGAATATCGAGTTGCGAACCCGGCCGCGCGAATTGTGCGGGCGCAGAGTCCTGACGGGAAGTCGTGGCGGCTGCTGCTTTCGGGTCTTGCGTACCGAAGAGAGGCTCGAACAGATCCTCGCCCTGCACCTTCTGGGGTGCACGCTGCGGCGCGGTCTGCGGGCGCGCCTGCTGAGCGGCAAGCAGGCTGGCGGAGTTGATCTGCATGGTGGCTACGCTCGCAGATCATGGTTGGTAAAGTCTTAAGACGGCCCCTGCGCGCTCGCGATAGCCGGCAAAATCGTGTTCGCCAGTGCATCCGCTGTGATGGGGCCGGCGTAGCGCAACCGGATAATGCCGTTGCGATCGACGATGAAGGTTTCCGGTACCCCATAGACGCCCCATTCGATGGAGGCGCGGCCATCCGCATCCAGATCGATGCGGGAATAGGGGTTACCGACATCGTTGAGGAAAGTGCGGGCCTTCTGCGGCGTGTCCTTCTGCACCATGCCGTAAAGCGCCACGCCCTTGAGCTGTGACAACGCGCGCAGGGCGGGCGCCTCCTCGCGGCAGGGCGCGCACCAGGAAGCGAAGACATTCACGATGGAGACGTGCCCGGCGCGCAGATCGGCCGGCGTGAAGGCTTGGGCGTGGCCATCGAGCGCGGAAAGCTTCGTTTCAGGCGCTGGCTTGCCGATCAGGACGGACGGCAGCACATCCGGCGCGACTTGTTGGCGCTCGCGAAGGCCGGCGAAGAAAAACGCTGCGATCCCGATGAAGACCAGAACCGGAACGACATAGATCAGCCGGTTCATTCGCCGCCTTCCAGCGCAGCAAGGCGGCGTTTCGCGCGGGCATAGGCCGACAGCGTGAATGCGACAGCCAATCCGAGGCCCAGCAGGCTCACGCCGTAAGCGGGCCAGACGAAGGCCGCGTATTTGCCCATCGCAAAGAAGGCTTCCATCACGATGCTCCCAACATCAGCGCGCGCGCGCGGCGTTCGAGGATCTCCGTGCGGATGCGGATCATCCAGAGCGTGAAGAACAGCGTGGTGTAACCGAGCGCCATCAGACCGAGCGGCCAAAGAAACACGCCGGCGATCAACGGGCCGCCGCTGCGGACAATGCTCTCGCCCTGATGCAGCGTATTCCACCAATCCACCGAAAACTCGATGATCGGAAGGTTCACGACGCCCACCAAAGCAAGAATGGCGGCGGCGCGCGCCGCGCGGGTTTCATCTTCGATGGCGTTCCACAGCGCGATGTAACCGAGGTAGAGAAACAACAGCAGCAGGAACGATGTCAGCCGCGCATCCCACACCCAATAGGCGCCCCACATCGGCTTGCCCCAGAGCGATCCGGTAATCAGCGCCAGCGCGGTAAATACGGCGCCAAGCGGCGCTGCTGCTTTTGCGGCAACATCGGCAAGCGGATGGCGGTTCACCAAGCCCAGCAAGGATGCCACCGCCATCAGGCCGTAGCACATCATCGCTACCCACGCGGCGGGAACATGGATGAACATGATCTTCACCGTGTCGCCCTGCTGGTAATCCGGCGGCGCCGAGAATCCGAGATAGAGGCCAGCCAACAACGACAAGATACAAATCGCGGTGAGCCACGGCAGGATTGCGCCGCTCAAATTCATGAAGCGTTTCGGATTGGCGAATTCGAAGATCGAGGCCATGTTGCCCTCTAGACCTTCGCAGGCAGCGCAACAAGCATTTGGATCAACCCGCGAGATTGAGCCGCACGGCGCCCGCGGCGGCAAATGGCGCGAGAAGCACGGCGACCAGCGAAAACGCGCCGAGGAACCAGAACGCGCCGTTGGAGAGGCCGTCCAGCGCGGCGAGCACCGCGCCGGCGCCGAAGATTACCGCCGGCGCAAGGAGCGGCAGAACGATAAAGGGCAGGATCAGCCCGCCGCGGCGGATCGAGAGCGTCAGCGCCGCGCCGATGGCGCCGATGGCGGAGACGGCGGGCGTGCCGATAGCCAGCGAAGCCATCAACGGTCCGTAGCCTTCTTCCGGCAATCCGAACAGCACGCCGAGCAGCGGCGAAAGCAAGGTAAGCGGCAAGCCGGTGACAAGCCAGTGCGCCAATAGCTTGGCGAACGACATTGCTTCCAGCGACAGCGGCGACAGCGCGATGAGATCCAGCGAGCCGTCTTCGAAATCGGATTGGAAAAGACGATCCAGCGAAAGCAGCGCGGCCAATACCGCCGCGATCCACAGCACACCGCCGGCGATGCGCGACAGCAGATGGAGATCGTTGCCGACGCCGAGCGGCACCAGCGTGGCGACAGCGGCGAAGAACGCCAGCGCCAACGCGGCGCTGCCGCCCGCGCGGGTGGCAAGGCGCATGTCGCGAAAGAGGAGGCTGAGAAACGGATTCAAACGGCGCTCATTGAATCTATTGGAAAAACGCCCGGAGGTTGTTTTTCAAAAATCGCGGGGTGGGGGGGCCCCCAATTTCATCTCTACAATATCTTGTAGGGAAAGCCCCGCTTGAGCAGTCGTTTTCCAAGTTCGGGGTTTACCCCCTCCCCTTCCACCCGTCTCCCGCTTGCCAAGGCGCCGGCCGAGCGACAAGAACATATAAGGAACATTCTGCCAGTCGTCAAGCAAAATCAGGCCAGTGACAGACGCGCGCTGTCCAGGCCGAGCGGCTCGTGGGTGGCGGCGATGGCCATGCCGCCGGCGGCGCAATGCGCGCCGATGAACGATGCGGCGAGCGCTTTGCCCGCGGTGTCCAGCGCCGCCAGCGGTTCATCGAGAAGCCAGAGCGGACGGCCGCTCGCTTTCAACCGCGCAAGCGACAGACGCTTCTTCTGACCCGCGGAAAGATATTGCGACGGCAGATCGCGCGCCTTGCCGAGGCCCGCTTCGTCGAGCGCGGCATCGACATTCGCATGCACGCGATAAAGCTCGCAAAAGAAGCGCAAACTTTCGCGCGGAGAGAGTTGCGGCTTGGCGGCATCGTTGTGGCCAAGCCATCCGGCAAAGCGTCCGCGCTCTTCGCCATCGCTGATGTCCGCGCCGTCACTGCTAAAGACAATCGTGCCGGCAGCGGGCTTCAGAAAGCCTGCGAGCATGCGCAGCAGCGATGACTTGCCCGCGCCGTTCGGCCCTTCCAGCGACAAGACCTGCCCCGCCTCAACGCGGAACGCCACATCGCGAAACACCAGACGGTTTCCGCGAATGCAGATGAGGTTTTCGGCAACGATAGAGGTCATCTAATCGTCATACCACGCCAATGGATCAGTGATGTAGGCAGGATCTGCATCGAACTTGTGTACTTCGACGGCGGCATCTTCATCACCCATAAGGGCCGCCTTTCGCATCCAAAAACGATACAAACGGTTTTGCCTGAGGGCGACATAGTGCATCGCCAAATTCCATGCCGCCATCGCATGTCCGGCCGCAACTGCACGCCTATACCAGTCTACGGCTTCTTGTTTACGGTTGAGGCGATCATCCAACAGCGTTGCGAGCGAGTTCATCGCGTTCACATCGCCCATTTCTGCAGATTCTCGCAGAAACCGCTCCGCCTGATCGAGATTACCTCGATCCCAGGCGCCATCGCCTCGCTTCCACAATTCTTCAGCAAGCGATATTGCTGCCGTCCGTTTGCGAGAAGTCATGGCCGTCGAACAGCAAAATTGCCGCCCTATACTAAGCGAGGCGGTTCTCAATACATATGCTGGCCGCCATTGATGGACATGGTGGAGCCCGTCACGAACCCGGCATCGTCCGCCACCAGGAACATCACCCCGCGGGCGATCTCGTCCGCCTTGCCGAGGCGGCCCACCGGGATCTTGGCGATGATCTTGTCCAGCACCGGCTGGGGCACCGCGGCCACCATGTCGGTGTCGATATAGCCCGGCGCAATCGCGTTGACGGTGATGCCCTTGGAGGCGCCTTCCTGCGAAAGAGCCTTGGTGAAGCCGTGGATGCCGGATTTGGCGGCGGCATAGTTCACCTGGCCGTACTGGCCTGCCTGCCCGTTGATGGAGCCGATATTCACCACGCGGCCGAAGCCGCGTTCCAGCATGCCATCCCACACCGCCTTGCACATGTTGAAGCAGCCGCCGAGATTGGTATCAACGACTTCGTCCCAGCCGGCGCGGCCCATTTTCTTCATGGTCGCGTCGCGCGTGATGCCCGCATTGTTGACGACGATGTCGATGGGGCCGAGGTCGGCTTCGATCTTCTTCATCGCGGTGCAGACGGAATCGTAATCGGCGACGTCGAATTTGTAGACGGGAATTCCGGTCTTCTCGCTGAAGGCTTTGGCGCGGTCGTCATTGCCGGCATAGTTCGCGGCGACCTTGTAGCCCGCCTTCTTCAGCGCGACGGAAATGGCTTCCCCGATGCCGCGCGTTCCACCCGTGACAACTGCTACCCGGCTCATTTTCTGGCGCTCCCTTGAAACAAAATCTTATTTTCTTGCCGTGACCTTAAAACAAAAACCGCCCCGCGCGCGAGAGCCAAGCGCAGCGCTGCGTAAACTCCCCCGGACAAAACGGGAAGGCTTCAGCTCCGCGCATCTGCTGTTCGTGAAACGTTTCGGGCCGTCGCGCGGATCGGCTAATCCAGCTTCACCCGGACAAAGCCCATCGTGCCGCGCGGATCGCTGCCATAGGCAGCGGACAATGCGGAGGGCACGAAATCGAAAGTGTAGGAGGCACCGACGCCAAACTTCACATGCGACGCGACAGACCAATCCTTGATCGCGCCAAGGGTAAGTTCTTCCACGTCATAAGCTTTGCCGCTGGCGGTAAGCTCGCTGTTCTGCACCCATTCCGCGCGCGCGAATGCCGTCCATAGCGACGCCGGATGATATTCGGTTTCGAACAGCACACCGTTCAGACGGGTGCCGTCGCTCAGATTCTTCAATCCCCAGGCGAGCGTGGCCGCGAGGCTTTGCTCTTCGCCCCAGCGGGTGATGTAGCTTGCGCTGGCCGTGGTGCGGTTCTCATTGACGTCCGGTTCAAGCTGTTCGGGGCTGTGCAGATGCCCCCATGATGCCTGGAGCGACCAATGCTCATCCGGATCCCAGCTGAGACGCAGCGCGGTGGAATCGAAGCGCGGCTTGTCGAAATCGAAGCGCTGCTGGTCCGGTTCGCGACCGGTGAATTGCGAAACCTCGAACTTCCAATCCGCATGCACGAAGCCCGCGGTGAGAACGCCGAAGGTGACATGGGTGGAATCCAGCCAGTGATGGGTGATCGGCGCCTGCACGATGTCTTCGCCGGAGGCGCGATGCATGAAAGCCGGCGGACCCAGCGCCGGCTCGCCCGGATCGGCGGCATACAGAAACACGCTGTCGTCGCTATCGAATTTGTGCGCGTAGGTGCCGGACAATTCCATGAACAGGTCGTGCGGATGCTGCCGGTCGATCAGATGGGTGACGCCATTCGCCGTTTCACCCGATGCCAGCAGAAGTGGATAGCCGGTCTTGCCCATGAACGGATCGGGACTGAGCATGGCGCGCAAACTCAAACTGTCGCTCTGCCCGAAATCGCGCCGCGCCATGCCCATCAGCATGCCGGCGGCGAATGTCTTGTCGTCGCCGCGCGGCCCGCTCTGCGTGTCGTAGACGCCCCAGAGCGTGGCGTGCAGCATGAAGCTCCAGTCGCCGGACATGAAATGCATCGCGTCATGCGTGGCGAGATCCGGCTGCCAGCTTGTGCCCGACGCATCGCGCGTCATCGGATAAGCGCCCAGCGCACCGGGCATGGGCATATGCGCGCCGGACATCGCTTCCATGCCGGGCATATCCGCCATTGCGTCTGGTGCTGGCTGCGTAGGCGATGAATGCGCGGAATGGTCCATCGCCATGCCCGGCATGTCCTGCGCTTGCGCCGAAGCCATCACGAACGGCGCCGCGATGAGCGACGCGAACGCAAACGCCTTTGCCGATGTCATGCCGCGCCCCAGGTTTCAGCGATCATCCAAACGGCCATGGCCACCATCATCACGTTTTCAGTGAGCGATATAAAGCCGAGCGGCACTTTGGAGGCACCACCGACGCAGGCGCATTTCAGTTCGCGCTTGTCGATATAGACCGCCTTGAACACCGACACCGCGCCGATGCCCCCGATGAACAGCGCGACCGGCGCCGACAGCCACACCAGCATGTTGGTGATCATGAGAACGCCGGCGAAGGCTTCGGCGTACGGATAGATATAGCCATAAGGCACCCAGCGCTTCGCCAGCAGGTCGTAATTCAGGAACATGCTGGAGAAGGTTTCCACGTCCTGCAATTTCAGAAGCGCCAGCACGGCCATGCTGAAGGCGATGAACCATTGCAGCGCGCGCAAGGTGAAGGGCGTACCGAACACCGCCATGCTGGTGGCCAGCGCCATCAGCGCAGTGATGGTGAACAGCGCGATGACAGGGCGATAGGTTGTCGCTTTCGGATCGGGAAGCGGCTTGCCGAGCGCGCGGCGCAGATCGTCATAGCCGCCGACGCGCTTTCCGTTGATGAAGGTTTGCGGCGTGGTGGAAACGCCCTGCTCCTTCTTGAAGGCATCGGTTTCTTCGCGCGTGTGCAGCGGATGATCTTCCACCGTGTAGCCCTGGCTTTCGAGGAACCATTTGGACTTGAGGCCATAGGGGCAGGTGTGATCGGGCATGACCATGCGGTAGAGGCTGGCGCGGCGTGTTTCAGACATGATGTTCCTTCGGGCGCATTTCGAGGACTTAACGCGGGACAGCGGCTCTTGTAGCCTCCGTACCACGGTACGGAGTCAAGCCCGATGGAACAGACGATTGCAGGCTTCGCGCGCGAAGGCGGCGTGGGGGTGGAAACCGTGCGCTATTACCAGCGCCGCGGGCTTTTGCCGGTGCCGCGCAAGGCGGCCGGCGTTCGCCGCTATGGCGACGAGGATCTGCGCAAGCTGCATTTCATCCGCGGGGCGCAAGCCGCAGGCTTCACGTTGGAAGAGATTGGCGAGCTTCTGGCGCTGGACGCAACGAACGACCGCCGCCGCGTGCGCGCGCTGGCGGCAACGCGCATCGCGGCACTGGACAAGAAGATCACCCAGATGCAGGCGGCGCGCGACCGGCTGAGCCGGCTGGCGCGGCAATGCGCGTCCGGCACGCGCGGCCCATGCCCCATTCTTTCGGCGTTTGAATGAACAGTCTTTGACCTGGGTCTTTTGAATAACGCGCCGCGATGGGCCATGCTGCCCGTGCCCCTTTTCGAGATCACGCCATGGCCAACGATTATTCGCACGACGACCTGACGAACCGCCTCTCCAAGCCCGGCTGGCAACGCACCGACGCGAGCGGCGCGACGCAAACCGGCACCCTGAAAGACATGGCGACAAAAGCCCATGCCGACCGCGCGAAACATCCCGGCGTCATCAAGGAAGTCGAAACCGCTGTGGAGCTGGAACTGATCCAGCTTCAGAAGCTTTGGGAATATTTGGGGCTGCCGAATTGAGGCGTTGGCTGCCTCGCTTACACCTTCACGACCCCAAACCGGATCAGGCTTTCCGCCGTATCGACTAGGGAGTCTTCCACCGGGCGGGGTTTCCATCCCAATAGCTGCTCGGCCTTTGCGCCGGACGCGTCCATCACCTTGCCGACCTGGGCTGCCATCATGCGCATGTTGGGATCGCGCAGCGCGGCGAGGCGAACGATCCAGTTGGGAAGCTCGCGCGTGGAGACCTTGCGGGCGCGTTTGCCCAGACGCTTCTTCAGCATGCGTGCCAGATCGATGAACCAATGGCTGTGCCCTGAGATCGCCAGGAAGCGCTGACCGCTCGCGGCGGGCATGGTCATCGCGCGCCAATGCAGATCGGCGACATCGCGCACATCCACGAAGCCGGAGTTCACCTTGGGAATGCGCGGCAGGCCGTTCATCATGCGCTGGATGATGGTGATGGAGTGCGAGAAGTCTGTTGCCAACACCGGGCCCAGCACCGCGACGGGATGCACCGTTGCAAGCTCCAGCCCTTTGCCTTCATTCGTGACGTAATCCCACGCGGCCTTCTCCGCCAGCGTCTTGGATTTCTGATAGGGCGGGATGTCGGACGTCGTATCCGTCCAATCTTCTTCATTGAACGGGCGGCCGAGTTTCTTCTTGTGCCCGTAAGAGATGGTGCCAAAGGCCGAGGTGAGAACCACGCGCTGAACGCCAGCCTCTTTGGCGGCGCGCAGCACGCGCAGCATGCCGTCGCGCGCCGGCGCGATCCAGTTTTCTTCCGCGCCCGTCATCGTGTTCGGCGTGGGCGATGCGCCGTGAATCACGAAGCGGCAGCCTTGGGTCGCCTCCTTCCAGCCGTCATCGGAAGAAAGATCTGCGCGAACGAAGGAGAGCCGGTCGCCCGGATCAACACCCGCGGCACGCAGCATGTCGCGCGTGAGCTGCTCCTTGGCGTCGGAACGCACCGTGGTGCGGACGGCATAGCCCTCGTTCAGGAGCTGGATGATGCAATAGACGGCGATGAAGCCCGAGCCGCCCGTCACCAAAACCGTGTCTTTCACCATTTCCCGCCTCGCTGCGGCGGTTGCCCGCCAATCATACAGTCGTATACTTGATCCGAGATATAAAGTCTACAGGTGTATACAAGTGGTGGCACCGCAGAAAAAGAAGGCTCCGCGCAAGCGCGACGCCGCAGCGACCAAGGCCGCGATCCTGGGCTCGGCGCGCAAGGCCTTCGCGCAGAACGGCTATGACAGCGTGGGCCTGCGCGAGATTGCGGCAGGCGCGGGCGTCACCGCCATGCTGGTGAACCGCTATTTCGGATCGAAGGAAAAGCTGTTCGCGGAGGTGGCGGAGATCGCGTCGTCCTCATCGCGGACCATTTTGACGCAAGAAAACCTCTCCGCGTCCGACCTCGCGCAGCGTATGGCGACGCTGCTGGTCGACATCACGCAGGCGAATGACACGGCGCTGGAAGGGTTCCTCATCACGTTGCGCTCCGCCGGAAGCAAGGAAGCAGCGAAGATTGGGCGCAAGCTGATCACGAACGGAAATCTCAAGCTGCTCGCGGATGTCCTGTCCGGCTCACACCGGCAGGAACGCGCCGCCGTCGCGCTCTCTATCGTCGCGGGGTTTCAGACCATGCGCCAGATGATCGCGCTGCCCGCACTGGCCGAGGCCAGGCCCGAGACCTTGCGCGAAATTCTGACGCCGCTGTTTGAAAAGCTGCTGCGCGGCGCCTGATAGCTCCTGTCAGGATGGACGTGATAGTCTCATGCCGTTTTGCGGGGTGCGCTGCCATGTACATCACCAGTCTCGTCATTCCGGTGCCGGCGGAAAACATGGACGCCTATCGCAAGTGGGCCGAGATGAGTTCGGCGTTCTTCAAGGAATATGGCTGCCTGGAGATCGTTGAGGCGTGGGAAGATTTCGTCCCCGAAGGCAAGACCACCGATTTTCGCAAAGCGGTGGCGGCCAAGCCGGGCGAGAAGATCGTGCTGAATTGGCAGATCTGGAAAGACAAGGAAAGTTTCGAAGCCGCCGAGCACAGGATGCATGACGATCCGCGCATGGACGCGGCGGGCACGCCGCCCTTCGATGCGGGCCGCCTGATCCTGGGCTGCTTCACGCCGCTGCTGACGATGGGCCGCGATTGACGCCGATGGAAGCGCTCTTCACGCTGAATGACACGGTCCGGCGCGATCTGGCGATCGATGCGTGGTTCGCGGCGCTGGTTCCGCACCGGCTTTCGGTGCAGACGTGGTTTCAGGCGATGCGCGACTGTGGCGCGGATGTGCGCGAGGCGATGCACGATCACATGCCTACCGCCTGCGTAGACGATGCCGCCTTCGCTTATGTGAACGCGTTCAAGGCGCATGCGGCCGTAGGTTTCTTTCATGGCGCCGATCTGCCCGATCCGGCGCATCTGCTGGAAGGGACGGGCAAGCGCATGCGCCATGTGAAGATCGTACCGGGAAAGCCCGTAAACGAAGCCGCGCTGAAGGCGCTGATCGCCGCGGCCTATGCGGACATTCGCAAGCGCATTGCCGCGCGCTGAATGCATTCTCCATCATCAAGGATGTCATTCCATACCCGCGCCGCCGACGCGGTTGCCGCGCGCATTCGCGCAACGCTAAGCTGAAGCCAGAACGATATCCGGGAGAGAAACGATGGCCGACAGCAGCGAATACGTCCCACCGAAAGTATGGACGTGGGACAAGGAATCCGGCGGCCGCTTTGCCGCCATCAATCGCCCCGTCGCCGGCGCGACGCATGAGAAGGAGCTGCCGGTCGGCAAGCACCCGTTCCAGCTCTATTCGCTGGCGACGCCCAACGGCGTGAAGGTGACGGTGATGTTCGAGGAGCTGCTGGCCGCGGGCCACAAGGGCGCCGAGTACGATGCGTGGATCATCAACATCTCCAATGGCGATCAGTTCGGCTCCGGCTTCGTGGCCATCAATCCCAATTCGAAGATCCCCGCGCTGCTCGACCGTTCCGGCCCCAAGCCGGTGCGCGTGTTCGAATCCGGCTCGATCCTTTTGCATCTGGCCGAGAAGTTCGGCGCTTTCCTGCCGAAGGATCCCGCCAAACGCACCGAGGCGCTGAACTGGCTGTTCTGGCAGATGGGTTCGGCGCCCTATCTGGGCGGTGGCTTCGGACATTTCTACGCCTATGCGCCGATCAAGATCGAATATGCGATCAACCGCTTCGCGATGGAGGCAAAGCGCCAGCTCGACGTGCTCAACCGCCAGCTTGCCGACAACGAATGGATCGCGGGCGACGAATACTCCATCGCCGACATGGCGATTGCGCCCTGGTATGGCGCGCTTGCCAACGGACAGATCTACGATGCGGGCGAGTTTCTAGAGGTCCACACCTATGAGCATGTCACGCGCTGGATGAAAGCGTTCTCGGATCGCCCCGCCGTGCAACGCGGGCGCAAGGTCAACCGCGCCTGGGGCGAGCCGAGCGGGCAATTGCTCGAACGCCACGACGCGTCCGACTTCGACACCAGGACGCAGGACAAGTTGGTGGCGAAGGAGGGCTGATCGTCTTCAGCGCTGCATGCGCCGTCGGCATGCGCGCTATGCGAACGATGCGCCTTTGAAAAGCGAGCGCAGGCGATAGCGTGTCCGGGCAACACCATTGCGCCGTTTGCGCGGGGACCATCGCATGCCGCTGAGTGATTTCGCCGTTTCCATGCTGCGCGCGGTCTTCGCGCTGGGCGCGCTAACGTTTCTCATGGCCGTGTGGATGTCCATCGCCCGCAGCGGTGCGATGTCGCGGGGCCACATCGCCCTGCAGGAGGGGGCGCACACCGCGCATCTGCGAGAGCTGCTGCCCTCGTCCGTCCGGCGCGTCGGCGACAACTACAATCACCTGTTCGAAGCGCCGACGGTATTCTATGCCGTGACGATTGCGATCGTCGTCGCCGGCCTGGCCGACGCCGTCTATGTCTATTGCGCCTGGGGCTTCGTCGTTTTTCGCGCGTTGCATTCTGTGGTGCAGGCAACCTTCAATCGCGTCGCCGTGCGCGCCACGCTGTACGGGCTGTCCTGGCTCGCACTTGCGGTGCTGATCATTCGGCCGCTGTTCAGCCTCTGATGTTCACCAATATCGCCGCGCGCGGCGACCGGCTGCGCTGATCACACGTTCTCGACAGCGCCGCCGGATTCCGCCCAGTCCTTGAAGCCGCCCAGATTGTAGACGTTCGCGTAGCCCAGATCCTTCAGCGCCTTGCCGCTCAAGGCCGAGCGGCCGCCGGAGGCGCAATAGACGATCACCGTCTTGTCCGGCGAAAGGTTCGCATCGTGGTAGGGCGACGCCGGATCGGCGCGGAATTCCAGCATGCCGCGCGAGATATTCAGCGCACCTTTCACCTTGCCGCTGGCCGCCACTTCCGGCGCGTCGCGCACGTCGATCACGACCACATTGCCCTTGGCCATAAGGTCTTGCGCTTCCTTGGTCGACACGCGCGGCACCTGCGCGTTGGCCGCGTCGATCATCTGTTTCACGCCTGTCATCGGCTTCTCCACTTTATCGGAATGCAAGTTCAGTCTTCACGCGGCAGTGCCCGAATCTCCACCGTGCCGCCATTCTCATAGACAGGATTGCCTTTGAGATAGTCTTTTGCGGCGTCCAGGCTCTCGGCACGCACGCGTATGTAGCCGCCCAACGGCGCGCCGATCTGCGCTCCGCCGGCTTTGCGAAAAGCTGCCCCGTCACCGATGGCGCTGCCCCCATCGAACACACCGCGTTCGCGCAGGGACTTGAAATAGCTTTCCCAGTCGCCGCCGCTCTTTGCAGCGTCATTGTGCATGAGCAGGATAAAGTCCTTCACCTCTCCACACACATGGCGATGCCCATGCCGCCGCCAATGCACAAAGTGGCAAGGCCCTTATGCGCGTCGCGCTTGCCCATTTCATAGAGCAAGGTGGTGAGCACGCGCGCGCCCGACGCGCCGATAGGATGGCCGATGGCGATCGCGCCGCCGTTCACGTTCACCTTTGAGGTGTCCCAACCCATGTCCTTGTTCACCGCGCAGGCCTGGGCGGCGAAGGCTTCATTGGCTTCCACGAGATCGAGCTGGTCGGCTTTCCAGCCCGCCTTCTCCAGCGCCTTGCGCGAGGCGGGAATCGGCCCGGAACCCATCACTGCGGGATCGACGCCAACGGTGGCCCATGATGCGATGCGCGCCAGCGGCTTCAATCCGCGCGCTTGCGCTTCCTTCGCCGTCATCAGCACGACCGCGGCGGCGCCGTCATTGATGCCCGACGCGTTGGCGGCGGTGACGGTACCGTCTTTCTGGAACGCGGGCTTCAAGCCCTGGATGCCTTCGATGGTGACGCCATCGCGGATGAATTCGTCGGTGTCGACGACTGTGTCGCCCTTGCGGCCCTTGATGGTGACGGGCGCGATCTCGTCCTTGAACTTGCCGCCCTTGCGCGCCGCTTCCGCCTTGTTCTGCGAAGCGACGGCGAACTTGTCCTGCATCTCGCGCGTGATCTGCCATTCGCGCGCCACGTTCTCGGCGGTGACGCCCATGTGATAACCGTGGAACGCATCCCACAAACCGTCCTTCAGCATAGTGTCCTGCAGATCGAGCGCGCCCATCTTCACGCCCGCGCGCAGATAAGCGGCATGTGGCGCCTGGCTCATGCTTTCCTGGCCGCCGGCGACGATGATCTTCGCATCGCCATTCATGATCTGCTGATAGCCGAGCGCCACGGCGCGCAGGCCAGAGCCGCACAACTGGTTCACGATCCACGCCGGCGTGTCGTACGGGATGCCGGCATTCACGCTGGCCTGGCGCGCAGGGTTCTGGCCCTGATTGGCGGTGAGGATCTGGCCGAGGATGGTTTCGGAAACGTCCTTGCCGGCAACGTCGGCGCGGCTGAGCGCGGCCATGATCGCGGCCTTGCCGAGATCGTGCGCCGGCACGGAAGCGAAGGCGCCGTTGAAAGACCCGACCGGCGTGCGCGCCGCCGACACGATGACAACTTCTTCCATGGAATACTCGCCTGATTTCGTTTTGTAGCGTCCGCGCGAAAAATGCCGCGAATGCGAGAGGGCGTAAACTGCGGCGAAATCGGCAACAGTTTCAGCCCGTTACTGTACCCCCACCGTGACGCACTGCACAGAAAAGCGGCAAAAGGCACTGGACAGGCTGGACAATTCAGGCTGGACTAAATGCCACATGCGCCCCTTTGAGAGGCGTTGGGGGAAACGCCTTCGGGCACAGCGAAAAGCAGGTATGACGTGGCGGAAGATAAGACGGGTGAAGGCCCGGTCGTCATCAAGAAGTATGCGAACAGGCGTCTCTACAACACGCAGACATCCAGTTACGTGACGCTCGATCATCTGTCGCAAATGGTGAAAGACGGCACCGAATTCGAAGTGCACGACGCGCGCACCGGAGAAGACATCACCCGCTCTGTACTCACCCAGATCATCTTCGAGGAAGAAGGCAAGGGACAGAACCTGCTGCCGATCAAATTCCTGCGCCAGCTTATCCGCTTCTACGGCGACTCCTTGCAGGCCTTCGTGCCGGGCTATCTCGATCTTTCCATGGACAGCTTCGCGAAGAACCAGGAAGCGATGCGCAACCGCGTGGCCGAAGCCTTCGGCGGCGGCTCCACGGCGCTGGAGGCGATGACGCGGCAGAACCTGCAGATGTTCGAACGCGCGATGAAGATGTTCTCGCCTTTCGCCATGCAGACCGGGGCAGCGTCGTCGGAAAGCGAAGCGAAGCCCAACGGCACGGGCCATGCGTCGCCCAAACAATCCGAAGAGATCAGCGAGCTGAAGAGCGAACTTGAAGAGATGCGCCGCCAGCTTTCGGAGCTGGCGCAAAACCGCAAGGCCTGAACTAGAACATTCCCAGCATTTCGCCTTGCGGCGCGTGGTTGCCCGAGATGCAGCCCTTCGCGTGCCAGACAAGCACGTTGCCCGCGCGGTCTTTGGAACGGTGTCCCTCGATCATCGGCAGCACGGTGTCGCAGGGGGTGAGCGCGGGATTCTTCAGCAGGAACCACCCTTGATGGCAGCTTCCATGGACGAGGCACGCCATGGCGACGACGAAAACGCTCACCACTTCAGCTCAAGGTCGGGCTCGCCGAAATGGAAGCCCTGGAAATAATCCACGCCCATCCCGTTGAGGATCGCCGCGTCCTCGTCGGAGCCGACCCATTCGGCGACGGTCTTCAGGTCGAAGTTCTGCGCCAAATCCACCAGCGTGCGCACGAAGATCTGGTTGTCGGGCGATTGCGCAAGGCCTTTCACATATGAGCCGTCGATCTTGACCATGTCGACGTGCAGCATTTGCAGGTTGCGGAACGAGGTATAGCCGGCGCCGAAATCGTCGATGGCGACGCGGCAACCCAATTCCCGCAAGCGCGCCACGAAGCGCGCGATCTCTTCGAAATCGTTCAGCGCCGCGGTTTCCGTCAGTTCGACGATCATCCGGCCGGCAACGTCGCTGTGGTTGGAGATGTAGCCCGCGAAGGAGTTCAGCCAGGCGGAATCGCCGGTCGTCGTGCCCGAGACGTTCACGGCAAGGCTGGCGCGCGGATATGCCCGAAGCTGCGCAACCGTCATTTCCAAAGCATGACGATCGACAAGGCGCACGAGACCGAGTTGCTCGGCGGCGGGAATGAACTGGCCCGCGCCGACGATCGAGCCGTCCGGCTTCTTCATGCGCAGGAGACATTCGTGGTGCTTCACCGCGCGCGTCCTGGCGCAGACGATCGGCTGATAGGCGAAGACGAGGCGCTGCTCGTTGAGCGCTTCGACGACTTCGTCCGCGATGTTCATCAGGCGCAGGCGCGCCATCTCGCGCTGCGGAGACTTCACATAGGTGTGGAAGCCGTCGCGGCCATGCGCGCGCGCACGATCCAGCGCTTCCTCCGCGCGCAGCATCGCTTCCTGGCTGGAGGCGGCGCCAGACGGCAGCCACACGGCGCCGACGCTGATGGTGGCGGCGACCGTTCCGGCGCGCGTTGAGATCACATCGCTTCTGACCGCTCCGCGCAGGCGTTCGGAAACAAGCGCGATTTCCTTTTCCGAGCAATCGCCCACGATGATGCCCAGCTTGTTGCCGGCGATACGGCCGATGACATCGGTCTCGCGCAAGGCGCACGCCAGGCGCTCGCCGACGGCAAGGATCACTTCGTCCGCGGCGCCGAAGCCATAAGCTTCGTTGATCATAGCAAGCCGGTCCACCGATGCGACGAGATAGGCGCAGGTGCGATTTTCCGCACGCGCGGCTTCCACGATGCGCGCGAGCTCCGCGCGCAGCGAGGTGCGGTTCAGAAAGCCGGTAAGCTCATCGCGCGTGGCGAGATAGGACAGGCGCTGCGCCTCGATTTTCTTGTCGGTTACAAGGCGGATCGTGCCGCTGAGGCGCTCGGCGCGGCCGTGGTGGCCCGGAAGGCGGATGCCGCGCATCTCGAACCAGGCCGAGCCCATGGCGGATGCGCCTTCGAATTCGATTTCGAACGAGGATTCCTGCGGCGACGGATCGGCAAGCACCAGCGCCAGCGCCTTGCGGCCGCTATCGCTCATCCACATCCGCAGCACGTCACCGCGCACCAGCCGGTCGACATGGGCATGGCCGTCGAAAAGATCGACGGCGCCGTCCCACGTGATGCGATCGTCGGACATCGTCCAGTCGAAGACCGCTTCGCGCGCGCCGGCCACGGCAAGCCGCAGCCGCTCGGCGTCATGCGCCGCAGCCAAACTACGGATGCTCTCCGACGGCTTCTTTGGAAGCGTCTGACCTTGCACTACCCACCACCCTTGGCCCTTTTTCGGGCCTTATCGGGGGTGATGATGCCGCCTCACAGCTTAAAAAAGCTGAAACTTGTAGAGGTCTGCGGCATCCTGCATCGCGCGGCCCATGATTTGCGTTAAGCGATGGTTATGACGCTGATCAGGACTCATTCCGTCGCATCGCTCCCCGTTCCGGCAACGGCACGCGGCAGCTTCGCGCGCGTGGAAAAGATCAGCCTTTCCAACAAGCTCGATGGTGAACGCGAAGATAATTCGGCGCAGGAGAGCTTTGCCGCCGCCAAACTCGCGCGCACGCAGCCGTCCCGGAATGAGACAGCTAATGCAGGCGCGCAAGAGAATGCGCTGCGATACGTCCCGACTTTTGTCACGCAGGTGCTTGCGCAGATCACAGAGTCTGCCGCTCCCGATGCCGCGTCAGCGATTCTCGCCTATGGGCATCGCCGCGCGCAGATCGCGTTCGTTTGCGATCGCGACGCCTGACCGGCGGGCGAGCGCCAGCGCAAATCCCAGCAATGCGGTAGCGGAAAACAACGTGACGGCGATGCGCGCGCTTTCGCCGGCCGCGAACGACGCGGCAGCCGCGCCGATCAGACAACACGCCGAAAGAAAAGCGTGAGAGGTGCTTCGTTTTTCTGAAGGCCAGCGCCGGAAGCAAAGCGCAAACATCGCCAAAGCACTCACCGACATTGGCGCCAGCGATAGAAGCGGATTGCCGAGCGCTGCCGCGAGAATGCCGGCGCAGCACGCCAGGACCAATGCCAATCCTGCGATCCACGCGGCCGGTGGATGCTCGAACGTCGCGAACAGCGCAAAACCGAGCGCGACCGGCGCCAATGCCGACACCACTTGCGTCACCGCCATGCCGAAGCCAAGTGTGACGGTGCCGGGCGCGAACGCCACCAGGGCCGAACACAGCGCCTGCGAAAGATAGAGCGCCGCCGCGAACCGCAGATAGTCCCGCGAAGCCGGTCGCGCGCGGCCCACGAGCATGGCCGCCAGAATCGCAGAACAGGCGAGCACGATTGAAAACGCCATGGCCAGCGGGTTCATGCGTCGCGCGCCTTGAGCGCCTGCTTGATCGCAACCAGTTCGGCTTCCACCTTTTCGAGACGGGCCGCGAGATCCGAAAGCGATAAAGATGGCTTGGACACGGGCGTGGAGATGCCGGCATGCTGCGCGATCTCGTGTGGCGTGACGGCGAGAAGCACCGCCAGCGTCGCGACATCGCGCGCGGACAATTCACGCTGGTCTTTCCAAACCTCCGCGATCTCGCCTTCCGTCAATCCGAGCGCGCGCGCAGCGTCGGTGCGCGACAGATGCGCGGCGGTGAGCCGCGCGTCGAACCATTCAGTGTCGAAGAAAAGCGCCATTGCGCGCGAGCCTAGGCGGATTCTGGCAAAGCGGAAAGGCGAGGCGATCTAGCGCGCGGCGTCCAGCACCGCGTGATCCAGCATGGCCGCGCCGAGTATGCGGCCATAGCCGCTCTGCTGGACGATCACGAATATCGAATCGTGCGAGCCGCCAAGCAATTCCTGGCGCGGCAAATCCAGCGAGAAGGACTGCCCCTTCCATATTCCCAGCGCGCGGATCTCGCGCACCACGTTGTGGTAGACGTAGGTGTGGCCCTTGTTCTCGCCGTCGGTGATCGCGACGCTGGCCTGCGGGAGCACGCGGAACAGCCAGATGGTGGCATTGGCGTCTTTCACGCTTGCCGCCCCGACATTCACATGCACCGCGGCCCTGTCCGCGGAGAGCTGCACGGGAACGGCTTGCTGATCGGCCTCGCGGGCGGCAATGGTGGATTCGATTTGCGCATCGCGCCCGCCCACCACATCGGTCACGCCGTCGACGATGATCTGCGGCGTGTAGACGCCGCCGCGCCACATCATCTGCGCATAGGCTTTCTGGCGCTTGGTATCGGCGTCGGTGGCGAGCGTGTCTTTCCAGCCCAGCATGTCCCAATAAGTGATCGGAAGACTGAGCGCGATCACATCCTTGCGCTTGGCGAGCTGGCCCAGAATGGCGTCGGCCGGCGGGCAGGAGCTGCAGCCCTGGCTGGTGAAAAGTTCGACCACCACCGGGCGCTTCGCATTGCCGGCATCGGCAATGGCGAAGGGATACAGCGCCGCCGCTGCCGCGACGAGCGCCACGGCAATCCGGAAGGTGAACCGACGCAATGACATGAGCGGCAACATAGGTCGCGCAGCCTGCCTCTTCCATTCACAGTGGCTTGAAGCCCCCAAGGGGCCATTCTGCCCGGAATCGCCGCGCAACAAAGGACATTTTCCGGACATCGCGGCGTTAACATTACACCGCGACGGGAACATGAACGGGCGAAGACCCGCCGGCGGTCAGGCGGCCAGCAGGTTCCGCAGAACGTAAGGCAGGATGCCGCCGTTCTCGAAATAGGCGACTTCGTCCACCGTCATGATCATCAGCACCAGCGGAAGGTCGGCGGTGCGGCCATCCGGATAATGGATGGTGGCGTTCACCTTCATCTTCGGCGTGAGCTTGCCGGAGAGACCCGGAATGTCGATCGATTCACGCCCGGTGAGAGCGTAGTCGTTGCGCGTCTTGCCCGCTTCGAAGCAGAACGGCGCAATGCCCATGCCGATCAGGTTCGAGCGATGGATACGCTCGAAGCTTTCGGTGATGACGGCGCGAATGCCCTGCAGCTTCGGTCCCTTCGCCGCCCAGTCACGCGAGGAGCCGGTGCCGTATTCCTTGCCGCCGACGACGACGGTCTGGAAGCCGGCATTGTGATAGGCCATCGCGGCGTCGAAAATCGACATCTCCTGACCCGACGGATATTGCTCGGAATAGAAGATCGTGTTGCCGCCTTCCTTGCCTCCCATCATCTCGTTCCTGATGCGGATGTTCGCGAAAGTGCCACGCACCATCACTTCGTGATTGCCGCGGCGCGAGCCGTAGGAGTTGAAATCCTGCTGGCGGATCTGGTGTTCCGACAGATAGACGCCCGCCGGCGACGTCGCCTTGATCGAACCGGCCGGCGAGATGTGGTCGGTGGTGATCGAGTCGCCAAACAGCGCCAGGATGCGCGCGCCCTTCACTTCTTCCACCGGCGCCGGCTTCACGTCCATGCCTTCGAAGTAAGGCGGATGCTTCACATAGGTGGAACCCATGTCCCACTGATAGGTCTGGCCCTTCTTGACCTTGACCTTCTTCCAGTTGGAGTCGCCCTCGAACACATTGGCGTAGCGCTTGCGGAACGACGCCGGTGTCACCGCCTTGCGGATCGTTTCGGCGATTTCTTTCGGGCTGGGCCAGATGTCTTTCAGATAAACCGGCTCGTTGTCCTTGTCGTAGCCGATGGGATCGCGCGTCAGGTTTACATTGAGCGAACCGGCCAGCGCATAGGCAACGACCAGCATCGGGGATGCCAGATAGTTGGCGCGCACCTGCTGATGCACGCGGCCTTCGAAGTTGCGGTTGCCCGACAACACCGCGCCGACGACGAGATCGCCTTCCGTGACCGCATTGCCGACCGCTTCCGGCAGCGGACCGGAATTGCCGATGCAGGTGGTGCAGCCATAGCCGACGAGATCGAAGCCCAGCTTGTCGAGCGGTTTGTTCAATCCGGCCTTTGCGAGATAGTCGGTGACGACCTGCGATCCCGGCGCCAGCGACGTCTTCACCCAAGGCTGCACGGAGAGGCCGCGCTTCACCGCGTTGCGCGCCAGAAGACCCGCGCCGATCATCACGTTCGGGTTGGAAGTGTTGGTGCAGCTTGTGATCGCCGCGATCACCACATCGCCATGGCCGATGGAATATTCGGTACCAGCGACCTTCACGCGCTTCTGCGCATCGTTTTCCTTCTTGAAGGTATCGATCAGTGCGGTAGCAAATTCCGCCGCCGCGTCCTTGAGCGCCACGCGGTCCTGCGGGCGGCGCGGACCGGCAAGGCTGGGCTCCACCGTGGAAAGATCGAGCGACAGCGTGTCGGTAAAGACCGGGTCCGGCGACTTCTTGGTGCGGAACAAGCCCTGCGCCTTTGCATATTTCTCAACCAGCGCCACACGCGCGGCCTTGCGGCCGGTACCTTTCAGATAGCGGATGGTCTCCGCATCGATCGGGAAGAAGCCGCAGGTCGCGCCATATTCCGGCGCCATGTTCGCGATGGTCGCGCGATCTTCCAGCGCCATCTCGTCCAGACCGGGGCCGTAGAACTCCACGAACTTTCCGACCACGCCCTTCTTGCGCAGCATTTGCGTGACAGTGAGGACGAGATCGGTGGCGGTGACGCCTTCGCGCAGCTTGCCCGACACCTTGAAGCCGATGACTTCCGGAATGAGCATCGAAATCGGCTGGCCCAGCATCGCCGCTTCCGCCTCAATGCCGCCGACGCCCCAGCCGAGAACCGAAAGCCCGTTCACCATCGTGGTATGGCTGTCGGTGCCCACGAGCGTATCGGGGAAAGCATATTCGACGGTCTTCTTGTCTTCCTTGCGTTTGCGCGTCCAGACGGTCTGCGCGAGATATTCCAGATTCACCTGGTGGCAGATGCCGGTGCCGGGCGGCACGACGCGGAAATTCGCGAAGGCCTGCTGACCCCAGCGCAGGAACTGATAGCGCTCGGTGTTGCGTTCATACTCGATGGCGACGTTCTGCTTGAACGAGCGCGGCGTGCCGAAATTGTCGACCATCACCGAATGGTCGATGACCAGATCGACTTCAGCGAGCGGATTGATCTTCTCCGCATCGCCGCCCAGCGCCTTCATCGCATCGCGCATCGCCGCGAGATCGACCACGGCCGGCACGCCTGTCAGATCCTGCATCAGGACGCGCGCAGGCCGGAACGCGATCTCGCGATCGGATTTGCGATCCTTCGTCCAGGCGTTGATCGCCTTTACGTCGTCGGCCTTCACCGTCTTGCCGTCTTCGTGCCGCAGAAGATTTTCGAGCAGCACGCGCATCGAATAAGGAAGCTTCGAGATGTTCTTCAGACCTGCCTTTTCCGCAGCGGCGAGGCTGTAATAGGCATAGGTTTTTCCGCCCACCGTCATGGTGCGGCGGGACTTGAAGCTGTTGAGATTGCTGGTCACGGGAAGATCCTCACGCGAGAAGAGCGAAGGCTGGATATTTTGGGCGTGGTTTAGTCAGATTTGCCCCCGCTGCCAAGGAGAAAGGCCCATGAGCGACCATAAGGGCAACAACGTGGTTGTGCGCGTGGAACGCGACGGTCCTGTGACCACGGTCATCATCAACAGGCCTGACGCGCGCAACGCGGTAGATCGGCCAACGGCGGACGCGCTTGCCGCGGCGTTTGCCGAATTCGAGAACGATAACAATGCGCGTGTGGCAGTCCTTTGCGGCGCGGGCGGCACGTTCTGCGCAGGCGCCGACCTGAAAGGCGTGGCACAGGGACGCGGCAACCAGGTGACGCGGATCGATCCCGAAAAGCTTGAGCCCGCGGCGAATGATGGCCCGATGGGGCCGACGCGAATGCGCCTGTCCAAGCCGGTCATCGCCGCCGTCTCGGGCCATGCCGTGGCCGGCGGTTTGGAGCTGGCCTTGTGGTGCGACATGCGCGTTGCGGAAGAAGATGCGGTGTTCGGGGTGTTCTGCCGCAGATGGGGCGTGCCGCTGATCGACGGCGGCACAGTGCGCCTGCCGCGCCTCATCGGCCAAAGCCGCGCACTCGACATGATCCTCACCGGCCGTGCCGTGGATGCGCAGGAGGCGCTGGCATTCGGCCTCGTCAATCGCGTCGTGGCGAAAGGAACCGCGCGCCGAAAGGCGGAAGAACTGGCGCACGCGATCGCGCACTTTCCGCAAACGTGCATGCAGGGCGACAGATCATCCGTATACGAACAGTTCGATCTCGATTATGGCCACGCCATGGCGAATGAGCTGGAACATGGCATGGCGGCGCTGCGCAGCGGAGAAGCCGCCAGCGGCGCGGCGCGCTTCGCGCAAGGCAAGGGCCGCGGCGGCCGTTTTGACGATCTGTAAGTTTTCACTCCTTATTGTTGCCCTATTCGTTTTCGATATTTCCGCCGCCTGAGGGGGCGTGCGCGGGACGCTCCCCCGCACAAGAGGCGGATACAAAGAGAAACAACCGGCGCAATGGCCAGGGTTTTCATTGCAATTCTGACGCTCCTTCTGTCGAGCGCGCTCGTTCCGGCGCGCGCGCAGGATCTTTTTGGCGGCAAGCTTTCTCTGGAGCGGCTGGGCCAGATCAAGCCGGGTTCCTATCTCGCCGGCGATTCCCTTCGCTTCACACTCGTGAAGGACAACGACAACTACCTGCTGCGCTTCGACTCCAGCCCGGAAGTCTTCGTGCTCTATGCCGGCCACGCATCGCTCGGCGGACGCGTATTGAAATACGATTCCGGGGAAACAGTGCTGCAGGTCGCGGGCTGGGGCGGGATGACGCTTTACACCGACTCCGCACCCACGGGCTTGCCGACCGTGCGCACGGGAGAAGCGGGCATGCCCGCATCGCAGGCCGTCTCGCTGTCCGACATGCAAAGCGCAGCGCAGGATGAATCCCAACATCTCGCCTATATGCGTGGCTTGCGATTGAACGTGACTGCCGACTGGCAGGCGCTTGCGAACAGCGCCGATGCGCGCAGCGTTGCGTTCGATACACTGGAAAACGCCGTGCGCGGCATCGATCGTTTCAGCTACAGCGCAGGCGGCCGCGAGGCGCTTTCACGCCGAGTCGATACGCTCATGATCCAGCCTTCCGACAAGCCCAAGCTCGCGCTCGATGCGCGCACCCTGACCGTGACCTTCAATCCCGCGCGCGGCTTCGAGGGACGCGCTTCGTCGCGCGCGATCGCACGCGCGTTGGGGAAGATTCTTCCCAAGCACTAGGCAATTCGCCGAGCTCGAATTTTTCGAACATAAATCCCGGGGCGACGGTGCAACCGGCCAGCGTGTAGCTGCCCGTGCTGCGCGCTGCCTGCCAATGCCCGGCTGGCACGACGATTTGCGGACGCTCGCCGCGCGAAATATTGCCGCCGAGAACATGGCGCTTCGCGCGGCCCCGATACCGGGCGATCAAAAGCTCCAGCGGCGCGCCGCCATACCAGTGCCAGACTTCGGCAGCGTCGACTTTATGCCAGCGCGACGCCTGACCTTTCCTGAGCAAAAAATAGATCGCGGTCGAATGCGCGCGGCGGCCGCGCGGATCGCGAAAGGTTTCGCGAAAAAAGCCACCTTCGGGATGCGGCTTGAGCTTCAGCAAACGGATAATACGGCCGGCATCGGTCATGTCGCCGGCCTACCATGCGTGGCGCCTCTAGGCTACCTGACCCAGAACATTCGCAGGGTGTTCGACGCGATGCTGCGGCAGATAAATCGTGACCGTTGTACCCACCTGCAGCCGGCTTTCCAGCACGAGCCTGCCACCATGCAATTCAACGAGGGACTTGGCGAGCGGAAGGCCCAATCCGGTGCCTTCGTATCTGCGCGATAACTGGCTATCCACCTGCCCGAAGCGCTCCAACGCTTTCGGGATGTCGTCTTCCGCAATGCCGATGCCAGTGTCGGTTACGCTGATCGCGAGTTCGTCGGCGGCTTGCCATGCGCGCAATACGGCGCTGCCGCCTTTCGGCGTGAACTTTACGGCATTGGCGAGCAGATTGATAAGAATCTGCTGGATACGCCGCGGATCGACGCGGACGGCTGGAAGATTTGGCGCTACGTCCTTGCTCAGCCTTACGCCGGCACCGGATGCCTGGCCGGAAAGCATGCGAAATACGGCGGCGATGACATCGGAAATAGCGACGATTTCTTCGCGCAAATCGGCGGCGCCGGCATCGAGCCGCGACAAATCCAGAATATCGTTGATGAGAGACAGCAGATGCGCGCCGCTGCCGCGTATGTCATTCGCGTACTCGATATATTTGGCATGACCGAGAGGTCCGTAGGCCTGCATCGACAACACTTCGGAGAAGCCGATTACAGCATTGAGCGGCGTACGCAGCTCATGGCTCATCGCCGCGAGGAATTGCGACTTGGCGAGGTTGGCGGAATCGGCCGTGGCCAGCGCGGCAGACAAACGCCGCGTCGTGGCCTCCAGTTCGGCTTTGGTGACTTCCAGTTCGCGGACATGGGAGCGGAGCCGCTCCGCCTCGCCTGAGGCGCGGCGGGCCAAATGGTGATCCACAAGCGCGCCGCCAAAGCCGAGCGCCATGATCAGAGCCGCGCAGGATGCAACGGCGATGGCGACGGAAGCGGGTTCTATAACCACGCCAGAAACCGCGATGGACGGATCCGGAATGTAGGTGACAGCCGACATCCCGATGAAATGCAGGCCCACGACGCCGACGAAGAACAGCCCGACCCCGATCGCATAACCCTTGAGGTCGTTGCGCGAGACAGCGATGTGAATGCCAAGCGAGGTTGCGGCGATGCCCACGACGAGAGAGCCGAGGAGATAATTCGCATCCCAATGCGCCACTGCGGGCATTCGCACGGCGGCCATGCCGATATAGTGCATTGCCGCGACGGCGATGCCGGTTATCGCGCCGCCGAACGCCGGTCCGGCCTTGCTGAGCGAAAGCTGGAATCCCATCGCGCAAAGTAAAGCCGCTACGACGACCGACAGCGCGGTCTCCGGAAGATCGTAGGCAACCGGCAAACCCGTGCGATAGGCGAGCATCGCAACGAAATGAAGGCCCCAAATCCCACATCCGGCCACGACGCCGCCCGTGATCAGCCACGCAGCGCGCATGTTGCCCGTCGCCGCGCGGCCGCGCGCGATCATGGTGATCGCGGTCGTGCAGGCGAAGAGACACAGGAGTGCCGCCAACACAACCAATCTGAGATCGTGCTGCTCCGTAATGCAGCCAAGCACATGCATCATCGCGCGGGACAATCACCGATATTCGTAAATCGCCTGATAAAATTGGCGGAAACTCCTGCCTATTCCGGGTCAGGACGCCAAAATTTTCGCGGCGTCGGCGCCACGCGCAACCAACGCGCGTATCCCGACCGCCAGAGATCGCGCATCCTCTAATGCGTCATGCTCGCGCCCGTCGAATTTCGCGCCACAGGCACGGGCGACGTCGCAAGCATGCAGACCTTTTGTCGATACGCCGTTGGCATTGAGCCAGGGGACGATATTGCGATGCTCCGGCAAGGGCCGCGCGTCGCCGATGCCGTAGAGCGCGATGTTGTAGCGCAACACCCGGTCGTCGCGGCCGAACGAAACGATGGGACCTTGGCCGGCAAACGCGACGAACGCCTCATAGGCATCGCCGAAGTCCACGCCGCGCTCGGCGACCATTGCGTTGGTGATGCCGGTGAGCGATTGCAAATAGCCCGACAATTGCTTGTTGATGCGCGGCCGCACGAGCACATTGAATTCCGCGACGATCGCCAAAGTCTGCACGTCGATCCTGACCGCGCCGATCTGGACGACTTCGCGAAACTCGCCCGGCCGCAGCCAGCCGGTTGCCATCGAGCCTTCCCAGGCCGTGAATTCCAGGTCGTAGAGAACTGCGTTTCGCATGGCTCCGGATCACAGCAAACGGCGGAACAATGTGGGCCGTTAAGCGTGATTAACACATTCTTAAGGCTGTGAGCCGAGCGTAGGCATGGCTCCATATTCGCGAGACGCCCATGGCTCTTCCGCTTCAATCGCCAGCCCCGCAGCACGAAGCGCGCGCGCCGGCTCCGTCGAGCCTCGCGCAACTGGCCCTGCTGCACGACGAAGCACGGGAAACGGCGCTGCTCTCCAACCTCCTTGGCCGCACATCCTATGGCGCGGCGGCTCTGGCCATCGCCGCGCTGGCGACGATGCTGGCTGCCCGCGGCGCCATGCCGATTGCCGAGCCGGCGGTGTGGCTCGCACTGGTGCTGATCGGCGCAGGCGCGATGGCCCGCAACTACGCCCGCGCCATCCGCCAGCCCTTCGAACGCGGAATTTTGCGCGAATTTGCCTATGACCTGAACGCCATCGCCGTCTATGCCGGCTTCGCCTGGGGTGCCGGCGCGTTCCTCGCGCTTGGCCCGCAGACCGCGCCACTGGCCCTCGTCATCTTCGCAAGCGCCGTTCCGTTGGCGATGGCCGCGACCTTCCGCACGCGCGAAATTTCGCTGGGCTTCCTTGCACCTGTTGCAGGGCTTAGCGCCTTTGCAGCGGTGCTGCGGCCACTTCCGGAAGGCGCGCTGGCGGCGGCTTTTGTGCTTATTGCCTGCGCCTGCGTCGGCGGCGCAATTTTCTGGATGGACCGCAGAGAAAGCGCATATACCGCCTCGCCGCTAACCCGAATTTCAGCCGTCTGACGTCATATTTCCGCCTTTCGGCGGGTTCATTCCCGGCCTAAGTTTCATCCGCAAATCAGCCGGTGCCCACACCTTTGCTTTGCCCAGCCGAAATGATCGCGTTCCTCAACCGCCGCGCGATCTCCGCTGCTTTTTCCATGGATCGACATGAGCTCTAAAGCCCTCAAGGACGCCGGCGCAGATGCCGCCGACGCCGCGCACGCATCGCAAGCCGACGAAAGCAATGCCAAAAGCCGCATTGCCGCGGGCCGCAAGCTCCTCAAGGGCGGCGATCCCTCTGTGAGCACGTTTTACGACGATCTGTTCGCGGGTGCGCCGCCGGAAGATATCGCGCGCTATGCGCCGGAATCGCTTGCCGCGCTGGCATCGCTCGTCTTCACCCATTCCGCTACGCGCAAGGCCGGCGACACGCTGGTCGATATCTTCTCCTTCAACGCGCAGGACGAGGCCGGCGCCCGCACCGAAAGCGTGCTCATCGCCGTCAACGACGATATGCCGTTCCTGTTCGACTCGCTGACCGCGGCGCTCTCCGCGCAAGGCCTGCGGGTGCACGCGCTCTTTCATCCCATCATGAAGATGGCGCGCGCGGCTGACGGCTCGCGCGCCAACGGCGATCCGATCCTGGAAAGCGTGATCGTGATGGTGCTGGACGGCATCGTCGAAGGCGATCGCGCGCTGTCCGTTATTGAAAGCGTGAAGGGTGTTTTCGCGCAGGTGCGTCTTGCCGTGCGCGACTGGAAGAAGATGCACGCGCATCTTGCCGACACCATCGCCGCGCTGAAGGCGAACCCGCCGGACATCAGCGCCGACGAACTGGCCGAAAGCATCGCATTCCTCGAATGGGCCGGCGACAACCATTTCACATTCCTCGGCGCGCGCGACTATACCTACAACGACAATGGCAGCGGCCATCTGGAGCCGATCGAGCATAGCGGCCTTGGCGTTCTCTCCGACGCAAGCGCGCGCGTGGTGCAGCGCGGCGAAAGCCGCTCGACCCTGACGCCGGAGATCACGGCGTTCCTTAAGCTGCCCACGCCGCTCATCATTACCAAGTCGAACGAGCGCAGCGTCGTGCATCGCCGCGTTCACATGGATTATGTCGGCGTGAAGATGTTCAAGGACGGCAAGCTCATCGGCGAGCACCGTTTCGTGGGCCTGTTCACATCCGGCGCGTACAGCCGCCGGCCGGGTGAGATCCCGCTGCTGCGTGCGAAAGTGCGCCATGTGAAGGAACGCGCAGGCCTTGCACCGGCGAGCCATGACGGCAAGGCGCTGGCGCACATCCTCGACAATTATCCGCGCGATGAGCTTTTTCAGGTCAATGAAGACGAACTTTACGCCACCGCGATGGGAATTCTGCAGCTTGGCGAGCGACCGAAGGTGCGCGTTTTCCTGCGCTTCGACCGGTTCGATCGCTTCGTCTCCGCACTCGTCTTCGTGCCGCGCGACCGCTACGACACCCATGTCCGCGAAAAGATTCACGCGATCCTGGCCAAGGCACTGAACGGACGCATGTCGGCGGCGACGCCGATGCTGGACGATTCCGTGCTGGCGCGCGTGCATTACATCATCGGCCGCAACGAAGGCGCGCGCCCGCATGTAGATGTGCACGCCCTCGAAGCGCAAATCCGCGATGCGATCCGCACCTGGGATGACGGGTTCGCCGCCGCGCTGATGGCGCGGCATGGCGAGGCCAACGGCCATCGCATGTATCAGCGGCACGCCACCGGTTTCCCCGCGCGCTATCGCGACGCGTTTTCGCCGGAAGTGGCGGTGACCGATCTTTCGGAACTGGAAGCGCTGGCGCGCGCCGATCTCAACCCTGCGATACAGGCCCGCGCCTATCGCCTGCCGCGCGACGCGCACAACGCGATGCGGCTGAAGCTCTATATCCTCGGCTCGGTGCTGCCGCTGTCGGCTTCTCTGCCGGTGTTCGAAAATCTCGGCTTTCGCGTGATCGCCGAAGATTCCTACCCAATCCAACTCGAGACCAGCGACGGCTGGAACGGCGATGCCGCCGTGCTCGATTTCCTGATGGAGCGCGCCGACGATGGCCCGGCCGATCTTACGACGCAGAAAGCGCCGCTGGAGGATGCCTTCCAGGCTGTCGTTTGCGGCGCCGCCGAAAGCGACGGGCTGAACAAGCTGGTGATCGCCGCCGGCATTTCCTGGCGCGACGTAACGATCCTGCGCACAGCTGCGAAATATCTGCGCCAGGCCGGATTCAGTTTCAGCCAGGACTATATCGAGACGGCGCTCTTCCGGAATCCGGATATCGCCACGCTGCTCGTCGAACTCTTCGCGGTGCGCAACGATCCGGATCAGAAGAATGGCGAGGACGCCGCGCGGACGATCCACGCGCGCATCGAGGCAGCGCTCAACGATGTGCCGATCCTCGACGACGACCGCATCATCCGCCGGCTGCGCAACATCATCGACTGCACCCTGCGCACGAATTTCTATCAGCCGGACAAGAACGGCAATGCGAAGAACTACGTCGCCATCAAGCTGGACTCGCAGAAGCTGGACGAGTTGCCGGCCCCGCGTCCGCTGGTGGAGATATTCGTCTATTCGCCGGAAGTGGAAGGCGTGCATCTGCGCTTCGGGCGCGTGGCGCGCGGCGGATTGCGCTGGTCGGATCGCCGCGAAGACTTCCGCACCGAAGTGCTGGGCCTTGTGAAGGCGCAGCAGGTAAAGAACGCCGTCATCGTGCCCGTCGGCTCAAAAGGCGGCTTCTATCCCAAGCAATTGCCGGTGAATGCGACGCGCGAAGAGGTGCAGGCAGCCGGCATCAGCGCCTACAAGGTGTTCATCAACGGGCTGCTCGATCTCACGGACAACATTCATCCCGACGGCAGCGTCGTACCGCCGGAGCATGTCGTGCGGCATGACGGCGACGATCCCTATCTCGTCGTTGCCGCCGACAAGGGCACCGCGACGTTCTCCGACATCGCCAACGGCATCGCCGAAGAACACGGCTTCTGGCTGGGCGACGCCTTCGCTTCCGGCGGCAGCCATGGCTACGACCACAAGAAGATGGGCATCACCGCGCGCGGCGCATGGGAAGCGGTGAAGCGCCACTTCCGCGAACTGGGCCGCGATATCCAGAGCGAGCCGTTCACGGTGGTCGGCGTCGGCGACATGTCGGGCGATGTGTTCGGCAACGGCATGCTGCTCTCGAAGGCGACCAAGCTCGTCGCCGCCTTCGACCATCGCCACATCTTCATCGATCCCGACCCCGATCCGGAATCCTCCTGGAAGGAACGCGCGCGCATGTTCGAATTGCCGCGCTCGAGCTGGGCCGATTACGACAAGTCCCTCATCTCCAAGGGCGGCGGCGTTTTCGCGCGCACGGTGAAGGAAATTCCGCTTTCGCCGGAGATGAAAGAGCTGGCCGGGATACAGGCAGACAAGGCGACGCCAACGGACCTGATGAAGGCGCTGCTCAAGGCGGATGTCGATCTTCTATGGTTCGGGGGCATCGGCACCTATGTGAAGGCGAGGGAGCAGAGCAATCTCGACGTCGGCGACCGCGCCAACGATGCGATCCGCGTGAACGGCGCGGATGTGCGCGCCAAGGTGATCGGCGAAGGCGCGAACCTCGGCGCGACGCAGCTTGGCCGTGTCGAATACGCGCTCAATGGCGGGCGCATCAACACCGACGCCATCGACAATTCTGCGGGCGTGGATACATCCGACCATGAGGTGAATCTCAAGATCCTGCTCAGCGGTCCCTTGCGCCGCGGCGAAATCAGCGCCGAACAGCGCGACACGCTTCTCACCGAGATGACCGACGATGTGGCCGCGCTGGTGCTGGACGACAATTACGAGCAGACCAAGGCACTCTCGGTATCGCAATCGCGCGGCACGAAGGACCTCGATGCGCAGGCACGTTTCATGCGCGATCTGGAACGGCGCGGGAAGCTGGACCGTGCGGTGGAGTTCCTGCCGACGGACGAAGAACTGCGCAAGCGCGGACAGGAGGGCAAAGGCCTGACGCGGCCCGAACTCGCCGTGCTGCTGGCTTACGCCAAGCTCGACCTGGACGCGGAAATCCTGGCGAGCGACCTGCCCGACGATCCCTATTTCGAAACGACACTGGCCAATTACTTCCCAAAACTGGCGGCGACGAAATTCGCCGATGCCTTGCAGCAGCACCGCCTGCGCCGCGAGATCATCTCGACGGTTCTGGCCAACCGCATCGTGAACCTCGCTGGACCGGTGTTCATCCACCGCGTGAAGGAAATCTCCAGCGCGCCGGCATGGCGCGTTGCGCGCGCCTTCGTGATCGCGGAAGGCGCCTTCGATCTGGAGGCACTGAACGCGCGCATCGATTCGCTGGACAAGAAGGTGCACGCCGACATGCAGACGGCGATGTATGCCAGCGTGGCCGAACTTCTGCGCCGCCTGGGCCTGTGGTTCCTCGTGAACGTGCCGGCGAATGCCGATACGGGCGAAGTGATCGCGCGCTATCGCAAGGGCGTGGAATCCCTGCGCGGCACCTATTCGTCGCTCGTTTCGCCTTACGAGATGGACGATACCGTGGGACGCATCCAGGAGATGGTGGCCAGCGGCGTGCCGGAAGACATCGCTGACGACGTGGCCGCGCTTCCCTTATGGAGTACCGCGCCGGAAATCGCGCAGCTTGCGCAGACGCGCAACCTGGATATCGATCTGGTCGCCGGGGCTTATTTTGCCATCGGCGCGATTGTCGGCATCGACCGGCTGCGCGGTCTTGCACAGCGCATCAATGCCAATGAGCATTGGGACCGCCTCGCCATTCGCCGCATCATCGACGATCTGTTCGCAGGCCAGCGTTCGCTGACCGCGCAGGTGCTGGCGGATTTCGAGAACGACAAGATCGACAGGACGCGCTCGGAGGGTTCAACGGCCGCCGACGACTGGGCCGAGAAACATGCGGATGGCCTGGCGCGCACCAAATCGTTCCTCGACGAACTGGAACGCCATGGCGATCTGTCGATCGCGAAGCTCACGCTTGCGAATAGCCAGATCCACGAATTGTCAGCGCATTGAAACAAAAAACCCGGTCCGCATGCAGCGAACCGGGATTTTTTTCGGACGTCGCTTGAACTAGCGCGGCGCCATGCGGATGGCGCCGTCGAGGCGGACGCATTCGCCGTTGAAATAGCCATTGGTGATCATCTGCACCGCGAGCGAGGCGTATTCCGGCGGATTGCCGAGGCGCGGCGGGAACGGCACCTGCGCGCCCAGCGCCTGCTTCACCTGCTCCGGCGCACCGGCCAGAAGCGGCGTATTGAACAGACCCGGCATGATCGTGTTGCAGCGGATGCCTTCCTGCGCCAGATCGCGCGCGACGACGAGCGTCAGACCGTTGATGCCGGCCTTCGACGCCGTATAGGACGCCTGACCGATCTGACCGTCCTGCGCCGCGACCGACGCGGTGTTCACGATCGCGCCGCGCTCGCCACCGTCCAGCGGATCGAGCGTCAGCATGCCGGCGGCCGACATCGCGATGCAGCGATAGGTGCCGACGAGGTTGATCTGGATGATGCGGTCGAAATCCTTGGCGTGGAAGAACTTGATCTCGCCCGTCTTCTTGTCGCGCGATGCCGTCTTCACCGCATTGCCGGTGCCCGCGCAGTTGACGAGGATGCGCTCCTGGCCATTGGCGGCGCGCGCCTTCTTGAAACCTTCGGCGACGCTCTCGTCATTGGTGACGTTCACTTCGCAGAACACACCACCGATCTCCGAGGCAACCTTCTCGCCCTTTTCCTTCTGCAGATCGAAGAGCGCGACCTTCACGCCGCTTTTGGCGAGCAGGCGCGCAGTGGCTTCGCCGAGACCGGATGCACCGCCGGTGATGACGGCGGAAATGTTTGAGCTGAGTTCCATATCCATTCCTTCCCTGAAAGCTGGCGGACTCTTAGCCGTGCGGCGGGAAACACGCAAAGTCTGACGTGGGGGAAGGGATTTTCAGGTCCCGGCGTTCAAACAAGCACCATCTGGCTTTGCGTGACGATCGCCACGAGCTTTCCGTCCTCGCGCGTGATCCGCGTGGTCCAGACACTGGTGCGGCGCCCGACATGGACGGGCAGGGATTCCGCCGTAACGGTGGTGCCTTCTTTCGCGCTCCCGATGAAATTCGTTTTGCTTTCGATCGTCGTGGTGCCCGCGCCTTCGGGCAAATTCAGAAATGCCCCGGTGGCGCCCAACGTATCGGCAAACGCCATGATGGCGCCGCCATGCAGGATATGGCCGGAGGTGCAGATGTCGGGACGGACCTTCAGACGCCCCACGACGCGATCCTTCCTGGCTTCCGTTATCTCGATCCCGAGTGTTTGCGCGAGGGGCTGACGCAGCGAAGCAATATCGACCATGGCGGTTCCTTTCGCGATTTTCCGCGAATTTCCGCCCAAGCGGCCTTCCGCGCAATTACCTCATATTACCTCGCGCCACTTTTCCGCCGCTGCGTCATGGAAGATACTGACGCCATGACGACCCATCTTCCCGAGCCGGCCACCTACCAGCTGCCCGCGGTGATCGCGCGCAACGAGCGCATCGTGGAAAAAAGCTTCTGGCAGAAGTTCTTGAAACTGGCGGGCCAGATACCGTTCGCCGAAGACCTTGCTGCGGCCTATTACTGCGCCATCGATCCCGCCACGCCCAACAAGGTCAAAGGCATTCTGTTCGCGGCGCTCGCCTATTTCGTGATGCCGATGGACGCGATTCCGGATTTCATCACCGGGTTGGGTTTTACCGACGATGCCGCCGTGCTCGCCATGGCCATCGGCCTTGTCTCCCGGCACATCAGCGAAGCACATCGCAAACGCGCGCGCTCCGCGCTGCGCATCAGCGAACCCAAAGCGTGACCTACGCCGAGGTCGACAAATTCCTGAAGTCGCTCAAACACACCACCATGGTTGTGCAGTGGGACGATCACCGTGTCTGGAAGATCGGCGGCAAGGTCTTCGCCGTGGTGGGCGGCTCCGGCGATGCCGAACCCGGACTGACATTCAAATGCGGCGAAACCAGCTTCGCCATTCTCACCAGGCAGAAGGGCATCATCCAGGCGCCGTATATGGCGCGCAATCAATGGGTGAAGCTGGAACGGTTGTCTGCGCTCAAGGACAGCGAACTCAAGGCTTATCTCGAGCGATCGTATCAACTCATCGCATCGGGCCTGACGAAGAAGATGCGCGTCAGCCTCGGCTTCGAGCAGCCGCCAGCGAAGGCGAAAGCGCCGTCAAAAACGAAGAAGAAAAAGAAGAAAGCCTAACGCGCGACGAACAGGCGCGGCTTCACAGGTTCGGGCGCAGCTTTTTCCTGCGCGACGAATTCTATGCCGATGCCGTTCTCATGGTGGCGCGCCACGCGGCCCGCCATCTGCCCGATCAGGACGAACTCGCCGACGGGCGGACGTGCTTCCGTCGCGAGCGAAACACCCGACAGCGAAAGATCGAGCACTTCGCAATTCACCACCTCGCCATTGGCGCGGGTGAAGCGTGCAAGGCCCTTGGTCGGCTCCCGGTCGTGACGGCGCAACGTCGACTCGCTGAGGTTTCCGCCGTTGAGATAGAGCGTGAGCTGCTCGGCGACGCGCTCGCGCTTGTGCTGCGAGCAGTTGAACTGGATGCCGAAGCCGGTTTCGTCCGGACGCGCCACGACGCCTTCAAAGCGTCCGAAGCCGTCGATGTAAACAACGACTGGCGTTCCGGTGGATGGAATCACGTCGGTCGCGATGCGCGCGCCACCCGGCGACATGTCGGCGATCTTGCAATGTGCTTCGCGGCTTTCCGAGGGCACGAACAGACGGCCGGAAAGAGAGACCGGTACGCGCTTGTAGCGGCGCCGTTCCGCACGGGCTTTTGCGACCAGTTCTTCCTTGTCAGTCGCCATCCACGCGCCGCCGAAATTGGCGGACCTCAAAGCAATCTCCCTATTTCTACGACTCTAAGGGTCAACAAGAGGTTACCGACGCAGCCCTGCCATCGTCCTTAAGGATCGGTTACCGGCCGGGGCTTAACCTGCGCAGCGAGGCGGGCTATAGGATCGGCCTGCACTTCGTCCCGGTTCCGTCCGGAAACCGGGCCCGTCCGCATGAGTAGGAGAATACCGTCCATGTCGCTCGCCCTCTCCCGCATTGGCCGCATCGCTGTCGTCGCCGCCGCGCTGGCTCTGGCGGGATGCGTCAGCAACGGCCTTTTGGACGATCTGGACCAGGCCCAGCCGATCGGGTCGGATTTCTCCAAGGCCCTATTCCAGAACTATTCCTATCTCGCCCATTCTTTCGGCGACGCCGGCAGCTCTGCCAGCAGCGCCTTCGACTCGGACAGCACGATTTCGCTCTCCGGCGGCAGCGCCGATGTCGGCGACCTTGTGAACACCTACGCGCAGAAGGCCCTCGACGCCGCGCAAGGCCAGGAAGTGCTTCCCGAGCCCGCGCCGGACGGCAATGCCGACGCCGCGACGATGCGCGACCGCCTGCTGAAAGACCTGGAAGACGGCCGCGGGAAATTCCCTGCCGATGCGGCCCGCGCGCAAGTGCAATACGATTGCTGGGTATTGAATTCGCGCGTCGATGGCCTCCGCTCGGCCTCCGCGCAATGCCGCCGCGGCCTGGACGCCGCGCTTTCGCAACTTGAGCATGAGCTCAATCCCACGCCGCCCGCGCCCGAGGCGCCTCCCCCGGCGACGGATTACACGGTCTATTTCGATCTGAACTCGTGGGATCTGAAGGCCGAGCAGCTGACAACCCTGCAGGAGGCCATCGCCACCGCGCGTGCCGGCGGTCAATCGCGCATCACCATCGTCGGCCACACCGATACGTCTGGCTCTGCTCCTTACAACCAGCGTCTGTCCGTGAAGCGTGCCAATGTGGTGGAGGAAGCGCTTGTCGATATGGGCGCGCGCCGCGAGGCCATCAGCGTCACCGGCGTCGGCGAAAACGACCTGGCGGTGCAAACCGGCGACGGCGTGAAAGAGCCGAAAAACCGCCGCGCCGTGGTGACGCTCGTTCCGTAGGGTCACGGGCTTCGCGAAAACCGCGACACCGGCGTCATCTTTGCGCTAATCTCGGTGCCCAAGAAGAACGGGCACTGGGAAGCGCAGCATGAAAGCCTTCGACTACATCATTATCGGCGCGGGCAGCGCGGGCTGCGTGCTCGCCAATCGTCTTTCGTCCGATCCGGCCAATCAGGTTCTGCTGATCGAAGCCGGACCGCGCGACAAGTCCATGATGATCCATATGCCGGCGGGCATTCCGGCGCTGATCGGCAAGAAGAATCCCCACAACTGGTACTACGACACCGAAGGCCAGCTTCATCTCAACGGCCGCAAGCTCTATTGGCCGCGGGGACGCGGCTGGGGCGGATCCTCGTCGATCAACGGCATGATCTATATCCGCGGCCATGCGCGCGATTACGATCACTGGCGCCAGATGGGCAATGAGGGCTGGTCCTTCGCGGACGTGCTTCCCTATTTCAAGCGCGCCGAAACCAACGAGAACGGCGGCAACGAATTTCACGGCGGCGAAGGCCCGCTTTATGTTTCCAACGGGCGTTCGGACAATCCGCTGTTTGGCGCGTTCGTCCGCGCGGGGGTGGATGCAGGCTATCGAGAGACGAAGGACTTCAACGGCTATCAGCAGGAAGGCTTCGGGCCCTATCAGCTGACCATCAAGAACGGCAAACGCTGGAGCGCGGCTTCGGCCTACCTCACGCCGATCATCGACCGGCCGAACCTGACCATCGAATCCGAAGCACATGTGTCGCGAATCCTGTTCGAGGGCAACCGCGCCACGGGCGTCGAATACGTCCAGAACAAGCAGACGGTGCAGGCCGGCGCGACGCGCGAAGTGCTGCTGTCGGGCGGCGCGGTGAACACGCCGCAGACCCTGATGCTGTCCGGCATCGGCGATGCCGACATTCTGAGGCGCTTCGATATTCCGGTGGTCCACGACCTGAAGGGCGTGGGCAAGAACCTGCAGGATCACCTGGATTGCTCGATCCAGTACGAGTCCAGCCAGCCGATTACGCTCTACAGCCAGTCCAATCAGATCCGCCAGCTCAAGACCGGGCTGCAATACATGTTGTTCGGCACTGGCGTCGCGACAGGCCAGGGCCTGGAATCCGGCGGCTTCGTGAAGAGCCGTCCGGACCTCGACACGCCGGACCTGCAATTCCATTTCATCACCGCGCTGATGTACGACCATACGCGCAAGAAATCGGACCGGCACGGCTTCATGGCGCATGTGTGCCAGCTCCGGCCGGAAAGCCGCGGCTACATTTCGATCAAATCCGCCGATCCGTTCGCCGCGCCGATCATCCAGCCCAATTATCTGGAAGCGGAAGAAGATCGCCGCGCGCTGCGCGAAGGCGTGAAGATCGCGCGCGAGTTGTTCGCCACCAAGGCGTTCGACGCCTATCGCGGCCCCGAACTGATGCCCGGCGCGCATGTGACGAAGGACGATCAGATCGATGCGTTCATCCGCAAGACCGCCGAGACGATCTATCACCCTGTCGGCAGCGCCAGGATGGGACATGACAAGGATGCGGTGGTCGATCCGCAGCTTAAAGTGCACGGCATAGAGGGCCTGCGCGTCGTCGACGCTTCCGTGATGCCCTCGCTGGTGTCGGGGAATACGAATGCCCCGACCATCATGATCGCGGAAAAGGCATCGGACATGATCATGGGCCGTGCTGCGCCTGCCGCGGAGCATGCGCGGGTGGACGAGGACGACATTAAATCATCGATGGCCGCGGCCTGACCCTATCGGGCGGGCAACGGCAAGGCTATGCTGCGCATTATGAGTTCGATGATGCGCAGCACTCTCCTTGCCTTGGCCGCCGCGTTGTCCTTCGCGGGACAGGCGCAAGCGCAAACCACCGGCACCGTGCCGTTGACGAACATCAATTTCGACATGTGGTGTCAGGAGCAGGAGCACCTGCCGCCAGATCGCTGCGATAAGCGGCTGCCGGAGGACGATGCGAAATTTCAGGCTTATGTCGCCAAGATCCAGGGCTATGAAGTCCCCTATCTCCAGGATCGGCAAGAGAAGGCCGATATGAACCGGGTCATCTTCCACAACGACCCGATCGACCACTCCAACAAGCCCGGGACGCCAACCAGTTCGACGACGCCGGATTCTCCGCCGTCACACTGATTTCGGCGCAACGCCCAGCTTTGCCGGCTTGGCGACGATTTCCAGCGCCTCGATAAGCTTGAGCATGCTGTCGTCCATCTGGTTTTGAACCGCTTCCGGGCTCGGACGCGATACGACAAGGCGCAGATGCGGCGCGCGCGGATGGCTGCGGAGGCTTTGCAACGGACGGGCCGGGGGCGGCGGCGGCGGCGGATTGTTGCGGATCGAGATCGGTTCGTTTTCCGAAACGATATGAGACGCAACAAGACGTTCGAAAGCGATGGCGCGGCCGCCGAGCGCCGAGATGTCGCTCAGGACCTGCACCAGGCCGAGGAAGCGCGTGGGGCCGTCCTCACCGAAGCTCACCGGCGCGAGAATCGTTTCCAGCTCGACCATGCCGCAATCGGCCGTGGACGCGATGGAGGACAGGCAAATCGGTTGGCGCGTGGCGAGTGACTGGCGCATGAGGGCGGCAAGCGCGTTGCGGCTTTGACCATCCCAATGCGACAGGAAATTCGTGCCTTTCAATTCCGCACCGTAACGCTCGCAGAGCGATGTACCGGCGAGGCGATAAACCGGATGAGCGGAATTCGAGGCTTCAAGAATAAACACATGCGACAGCATGCGCTTGATCGAGCGCGGATCGATATCGGTCTGATCGGGAACGTCGCGGCCTTTGCGCAGGCGGCTCCAATAGCCCACCAGCAGATGACTGTTTCTGTGCTTCATGGCCCCAGCGTGCTCCGATCAATCTGTTTGGGGCGATGTCTCGCGATGACACGAAACATTGCCTTGCTGATCGGTAATCAGCAGGGGGCATGCCAGCCGGAACTGTGCAGGGAATTTCCAAACATAATCGCCGTGTTAACGCCCGCGGCTAGCCCCAGGGCCCTCTGCGCGGACCAGCAAACAGCCGCGATTGCCCCGATTTGAAGAATGGCGTCAGCAACAGTCCCATGACGAAGCCTCCGACATGGGCCCAGAAGGCGACGCCGGGCTGGCCGATAGGTGTCAGCGCGGCACTGATGACTTGCAATACGAACCAGAAGCCAATCACCCACATCGCGCTTATGGCGAGCGGATAAAAGATGATCCCAAGCGGAACGATGACGGTGACGCGCACGCGCGGATAAAGGAGCAGATAGGCGGCAAGCACGCCGGAGATGGCGCCGGAAGCACCCACCATCGGAATCTGCGAATGCGGATCGACAAAGGCCATCGTGAGTGCGGCTGCGGTACCGCACAGGATATAGAAGAGCAGATAGCGAACGTGCCCCATCGCATCTTCGATGTTGTTTCCGAAAATCCAGAGGTAAAGCATGTTGCCGGCGATATGCAGCCAGCCGCCATGCAGGAACATCGAGGTTAATATCGTGGCAGGCCCCGGCACCGTGACGTAACCGGGCAAGCGATGCGCCGGGCCGGACAACGCGTCGGGTGTGAAGCCTAAAATCATGATTGCGGCCGCCATGTCGCGGCCCAGCGATATCTCCCAGATAAACGCCGCAACGCAGGCCAGGATGATGGCCCAGTTGACGATCGCCGGGATGCGGGTGGGATTGTCGTCTGAGATCGGGATCACGATTTGCAACTACCGGGGTATGCGGGCCAGCCAACTGTATCGTTTTGGATCAAATCGCCTCCCCCGAATGCCGGACCGCATGGCATGGTTCGTGAAGCATTGACGGTCTGACATTAAGGCTTTGTCAATGTTCAAGGCTGCGCCACAAGGGAGCGCGGCTAGCATGGCAGGGCCAAGGAGCATGCCATGACGTTGAAGCCCCTGATCGCTTTCGCCACGTCCTTCGCTTTCCTCACGGCGTCGGCGCCGCTGGTTCCCGCCTTTGCCGGCGGTTATGGCGGTCACACCAATTACGGCGGCATGAGCGGCGGTCCCGGCTGCAAGAACATGGGCGGCCATGGCGGGATCAACATCTCCAAGCCGACCTACATCAACAAGAACATCAGCATCTTCAAACCGGTGAACGTGAACAAGAATGTGAACGTGTTCAAACCGGTGAACATCAACAACAACATCAACAACGTCAAAAACATCAACATCAACAACAACATCAACAACAGCAAAAACATCAACATCAACAAGAATATCAACGACAACAAGAACATCAATTTCAACAACAACATCAACATCAACAAGAACGTGAACATCAACAAGAACGTCAACGACAACAAGAACATCGCGATCAACAAGAACATCGTGATCGTGAAGGGCGGCGGCGGCGGTAGCGCTGAAGCGGCGGCCTTCGCGGCGGCGATGGCGCAGGCGAGCGCGTCCGCGAACGCGTCGTCGAATGTCTATGTGTCGAGCGGCTCTTATTCGGAATCGACCACCATCAACCAGGGCGGCGGCTATGTTGGCGGTGCGGTTGCTGTGGAAGCGCAGCAGACCTGCCAGATGACGGAAGCCAGCGTCGTAAAGGCGATCCATGCGGTGTGCGTGGCGCAGGGCCAGGAATTCGCGGCCTCGCACATGACGCGCGATACATGGATTGAGTCCGCTTACGAAGGCGAAGTGGCGCGCTGCATTCCCGGCGCGCGCCTGAAGGTCGTCATCGGTGACATGGTCCAGTCCGATCAGGGCATGGCCGGCGCCTATTCGAACGGAACGGTGTTGGACTGCGCCATGGGCGAAGCGCTACGGCACTACAAGGATGGCATGCTGAAATGCGCGCCGGCGGTTCCGGTGAAGGACTGCACGGAACGCACAAATCTGCGCCTTTACGGAACGGGCGACTTCTTCTTCTCCTACCGTACCCAGGTGTGCGCCACGTCTTCCCGCGTGTCGCAATCCCAGGCCACGGACGCCGAAGTTTCCGGTATGGCGCTGGACGGCGGCGTGGGTTCCAGCAGCTACTAGGGTTCCGGACGGCGGGAAACGCCCCGGACGCTCATTCTTCGGTAAGGCTGCGGCTGTAATTTTCGGCCGCAGCCTTAGCCATTTTGCAGCCTTGAACAGCTTCGCCAACCGCGTGCTTCTTGCCATCGTCGCGACCCTCGTCGCGGTCGACGCTGCATGGTCCGCGCTCGGCCATTTCGACGTGGATGCAAAAAGTTACGGGGTGGTGCTTCTTCTGGCGGCCGCGCTTGCGGGACTCGGACTTTTCTACGCGCGGCACAGGCCCGATCCCAATCTGGCCGCGATGCTGTTCGGTGCGAGCTTTCTCTGCGTCTTCTCCGCGGGTGCGGATCTGCTGAACTACCTGCTGCTCACTGTGGCGGGACGGCCCATTGACGTCGCCCTTGCGCGTATCGATAGCGCCATGGGTTTCGACTGGCGGGGCCTGATGGGGTGGGCGTCTGCGCATCCGCTCGTGAATCGCGAACTTCACCGCATTTATGAAACAACTCTTCCGCAGATCGCCGTGCTGATCGTTTGCCTTGGCCTGTTCGGGCAACCGGAGCGAATCTACGGCTTCTGTGTTGCGCTGGCCGCCGGCGCCGCCATCGCGATCGGGTTCTGGACCCTGTTCCCCTCCTTCGGCGCATTCGCCGTGTACCATCTGCCGATGAACTTGGCCGCAAAGGTGAACGCCGCGCTGGATGGTTCCTATGCAAGACAACTTCAGGCGCTGCTCAGCCACGGGCCCGGGCATATCTCGCCGGCCGCAGTGAAGGGCCTGATCGGATTTCCATCCTTCCACACGGTAATGGCGCTGCTAACGGTTTGGTACGCGCGCGGCTTGCCGGGCCTTCGCTGGCTTGCTTTGGCGCTCAATATCCTTGTGATCGTCTCCACCCCTGTTCATGGCGGCCATCACCTGGTCGACGTGTTTGGCGGATGTCTGGCCGCCGCTGCCGCGGTGTGGATTTCGCGGCGCGTTTTGGCCCTGGCGCCGGAAGACAGGCGCACGCATCTCATCGACGTTGCCGAACCCCACGCTTTCCCAAGCGTCTAGACGGATTTTTCCTGCGGCTTTCCTTACCTTGCCTTGCGAGGGTCGCTTGCTATTGTGCGGCCCGATCCCACCATTTCCGGTCTTTTTCGGAGCCTCTTCATGAACATCCACGAATATCAGGCCAAGGAAGTCCTGCGCGGCTTCGGCGTTCCCGTCCCCAAAGGCATTCCCGCCTTCACGGTGGAGGAAGCGGTCGCAGCGGCGAAACAGCTTCCCGGCCCGGTGTGGGTGGTGAAGGCGCAGATCCACGCCGGCGGCCGCGGCAAGGGCGGCGGCGTGAAGGTGGTGAAGTCCATCGAGGACGTCGAAAAGGAAGCCAGGCGCATGCTGGGCATGACTCTCGTCACGCACCAGACGGGTCCGCAGGGCCGCGTGGTGAAGCGCCTCTATATCGAAGACGGCTCGGCCATCGACCGCGAACTTTATCTCTCCGCGCTGGTCGATCGCGAGACATCGCGCATTGCCTTCATCGTCTCGACCGAAGGCGGCATGGATATCGAAGCGGTGGCGCATGACACGCCGGAGAAGATCCAGACCTTCCAGATCGAACCCGCCGTCGGCTATTCGCCTTATGTCGGGCTCGACATCGCAACGGCATTGAAGCTGAAGGGCGACGCCGCCAAACAATGCGGCAAGGTGGTGCAGTCGCTCTACAATGCCTTTCTCGCCAAGGACATGAGCCTTCTGGAGATCAATCCGCTGGTGGTGACGAAAGACGGCAACGTCATCTGCCTCGATGCGAAGATCAATTTCGACGACAACTCGCTGTTCCGCCATAAGGACATCCAGGCGCTGCGCGATCTGGAAGAAGAAGATCCCGCGGAAGTCGAAGCCAGCAAATACGATCTCAACTACATCAAGCTCGATGGCGAGATCGGTTGCATGGTGAACGGCGCGGGCCTTGCCATGGCGACGATGGACATCATCAAGCTCTATGGCAGCGAGCCCGCCAACTTCCTCGATGTGGGCGGCGGCGCCACGAAGGAGAAGGTGACGCAGGCCTTCAAGATCATCGTGTCCGATCCGAACGTGAAGGGCATTCTGGTCAACATCTTCGGTGGCATCATGAAATGCGACATCATCGCGGAAGGCATCGTCGCGGCGGCGAAGGAAATCTCGCTGAAGGTTCCGCTGGTCGTGCGCCTCGAAGGCACCAATGTCGAACTCGGAAAGAAGATTCTCGCAGAGAGCGGTCTTCCGATCGTCTCGGGCAACGACCTCGCCGACGCCGCGCAGAAAATCGTCAAAGCCGTGAAGGGTTGATCGTGCTCGCCGCGCGCATTTCCGTTCTTGGCCTGCTGATGGCAACGCCTGCTTTGGCGCAAAGCGTTGGCGACGAGAACGAATGGTCACCGCCGACCATGGATTGCAGCGTCGGCCCCATCACGAAGGTCTATGGCGCGCTGCCGTGGCTGGTTTTCGGCTGCGCCGACGGCAAGAGCATTGAAATCGTCTCCACGCAAGACAGTCCCGCCAGCCCAGCCTATTTCATGTTCGAATACGGTGCAGATGGCTACGGCTTGCGCGGGCAAGGCATGGGCGATCGTGCGGCGACAGATGCAGCGTATACGGAACTACGCGCTTTCAAGGAAGTCGACGCCGTCGCGCTCAATGAAGAAGTGCGCAAAGCCGGACAACCCGAATGAACGTGATCGTCGGTATTGAGCCGAAAAATTCTCTTTCCGTTTTCAAATAGGAATCGCCATGTCCATCCTCGTCGACAAGAACACCAAGGTCATTTGCCAGGGCTTCACCGGCAATCAGGGCACCTTCCATTCCGAACAGGCGATTGCCTACGGCACCAAGATGGTCGGTGGCACCTCGCCCGGCAAAGGCGGCACGACGCATCTGGGTCTTCCAGTGTTCGACACGGTGCGGCAGGCGAAAGAAGCCACCGATTGCACCGCGAGCGTGATCTACGTTCCGCCGCCCTTCGCGGCCGATGCGATCCTCGAAGCGATCGATGCGGAGATTCCGCTGATCGTCTGCATCACCGAAGGTATTCCGGTTTTGGACATGGTGAAGGTGAAGCGCGCGCTGGGCGGTTCGAAGTCGCGCCTCATCGGGCCCAACTGCCCCGGCGTGATCACGCCCGGCGAATGCAAGATCGGCATCATGCCGGGCCACATCCACAAGCGCGGCAAGGTCGGCATCGTTTCGCGCTCCGGCACGCTCACCTATGAAGCGGTGGCGCAGACCACCGCTGTCGGCCTCGGCCAGTCCACCTGCGTCGGCATCGGCGGCGATCCGGTGAAAGGCACCGAGCACATTGAAGTGCTCGACATGTTCCTGAAGGACCCGGAAACCGAATCCATCATCATGATCGGCGAAATCGGCGGCAGCGCTGAAGAAGACGCGGCCGACTTCCTGAAGCACAACAAGGTCAAGAAGCCGACGGTCGGATTCATCGCGGGCGTCACGGCACCGCCGGGCCGCCGCATGGGTCATGCCGGCGCGATCATCTCCGGCGGCAAGGGCGGCGCGGACAGCAAGATCGAAGCCATGAAATCGGCCGGCATTCGCGTGTCGCCCAACCCGGCCGCGCTCGGCACCACCCTGGTGGAATTGCTGAAAGGCTGATCAGGTTTTCTTCGGCGTTTCGGACGGCGCGACGGTCGTGTGCTGGGAATACCAAGCATGCCACGCGCCGTTCGCATAATGGAAGACATCCACCGACACCTGACCGAATCCTGCATCGGTGACGATGGCCGCGTCGCCATGCACGACCACTTTCATATTGGGGGACGGTGGCGGAATGGTCTGCGCGCCTTTCGCGGCGATGCTTTTCGCGAGCGCGATGATGTCTTCCTTCGGCCGCGGCACGCCCCTGGTGTTCACCGAGACGTAGTCGCTATCGAGCAGCGTGTTCAGATACGCCTCGTCGCCGGTGAGGAAAGCGCGCACCCAGTGGGCCTCCACGGCCTTGATACCGGCTTCAGTCATTTGTGTTTCGTCGCCCTCGGCAGCCTGCGCAAAAACCGGGCAAAGAGCGGCGGCGCAGACGGCCAGCGCGAAAATTCCGTTTGTCATGCCAATTCCTATCTATTTGCGGCGAAACGATAAAATCGCCCGCGCTGTGCGGCCAGTCACAATGGCGTGGCACCAAACCGATGCTCACGGCGTTTCGATCAGCAGGGGGAATTTCAAATGCGCAAAATCCTTGGTTTGACGTTGGTATTGAGCCTCTCCGGTTGCGGCACGATGGATTTCCTGTCGTCAGAACCGCCGGTCTATGTCGTGTTCTTCCCCGATCATGCCACGACGCTGTCGGGCGACGCGGCGGACATTGTCCGCAAGGCTGCGGGCGACGCGAAGATCAAGAACGCCGACATGGTGCAGATCACCGGCCCCAGCACGAAGATCGCGCCGGGCTACGATCCCAGCCTTGCCGAACCCCGCATGCAGGCGGTGGAAGCAGCGCTGGTGGCGGATGGCGTTTCGAAAGATCGCCTCGTCCGCGCTTCGCTTACGACGACGGATGTGAAATCCGACGCCAGCGGCGCGCAACGCGTCGAGATCCGGGTGGTCGACAAGGCGGCAAATTGAGCCGCCAACTCCCTACTGCGGATCGGGATTTGGCGGCGGCCGCCGCTGCCTCGAAACCGTCAAAAGTAAATCACATATTAACCCTGCGGCCCGTTGATAGGGTTGGGAAAGGCCGTGCAATCGCTTCGCGGATGCGCTAAGCCCACACCCCTTCGCAGGCGCGGAAGAAGCGCGCCGGCCTTCCAGGAACGGGCGACCCAACAAGCCGCCCAAGTCATTGAAATGACAAGTCAATCCCCATCAGACCGCCTCGGCAGGGCCTCCAATGAGATCCTGGAGGCGACCTCTTTCCTTTCCGGCGCCAACGCGCAGTTCATCGAGCAGCTCTACGCCCAGTATCAGGAGAACCCCGACGCGGTGGATCCGTCCTGGCGGCAGTGGTTCGCCGAGCTCGGCGAGCGCGGGCTGAACGCAACACAGCTCGGCCGTGGCCCCGCCTGGCGGCGCGACGCGAAACTGAATGTCGAGACCAACGACACCGTCGGCGCGCTCACCGGCCAGTGGCCGCAGCGCAAGGGCGCCGGCGCCAGCGACGCGGATATTCACACCGCCGCGCACAAATCCATTCGCGCCATCCAGATGGTGCGCGCCTATCGCATGATCGGCCATCTCGCCGCCGACCTCGATCCGCTCAAGATCGTGCAGCGCGCGCCGCAGCCGCAGCTTGATCCCGCATTCTACGGCTTCCATGCCGAAGACATGGACCAGCCCGTCTATATGGACGGCGTGCTCGGCCTTGCCACCGCAACGCCGCGCCAGATGGTCGACATCCTGACGCGCACCTATTGCGGGCGGATCGGCTACGAGTTCATGCACATCAACGATCCGGAGCAGAAGGACTGGCTGCAGCGGCGCATTGAAGGACCCGACAAGGAGATTTCCTTCACGCCCGAAGGCAAGCGCGCGATCCTGAACAAGCTCGTGGAATCCGAAGGCTTCGAGAAATTCGCCGGCGTACGATTCCTCGGCACCAAGCGTTTCGGCCTCGACGGCGGCGAAAGCACGATCCCGGCGCTGGAGCAGATCATCAAGCGCGGCGGCCAGCTTGGCGTGCAGGACATCGAGCTTGGCATGGCGCATCGCGGACGTTTGAACGTGCTCGCGAATGTGATGGGCAAGCCCTATCGCCAGATCTTCCACGAATTCCAGGGCGGCGCGGCAAAGCCGAGCGATGTCGAAGGCTCCGGCGACGTGAAGTATCACCTCGGCGCATCCAGCGACCGCGAGTTCGACGGCAAGAAGGTTCACCTTTCGCTCGCCGCCAACCCGTCGCATCTGGAAGCCGAAGATTCCGTCGTGCTGGGCAAGGCGCGCGCCAAGCAGCAGCAGTTCAGCGATACGAAAGACCGCACTGCCGTTCTGCCGCTGCTTCTCCACGGTGATGCGGCGTTCGCCGGACAGGGCGTTGTCGCCGAATGTTTCGCTATGAGTGGGACGAAAGGTTTCCGCACCGGCGGCACGATCCATTTCGTCATCAACAACCAGATCGGCTTCACGACCGCGCCGATCTTCTCGCGATCTTCGCCCTATTGCACCGACATCGCGCTGATGGTGCAGGCGCCGATCTTCCATGTGAACGGCGACGATCCGGAAGCGGTGGTGCACGTGGCGCGCATCGCCACCGAATTCCGCCAGCTGTTCCACAAGGACGTGGTGATCGACATGATCTGCTATCGCAGGTTCGGTCACAACGAGACGGACGAGCCGGCATTCACGCAGCCGCTGATGTATCGCGCCATCAAGGATCATCCGACGACGCTGGAGCTTTACGCCACCAAGCTGGTAAGCGAAGGCACGCTGACGCAGGACGACATCCGCGAGATGATCGCGGACTTCAACAAGCGGCTCGACGAGGAATTCGACGCCTCCAAGGCGCATCTGCCCAATCGTGCCGACTGGCTGGACGGCCGCTGGGCCGGGTTCGAGACCGCGAAAGCGGGCGACCGCCGCGGCGAAACATCCGTCTCGAAGGACAATCTGAAGCTCGTCGGAAAGGCGCTTTACACCGCGCCTGAAGGCTTCCACCTGCACAAGACCATCGCGCGCCAGCTCGAAGCCAAGCGCCAGATGTTCGAGACCGGCGAAGGTTTCGACTGGGCGACGGCCGAAGCGCTGGCGTTCGGCACCTTGCTGAACGAAGGCTATCCAGTGCGCCTGTCCGGCCAGGATTCCTCGCGCGGCACGTTCAGCCAGCGCCATTCGGCGCTGGTCGATCAGGAAAACGAAGAGCGCTATCACCCGCTCCAGCATATTCGCGAAGGACAAGCCGAGTTCGAAGTGATCGACTCGCTGCTGTCGGAAGAAGCGGTGCTGGGCTTCGAATATGGCTACAGCCTTGCCGAACCGAAGGCATTGGTTCTGTGGGAAGCGCAGTTCGGCGATTTCGCCAACGGTGCGCAGGTCGTCATCGACCAGTTCATTTCCTCCGGTGAGATGAAATGGCTGCGCATGTCGGGCCTCGTGATGCTTCTGCCGCATGGCTATGAGGGCCAGGGGCCGGAGCATTCCTCCGCGCGGCTTGAGCGCTATCTGCAGCTTTGCGCACAGGACAACATGCAGGTGGCGGTGCCGACCACGCCGGCGAACTACTTCCACATCCTGCGCCGCCAGCTTCACCGCCCGTTCCGCAAGCCGTTGATCCTGATGACGCCGAAGTCCCTGCTGCGCAACAAGCGCTGCGTCTCCTTCCTGTCGGACATGGAGACCGGATCGTCCTTCCATCGCGTGTTCCGCGACCAGGCCGAATGCGTGCCGGGCGCGACCACGGTGAACCTCGTCCCGGACGAACAGATCCGCCGCGTGGTGCTGTGCAGCGGCAAGGTCTATTTCGATCTCATGGACGAGCGCGAGAAGCGGAACGAAAACCGCATCCAGATCCTGCGCATCGAACAGCTTTATCCCTTCCCGCGCGAGGCGCTGTTGCAGGAGCTTCGCCGCTTCGGCAAGGCCGACATCGTGTGGTGCCAGGAAGAGCCGAAGAACCAGGGCGCGTGGCATTTCGTGGAAGAACGCATCGAGGAAGCGCTGTCCGAACTGCCAGGCGAGCGCCGCCCACGCTATGCGGGCCGCCCCGAATATGCCTCCACCGCCGCGGGCCTGATGAGCCAGCACACCGCCGAATTGAAAGCGTTCCTGAACGACGCACTGACACTTTAGACCAAACTGTTCTCACCCTTCGACAAGCTCAGGGTGAGGATGCTGCTAAACTCCTCATGCTGAGCCTGTCGAAGCATGAGCGAAACAAGAGACGACCGAATGAGCATCGAGATCAAAGTCCCCGCGATGGGCGAAAGCGTGACGGAAGCCACCGTGGCGCGCTGGTTCAAGAAGGAAGGCGAAGCGGTGAAACGCGACGAGCCCATTCTCGAACTGGAAACCGACAAGGTGACGGTGGAAGTCCCTGCGCCCGCGGATGGTGCGATCGAAAGCATCGCCGTTCAGGCCGGCGCCACCGTGCAGGTTGGCACGCTGCTGGGCGCGATTGCGGAAGGCAAAGCCGGTTCTGCTTCTGCGACGCCTGGGAAGAATTCCGATGCTGCCGCGCCGAAGCCTGCCGCGCCGCCGCCGCCCGCCGCACCAAAGCCCGCGCCGCAAGCCGTCGCGCAGCCGCTGACGCCGAAGTCCGATGCGCCGGTGATGCCGAGCGTGCGCCGCATTTCCGAAGAGACCGGGCTTGATCCCGCCTCCGTGCAGGGCACCGGCCGCGACGGCCGCGTTCTGAAAGGCGACATGCTGTCCGCGCTGGAAACGCGCGCAGCTGCCCCCCGCCCCACGGCTGCACCTGCACCGGTTCATTCCGGCCCGCGCGCCAATGCGGCCCGCGAAGAACGCGTGACGATGACGCGCCTGCGCAAGACCATCGCCCTGCGCCTCAAGGAATCGCAGAACACCGCCGCCCAGCTCACCACCTTCAACGAAGTGGACATGAGCGCGGTGATGGCGCTGCGCAGCGAATACAAAGACAGCTTCGAGAAGAAGCATGGCGTGCGCCTGGGGTTCATGGGCTTCTTCGTGAAGGCCTGCATCGCGGCGCTGAAAGAAATCCCGAACGTCAACGCGGAGATCGAAGGCGACGACATCGTCTACAAGAATTACTACGACATCGGCATCGCCGTCTCGACCGAGAAGGGCCTTGTGGTGCCGGTGGTGCGCGACGCCGACAGGCTTTCGCTGGCCGGCATCGAATCCGCGATCACCGATTACGGCACGCGCGCGCGTGATGGCCGGTTGAAGCTGGAAGAACTGCAGGGCGGCACCTTCTCCATCACCAATGGCGGGGTATTCGGCTCCCTGATGTCGACGCCGATCCTGAATGCGCCGCAATCCGGCATCCTGGGCATGCACAAGATCCAGCCGCGCCCGATGGCGATCGACGGCAAGGTGGAGATTCGCCCGATGATGTATCTGGCGTTGTCTTACGACCACCGCCTGGTGGACGGCCGCGAAGCCGTCACCTTCCTCGTGCGCGTGAAGGAAAACATCGAAGATCCCGAACGCCTGCTGCTGGACGTGTAAGAAACCCAATCACCTCCCCCTCGTGGGGAGGTCGAAAATTCGTGAGCGAAGCGAAACGGATTTTCGGGTGGGGGGGCGAACCTCACACCCTTCCCCCCACCCGGATCGCTTCGCTCTCCGACCTCCCCACAAGGGGGAGGTGATTTTGTAGGAGCGCATTTCAATGGCTGATTCATTCGACGTCGTCGTCATTGGCGGCGGTCCCGGCGGGTACAACGCCGCGATCCGCGCGGGCCAGTTGGGCCTTACCTCGGCCTGCATCGACAAGCGCGGCGCGTTCGGCGGCACCTGCCTCAATGTGGGTTGCATCCCGTCCAAGGCGCTGCTGCACGCGAGCCATTTGTATGACGAGGCCGGGCACGATTTCGCCAAGCTCGGCATCAAGGCCACGGTGGAGCTCGATCTGCCCGGCATGATGGCGCACAAGACCAAGGTCGTCGGCGAACTCACGCGCGGCGTGGAATTCCTGCTCAAGAAAGCCAAGTCCGAAGCCATCGTCGGCGAAGCGCATATCGATGCGCCGGGCCAGATCACGGTGAAGCTGAAAGACGGTTCGACGCGCAGCATCACCGCCAAGAACATCGTGATCGCATCCGGTTCGGACGTGATGGCGGTTCCGGGCGTGACGGTGGACGAAGAATCGGTCGTCTCCTCCACCGGCGCGCTGTCGCTGAAGGAAGTGCCGAAGCGTCTCCTCGTTGTCGGCGGCGGCTATATCGGGCTTGAACTCGGCTCGGTGTGGCGGCGTCTCGGCAGCGAAGTGACGGTGGTGGAATTCCTCGACCGCATCACGCCGGGTCTGGATGGCGAGATCGGGAAGAACTTCCAGCGCATCCTCACCAAGCAGGGCATGAAATTCCAGCTTTCCACCAAGGTGGTCGGCGTCGAGAAAGCCTCGGGCGGCCTATCGGTGACGCTGGAGCCCGCACAGGGCGGCGCGCAGACAAAGATCGAGACGGACATCGTTCTCGTCTCTATCGGCCGCAAAGCCTACACCGAGAATCTTGGCCTCATCTCCGTCGGCGTGAAGCTGGACGGGCGCGGCCGCGTGATCACCGACGCGCATTACAAGTCGAGCGTGCCGGGCATCTGGGCCATCGGCGACGTGCGCGAAGGTGCGATGCTGGCGCACAAGGCCGAAGATGAGGCCGTCGCCTGCATCGAGAACATCGCGGGCAAATCCGGCCATGTGAATTACGACGCGATCCCGGCGGTTGTTTACACCGCGCCGGAAGTGGCTTCCGTCGGCAAGACCGAAGAAGAACTGAAGGCGGCGGGCATTCAATACAAGGTCGGAAAATTCCCGTTCACCGCCAATGCGCGCGCGAAAACCATCGCGGCAACGGACGGCTTCGCCAAGATCATTGCCGATGCGAAGACGGATCGCGTGCTGGGCGCGCATATTCTTGGCGCCAATGCGGGCGAGATGATCGCCGAATGCGCGCTCGCCATCGAGTTCGGCGCGGCCAGCGAAGACATCGCGCGCACCAGCCATCCGCATCCCACGCTTTCGGAAGCCATCCGCCAGGCGGCGATGGGCATCGAAGGCTGGACGATGCAGATGTGACCCTTGCTTGGTTCGTAAAAATACAAAGCGGCGGGACGGCGACGTCCCGCCGTTTTTCTTTGCCCGCGCCGCATCGCACGTCTCTGATTGAGCATCGTGGGGGCGCTGGGCTGGTTGGGTGTTTCCCTCAACACCGGGCGCAATATGCGGCGCCACCCGTCCAGGCTGCGGCTTACATCCAAAGTGCGCGAGCGGGACGGGTCTATGATCGGTCTTCCAGTCTATCCGGCGGTCGCAAGCGTCAGCAGCGGAGCGCGCCAGCAAGCAGGCCGAAAGCGATCAGGGTGAGGGGAAGTTAGCGATTGGGCATGGTGGTCCTTCAAGGTTTTGCACGCGGAGGCGCGGAGCCGCGGAGGTTCTT